>PPYF01298615.1_pt1 | contig 12503 bp, 13 predicted proteins | sample 1559871 | NCBI WGS metagenome assembly PPYF01 (sample SAMN08240021, study PRJNA423297) | Human gut metagenome, whole genome shotgun sequencing project. | reverse complement strand
AGTCGGCGCTCCAGCCGGAGACAACGATGTCGAAGTTGCCGGCAGTTGACCGGGACAGACGGGTCTTGAACGGCAGGTTTTGCACGCTGACGCTGACCTTGTCGCCAAAGGTTGATTCGAAGTTAGACTGCAGGGCTTCAGTGGTCTTGTTGCCGGCGTCAGTGTCGTCAGACAGGATCTTGAAGCTGAACTTGCTTACGCCCAGTTCCTTCAAGCCCTTGTTCATGTACTTAACGGCTTCCTTCTTGTTCGGGTTAGCCGGGTACAGGCTTTCAGCTGAGCTTGGGATCAACTTGGTGTAGTTTTCCCCGTTGACGTTGGTCAATTGGGTTGGAGTCAAAGTGTCGGCTGGCTGGTTGTTGCCGCCCAGAGTGGTGGTAGGCCCTTCCGGTTGACAGCCAGTGACAGGGCCTTGCGGACGTTAGCATTAGCCAGGTACTTGTTCTTGGCAATGTTGAATTGCAGGTAGAAGGTAGCACCTTGGTTAAGTTCGGTGTAGCCCTTTTGGTTCTTCAATTGCTTGGTTTGTGAAGAGTCCAAAGCAGTCGCGTCCAGCTTGTTTGACTGGTAGAGGTTGTAGGCAGTTGATGGAGTCTTTTGAACAGTCCACTTGATGGTGTCGAGCTTGACGCTCTTCTTGTCCCAGTAGTATGGGTTCTTGACCATCTTCCAGGACAGGTTGGACCCGGTCCAGCCAACGTGCTTGAATGGCCCGTTGTAGAGCATGTACTTAGAAGCCTTGCCGTACTTAGAACCGTACTTGGTAACAGCCTTTTCTGACTGCGGGAAGAAGACAGCAAAGCCCATCAGCTTGTAAAAGTATGAGATCCGCCGTTCCAGGGTGATAACCAGCTTGTACTTGCCAACAACCTTGATCCCCAGAGAGCTGACTGGCTTCTTACCGGCAACGATAGCGTCAGCGTTCTTGATCCCGGAGAAGAGGTAAGAATATTGAGAAGCAGTCTTCGGGTTGACGGTCCGGCGCCAAGAGTAGACAAAGTCCTTGGCGGTCAATCACTGCCGTCGCTCCACTTGGACTTACGCAAGGTGTAAGTATAGGTCTTCCCGTCCTTAGAAACCTTTTCGCTGGTAGCCAGTCCCTTTTCCAGCTTGGAATTCTTGCCTAAGCGGTAGAGACCTTCCATGGTGTTGGAAATCTGGTTGAAGGAAGCCGCATCGGTGGCCTTTGAGAGGTCCATCGTTGGAATTTCGGCTGAGTCCATCCAGGTCAAGGTCTTCTTGCTGCTGGATGAAGAAGAACTGCTATTGCTGAAGCCAGAACTGTGGCTCCCAGGCTTAAAGTCTTAGATAATTTCATCTTTTTCTCCTTGCTTTTACTGACTGTTCCAGCGCCTACACAAATTAAAGCTCTACAGCAACCCTTAATGATATTTTCATTATAGTTCTCTGCTTATGCTTCTTCAAGTATTTTTAAGAAAAAGCGCTATCTTATTTCAACAATCTAAATATCCAAAAACAGATACAAGTCAATCTAAAAATACTTATAGCACAAAAAAGAAGAGGCTGAGCCTCTTCTTTTTGCTTGATTACTTGATGTAAGTGTCCTTGAAGTTCCAAGTACCACGGTTTTGGTATACGTCCTTAACAGTTGGACGGATCAAAGCAGCGCTAGTGCTGTAGTAAAGCGGAGCAACACCGACATTGTTCAGCAGGATGTCTTCTGCCTTAGTCAGGTCGTCCCAACGCTTGCTGGTTGAAGCAGTAGTCTTGGAGTCAGCGATCAGCTTGTCGTAGGAAGTGTTCTTCCACTTACCGTTGTTTTCTGGGTTAGTTGAAGTGAACAGGTCCAGGAAGGAGATCGGGTCAGCGAAGTCGGCACTCCAGCCGGAGACTACGACATCGAAGTTGCCGGAAGTTGACCGGGAAAGACGGGTCTTGAATGGCAGGTTTTGAACTGAAACGCTAACCTTGTTGCCGAAGGTTGATTCGAAGGTTGATTGCAGGAACTCAGTAGTCTTCTTGCCTGAGTCAGTGTCGTCGGACAAGATCTTGAAGCTGAACTTGCTTACGCCCAGTTCCTTCAAGCCCCTGTTCAAGTACTTAACGGCTTCCTTCTTGTTGGTTGAAGCTGGGTAGAAGCTTTCAGCAGACTTGGAGATCCGCTTAGTGTAGTCTTCACCGTTAACGTCAGTCAATTGAGTTGGAGTCAAAGTGTTGGCTGGAACACTGTTGCCGCCCAGGGATGAAGTCAAGCCCTTCCGGTCAACAGCAAGTGACAAGGCCTTGCGGATGTTGGTGTTAGCCAGGTACTTGTTCTTGGCAATGTTGAATTGCAGGTAGAAGGTAGCACCTTGGTTCAAGGTTACGTAGCCCTTCTGGTTCTTCAATTGCTTGGTTTGTGAAGCGTCTAGGCCAGTGTAGTCCAGCTTGTTTGACTGGTACAAGTTGTAAGAAGTTGATGGAGTCTTTTGTACGCTCCAAGTGATCGTGTCAAGCTTGACGTTCTTCTTGTCCCAGTAATATGGGTTCTTAACCATCTTCCAAGACAGGTTTGAGCCAGTCCAGCCGGTTTGCTTGAACGGACCGTTGTAGAGCATGTACTTGGACGCAGTACCGTATTTAGAGCCGTACTTGGTTACGGCCTTTTCTGATTGCGGGAAGAAGACAACAAAGCCCATCAGCTTGTCGAAGTAAGCGATCCGGCGTTCCAGGGTGATAACCAGCTTGTACTTGCCAACGGCCTTGATCCCCAGAGTTTCAGGCTTCTTCTTGCCGGCTACGATCGCGTCAGCATTCTTGATCCCGGAGAAGAGGTAGGAATATTGAGAAGCAGTCTTTGGGTCAACAGTTCTGCGCCATGAGTAGACGAAGTCCTTGGCAGTCAGTTCGCTGCCGTCGCTCCACTTGGACTTGCGCAGGGTGTAAGTGTAAGTCTTACCGTCCTTAGAAACCTTTTCGCTGGTTGCCAAAGCCTTTTCCAGCTTGGAGTTCTTGCCCAAACGGTACAAACCTTCCATAGTGTTTGACAACTGGTTGAAGGAAGCCGCATCGGTGGCCTTTGAGAGGTCCATCGTTGGAATTTCGGCTGAGTCCGTCCAGTTCAAAGTCTTCTTTGAAGAAGAGGATTCCTTACTGCTGTTGCTGCCACAGGCAGCCAAGAGAGCAGCTGATGCCAGCACAGTTGCACCAACGCTAAAAGTCTTAGATAACTTCATCTTTTTCTCCTTATAACACATATTTGTTTGGGCTGAAAAGATGGCCAACACAGCTTAAAGCCGTCCCCTCAGCCAACATGATAGATTGATTATAATTCTAAGTTAGACTCTTTTCAAGGGCTAACTTAAAGAGAAATAAATTTTTGCCGAAAAATAAGCGAAAAATGACAAGAAAAAGGTAAAAAAAGAGCGGCCGTGCGGTCGCTTCTTGTCAAATTCTTTTAATTTTGCTGTTATACCGCTACTTGCTGCTGGTGATGTAGGCGTTCTTGAAGTTCCAAGTCCCCCGGTTCTGGATGACGCCCTTGACGCTCGGCCGGATTAAAGAGTCGGCGCTCCAGCCGGAGACAACGATGTCGAAGTTGCCGGCAGTTGACCGGGACAGACGGGTCTTGAACGGCAGGTTCTGGACGCTGACGCTGACCTTGCTGCCGAAGGTGGCTTCGATGTTGGACTGCAGCAGTTCCGCTGTCTTCTTGCCGGAGTCAGTGTCGTCAGCCAGGATCTTGAAGCTGAACTTGCTTACGCCCAATTGCTTCAAGCCCTTGTTCATGTACTTAACCGCCTCGCTCTTCTTGGTTGAGGACGGGTAGAGGCTTTCAGCTGATGATGAAAGCAGCTTGGTGTAGTCCTTGCCGTTGACATCGGTTAAGCCTGGCGTGGTCAGAGTATTGGCCGCCACGTTGTTGCCACCAAGTGATGAAACCAGCCCCTTCCGGTTGACGGCCAAAGAGATGGCTTTCCGGATGTTGGTGTTGGCCAGGTACTTGTTCTTGGCAATGTTGAACTGCATGTAGAAGGTTGCCCCCTTGTTCAAGGTGGTGTAGCCCTTGGTTGACTTCAGCTGCTTGGTTTGTGAAGAGTCCAGGCTAGTGTAGTCAAGCTTGCCGCTTTGGTAAAGGTTGTAAGAAGTTGATGGCGTCTTTTGCACACTCCAAGTGATCGTGTTCAGCTTGACGCTCTTCTTGTCCCAGTAGTACTTGTTCTTAACCATCTTCTAGGAAAGATTGGACACGGTCCAGCCCTTTTGCACGAATGGACCGTTGTAGATCATGTACTTGGAAGCCGTACCGTATTTAGAGCCGTACTTCTTGACCACCTTTTCAGACTGCGGGAAGAAGACCGCAAAGCCCATCAGCTTGTCAAAGTAAGGAATCCGCCGTTCCAAAGTGATAACCAGCTTGTACTTGCCGACAGCCTTGATCCCCAAGCTGTTGACTGACTTCTTGCCAGCTACGATGGCATCGGCATTTTTAATCCCGGAGAAAGGGTAAGAATACCGGGAAGCCGTCTTCGGGTTAACCGTTCTTCGCCAGGAGTAGACGAAGTCCTTGGCCGTAACTCCGTACTGTCGCTCCACTTGGACTTGCGCAGGGTATAAGTGTAAGTCAAGCCGTCTTTAGAGACCTTCTAGCTGGTTGCCAGCCCCTTTTCCAATTTAGAGTTCTTGCCCAGCCGGTAGAGCCCTTCCATGGTGTTGGAGATCTGGTTGAAGGAAGTAGCGTCCGTGGCCTTGGACAAGTCCATGGTCGGGATTTCTGACGCGACCGTCCAGTTCAAGGTCTTTCTGGTGGTCGACTTGGAAGATGAGGAACTTGAGCCGCAGGCCGCCAGCATTAAAGCAGATAATGTTACCGCTGCTCCAGCTCCTAAAAATTTGGAAACTTTCATTGTGCTTTCTCCTTACTTGTCTATACTGATGATTGACTCACATGTCTAACCAAAAGTTTAATGTTCGTGTTAGAGAAAAGCGAGGATAGTTTCATTTGAAATCCATCTGTTATTTCCCGGATCAATTGGTATAGCAAGGATTCTCGGCATTATTTAAATATTTCTGTATTTTATTAAGAAGAGGTAAACTTCTTTAAATTTAATCTAAATACCATTCATGTCTAAATTCACGGACAAAATCCCGCATGTATTCTGTCCGCCGGCGGGCTTCTTTTTGGGCCGCCCGGCTGTTCATCAGCCCTTCCAGCTTAAAAAGCTTTTCATAAAAATGATTGATCGTAGTTTCTTCATGATTCCGGTATTGATCATGGCTGACCAGTTCCATCGGCGGGATTTCCGGATCGTAGATCTTGTCATCGTGCTTGCCACTGTAAACGAAGGCCCGGGCAATCCCAATGGCCCCCAAAGACTCCAGCCGATCGGCATCCTGGACGTACTCTCCTTCTAAAGAAAGCCGGTAGTGGCGGTCAATATTTTTGGAAAAAGACATGTGCTCGATCGCGAAAAAGACATTGTCCTGGTCGCTTGCGCTTAAGCCGGCAGCCGTAAAGACTTCCCGCAATTTGGCTAAAACTTCACTTGGGTTTGGGCAAACCTTCTCATCGATCGTGTCGTGGACAAAGCCCGCCGTATAAGCAATATCCCGGCTCTTTTGCCCAGCCTCCGGGTGATCCGCCAGCAGCATTCTTTCAGCCAAGACTGCCACCCGCTTGCCGTGGTAATAGTCATGCCCCGTTCTTTCTTCAGCCAGGTTTTCTTTGACAAAATCCGCGATCAGTTTCCGTTCCATTTTTACCTCCATGTATGCTGTAATTACTTAAACTTCCCACTTACAAAAGTGGGCTTGTACCTTGAAAATTCAAAATAATACTGATAAAAACTATTCGTGTCACCTATTATGCTTAGAAATTAATTTTTGATAATTTTGGTATAAAGTCTGTCGCAATAATGGATCATGGGCATAGATATAGGTACCATAAACACCGCGCTTTAATAAAACGTTGATCATGTTCATGAATAACCGCTTCTTAGCTTCATTTAGTTCTTGATCATTGAATAGATCTTTACGTTTTTTGAAGGCTTCAATATCTGTAAACTTGCTTGGATCTACCTTCAGTTTATTGGTACCCGGAATTTGCGTAATTGGCGGACTTAAAATGATTCCGGTGTAGTTTAAATCAAAACCCTGACAAGTATAAATAGAACCAACTTCATTAATAGTTTCTGGTATTTCAGCCCAAGGTTTAGATGTGTAATTATACTGATCCCACGGCATTTTGAACTTGCCTTCTGTGATATAGTGTTTACCACCATCAAGAGTCGAAGGATATCCGGTAGTAGATAAAATTCTAGATAATCCTACCTCATTGTTTCGTTTAACTATCTCCTGCCGCATCTTTTCTGCATCATCAAAAATGCGAAAATCATAATTGTGTCGCGCATCCTCAGGGAATGGCAGGATTTTCTCTTCATCAGTAAAATAATTAAACCAATTAAGTAGATCATCACTGGCATTGACTCTAAATTGGTGAGTTAAATGATAATCTTCATGAGGACATTGATGAGTAATTTTTTCTAATTGCTTGTTGGTCCAAAAAGTCTTAGTGCGTAAAACTTGATATTGATCAAATACAAGAATTACAACTTTAGCTCGCTTGATGAGCTCTACTAATTGATTATTGTAAGTAAAGTTATTATATGGATCTGATCTTGACAATAATAAGTGAGCCTCATCAATTACAACGACATCTACTGTTTCATCTTTTTTATCGAGTTGATTGATTAAAGAAGTGGGACGAGTAAAGTCTTTTTTGTAAAGATGGGGCAAATCACCTGCAATTTCTTTATATACTTTTAAAATTTCTGGGTGATTGACCACAAAATAATTGGTCGTTTGATAAAGTGGTGAATCTTCCTTAGTTCTTGCTGCAACTTGGATTTCATTGAATAAGTGTGCTAATACAACACTTTTTCCTGTTCCTGCATCCCCATAAACCGTAAAAATAGCAGGATAATCTTGCTTAATGTGTTTTGTAGTAAAAGACAAAATATCATTAACTAGATTCTCTTGTTCTGCAGTTAAAGTTTTAAACGGCGACAGTTTTTCTGTTGCACTATTGATAATTGTATTTTGCATTTCTAACTCCCCTAACATTAGCTAGAAATATTTTACCACTACTATTCTGCCTCTTTGACTACTTCATTGTCTTTACGCCTCAACCAAAAACGGTGTCCTAAGTAACAAACAAGCACAAACGGAATCGTGTAATACAGTGCCACTCTTTGCGTAGGATCAAACCAGATCAAAACGCATGATAATAAACTAGCAATAAAAGCAAAGTATGGCACAACAGGATACCAAGGAGTTTTATATTTTAATTCAGATAATTGATGCCTATCTTTTAAAAATTACTTTCTAAAATTCAATTCTGCCCAAGCGATTGCCATCCAAACGAAAACTACTGCTAGTCCTGAAATTGAAACTAGGACTAAGCAAACTGTGTCAGCTGTGATCTTACTTTTGATACTAATGCAAATACACCGCCAAGCATGCTAAAGATTAATGCTAAAACAGGAATGCCGTTTTTATTGGTTTTCTTAAAAATAGCTGGAATAGTTCCCTCATTGCTCAGAGACCATAACATTCTAGTAGATGCATACAAGCCAGAATTGGCAGCTGAAATAATTGCAGTCAGCACAACAAAATTCATGATATTAGCCGCAAAAGGCACATGAATTGAATCTAAGACGTAAACAAATGGACTTTGCGTAACGCCGGCAACCTTATATGGAATCAACGCAGACATTACAGCAATACTACCAATGAAGAAAATAAGCAACCGCCAAAGCGTTGTCTTGATTGCACTAGGAATAGCCTTTTGAACCTGCAGTAACCCCAATTAATTCAGTACCTGAAAAAGCGAAGTTTACTGTCAACATTGTTGTAAATACACCGCTGAATCCATTAGGAAACCAACCATTACGATAAAAATTAGCCAATCCCGGCGCAACATGATAACCCTTAACAGGTAAAAAGCCGGCAATAGCTAATCCGCCCAGGACAATGAATGCAACTATGGCAAAAACTTTAATTGCCGCAAACCAAAATTCACTTTCCGCAAAAGCTTTAACTGAAAAGAAATTGCTTAAAAAGATTAATATCATACAGGTCAAACTCCAAATCCAAACTGAAACTTGAGGGAACCACTTTTGCATAATCAATCCTGCTGCGGTAAATTCTGATCCTAAAGCAATCGTCCATGTTAGCCAATATAGAATAGCTACTACAAAACCAGTCTAAGGACCGATATATTTTTTAACATAAACGTGAAATGCCCCTTTGTATGGCATGGCAACAGATAGCTCACCTAAACACAGCATGACTGCAAAAACAATTAATCCACCTACCAAATAAGCAATTACTGTTCCTAAAGGTCCTGCTTCATGAATCGTATAGCCAGAACTAAGAAAAAGCCCTGTTCCAATCACTCCGCCTAGCGAAATCATCCTAATATGTCGTGTCGTCATTTTTCTTTGTAAATGTGTTTGATGAGCCATTCATAATCCCCCTAACGCAATTGATTTAGACTATCATCTGCTTAATTTCAGTTGGTCCTGTAGTACAACAGCAACCAATTAGACGTGCACCTTCTTGATACCATTTCTTGGTTAATTTATTAAAATCAAATTTTTCTTTGAATTCACGCCATTGTTTGATCTTAGGATCATAGCTTGCACCCAAATTTGGATAAACTACTAATGGTTTAAACGTGTATTTACCAATTTCTTTCAATGCTGGTGCAACCGAATCGGGTGATATGCAATTAATTCCAATTGCAAAAACTTGTTCAAATTTATCTACTGCACTAACTGCCTACTCCAATGTAGTGCCATCACTAATATGAGTTGCATCTTTCAAAGTGAAACTTACATAAACTGGGTAATCTGATGCATTTTCTTTAAGCCAGTTCAAAACAGCTAATGGTTCATCTAATTTAGGTTGCGTTTCTAATGCAATTAGATCTGGCTTTTCTGCTAAAATTTGGCGCAATCTTGGCAAATGAAAAGCTAAATATTCTAATTCACTTAACTCATAATCTCCACGATATTCATTGCCGTCTGCTAAATATGCACCATATGATCCTACAGTTCCCGCAACATAATTATGCTTGCCAGTTTTTTTGTTCATAATCATCACGTGCTTTTTTGGCAACTTTTACTGCATCCCGAATAAATTTTTCTGCTTCTTGCTCACTATAACCTACTTGAGTAAACACTTGTACATTAGCCTGATAGGTATCGGTAATAACCAGTTCAGCTCCAGCAGTAAAGTAATCCCAATGCGCCTGATAAACTTTATCCAATTCATTGATCAAGGCCGTTGCTGTCCATAATTTATTGTTAGTTTTAACTCCCTGTCGTTCTAACTCATCAGACATTGCACCATCTAATACGATTTCTAGCTCTACTAATTAAATTAATCATCAACACTTCTTTCTCATTTTTTAATAAAAACAAAAAGCACCCATCCCCAAAAGGACGAGTGCTTCGCGTTACCACCTTTAATTTATCCATTACTCGCGCAATGAATCTTATTAACTACCAACATAGTTTGTGACAGCTAACGGTTCACAACGCCGTTGTTAGCTACTTATCGCTAACACTGATATCCAAGCCCATCTTCATTACCTTCAATTGCTTATCTCTCACCAACCGATAATTCTCTGTAACAATTAAGCAATAATTACTCTGCTTTTCAAATTATTTTAATTTATTATCAATAATAAAACGATCCCCAAAAAATTGTCAAATGCTTTTTTATTTAAGCAAAATAATGACTGATTACACTAGCCGCACTTCTAGCACAAATGATTAAACAATCTTCATTCATCATGAATTTAGGACTGTGATGCGGATATATTCCGCCATCTTCAGGCTGACACCCAACATAAAAGAAACAAGCTGGCTTCTTCTGAGCATAGTAGGCAAAATCCTCCGAAGCATTTACTACTCCGCTATCCTTTACAGCAGTAACTTCAGGAATTTTACTCTCTTTAATCCAATTTTCCACTTTTTTAGTCAAATCTTGATTGTTAACTAAAACTGGATAATTATCGTCATAATTAAGTTCAGATTTAACGCCGAAAGTTACATCGGTTCCCTTGATGATTTGTTTAATATTTTTCTTCATTAATTTACGAGTAGCTTCATTCATCACCCGGACATCGCCCTTAAGTTTTACCTGTTCTTGGATGGCATTATAGCTACCTGCCCCATCAAATGAGCCAATAGTTACGCTGCCAACATCAAATGGATTTAACCTTCTAGAAACAACGGTTTGCAACTGAGTGACAAAATAAGATCCAGCCACAATTGCATCATTGCTAAGTTGTGGCATTGAAGCATGACCACCTTTACCAGTAAAAGTCAGATCAAAATTTGCACGTCCGGTCTGCGTTGCTCCTGCATGAAGCTGAACCGTTCCCGTTGGCATCGTGCTCATTACGTGAATACCGATCACATCGTCAACACCATCTAGCGCTCCGTCTTTAATCATCGATAAAGCTCCGCCTGGGGTAACTTCCTCAGCTGGCTGATGAATTAAGCGAATGCTTCCATTAATTTGATCTTTTAATTGAATTAAGCATTTGCCTAATACCAAAAGATAGGCAGTATGACCATCATGACCGCACGCATGCATGACACCGGGATTTTGAGATTTAAAAGGCAATTCGTTGTTTTCTTGAATTGGCAATGCATCAAAGTCAGCACGCCAAGCTAATTTTTTACCCGGCTTATCTGGATTAATATCTACTACAATGCCATAGTCATCTCCACAATGGCGCACCTGGCAATCCAAATCACGATAGTAATTTTCGATGAATTCAGACGTCTTTTTCTCATGAAAAGATAACTCTGGATGCTCGTGTAGATAACGACGAATTTTAATAATCTCATCTTTGTTTTGATCTAAAAGCTGCATTAATTTTGTTTCAAAATTTGCATTCATAACAAATCCACCATTATGTTTATCAACTATATTATTTCAATCTTTTTCTGTCCATTCGTTACTACATAAAATATTGGCAAACCTACAATTACGATGCCAATGAATAATAAAACTCCAGCAGGATCGTTGATCAATTCACTAATAAGTACAAATAAGCCACCTAGGATAGCTACGATTGGAACAAGTGGATAAAGCGGTGTGCTGAATGGACGCGTTTTGTTTTTCTTACGCAAGATAAAGATGCCGAAGAATGCTAATAAGTAAAAACAATAGACAGTAAATACGCACAAGTCTGACAAATGATCTGGTTCAAAGAACATCATCATGATAGCAACCAATACTATGATGAATAAGGTTGCAACCACTGGTGATTTACCTTTAGGAGTGACATATGACAAATATTTTGAAAATGGAAGGTCGCCATGTCTAGCCATTGCGTAGACAATTCGAGGGAATGTCAGCATCTTGCCATTCAAGGTTCCCATCATTGAGATGATAATTCCAGCAGAAAGCAATTTCCCTCCGATTGTGCCGAAGACCTTAGTTGCTAAATATGCGGTCGTATTTTCACCCAAACGATGGATTAAACCTACTGGCAAAAAGCGAAAAATCCCGATTGTTACTAGTGTATAGATCACTACGGAAACTTGCTTAAAAAATATGCCTGAACCAATGATTGTACCGATTACGATTGAAATGGCTGAACCAAAACCGATTGAACGTTTTAGGTTATTGTTGGGGTGTTTATCAGCCATAATTATTTCCTCCATGCAAAAAGCCTGAGCCTACTTAATTATCACCTAAGCCTACTTAATTATCATGAGTAGGTTCAGGCTATGAATTATCTGTATGCCAAAACTACTCAAGTTCAACGGGAAGAACTTGAGCTAGATGAAGTTGAAGCTACATTGGCGTTAAGATAAAACATGATTTTTCCTCTTTCAATTCATTTTTATTAGAATATCATGATCTTTTTAATATGGCAAGATATTTTTAAACAAAAAAGCTGGGGAAAATGTCCCAGCTTGATTGCTATTTTAATTAAGTTTTTATGCAAATACTTCTTCGATGTTTAAGTTAACTACGAATGCATTTGGAAATTCAGTCTTAGCTAAAACTTTCTTTGCGTAGTCATCATCTTCGTGAACTTCTGCAGTAGCAAGTACCCTAACTGCAGTATGTGATGGAACATCAGCTGCAACAAGAGCAACCTTTGAACCGCGCTTAATGTTTTCGTAAGCTTCACCCTTGGTCTTTTCAAGGTATTGTAAGTGACTTGGATCTAAGACAGTCATTGAGCCCTTAGGACCAACTTGTGGGTTGCCGTCAGCATCAACAGTTGCTAAGTAAACTAAGTTATTCTTGAAAAGATTTACTTGTTCTTCAGTAAGCTTGTTAGTATTTAATTTCTTCATAGACAATACATCCTTTCTGTTTTGTCGATACACTATAAGTATACATCAATTTAATAGCAGGTGTTAGGGACGTGCTTACATCCTTATTTTTATTTAACTTAAACTTCCCACACCAAAAAGAACTATGAAGCCTTGAAAACTCAATAGTTTAGCCAGTAAATATTCAATTAA
>PPYF01268771.1_pt1 | contig 12503 bp, 9 predicted proteins | sample 1559871 | NCBI WGS metagenome assembly PPYF01 (sample SAMN08240021, study PRJNA423297) | Human gut metagenome, whole genome shotgun sequencing project. | reverse complement strand
GGCAATGGGATTTTTGCCTGCTGGCCCATGTTTTCGTACGGTCAGCGCAGTAAATGCGCAGACCTACTGAACAGTTACACATTTTCAGCAAAGTCTTATGCCTGCTTTTTCTTCGCCGCCTCAACCAACTTCTCCATCTCCCGCATTACCTCTTCAAAATTCAACGCAGAAGTATCCAGTAAAATGGCGTCCTCCGCCTGCTTGAGAGGCGATAATTCCCGGTGCATATCGCGGTAATCGCGCTCGATGATATCCTGCTCGATCGCCTCCAGGGAACAGCTTTCCCCGCGTTCGATCAGCTCTTTATAACGGCGTCCAGCTCTCACACGGCTGCTCGCGGTCAGATATACTTTCAGGGTCGCATCCGGCAGAACCGCCGTTCCGATATCCCGGCCATCCATCACGACATCCCGGCGTCCGGCTAGTTCACGCTGCAGCTCCACCAGTTTTTTACGGACCGGCGCATAGACAGAGGTATTCGAAGCCATATTTCCAACCGCCTCCGTCCGAAGCTCGCTGCTGACATTCTCCCCATTTAAATAAACCTGCTGGATCCCATTTTCATATTCCAGTGAAATGGAAACCGTCTCACAGGCGCGTCCGATCGCCGCCTCATCATGGCTGTCGATGCCCTGGCGCAGAAAATACAATGCCATCGCCCGGTACATCGCCCCCGTATCAACATAAATATATCCATAATCTTCCGCCAGCTTCTTTGCCACTGTGCTCTTTCCAGCCCCGGCTGGTCCATCAATCGCTATATTAATCGGCATTTCGTTTCCCCTTTTTCATATCGTTATAATTCATGATTTTCCGCTGCGCTCCGTCCCGCCAGCATGCCGGTCGACCACGCAATTTGTAAGTTGTAGCCGCCCGTAACTGCATCGAGATCCAGCACTTCCCCTGCAAAATAAAGCCCTGGAAGCTTCTTCGACTCCATCGTAGATGGATTCACTTCTTTTACCGTCACACCGCCCTGGGTAATGATCGCCTCATTGAAACCTCGCAGCCCGGTCAGCGTCAGGGTAAAATGCTTTGTCACCTCCGCCAGCCGTCTCCGCTCTTCCTTCGTCACGGCGTTGACCTGCTTGTCCGGCTCAATGCCGCTGCGGCGAATTATGACCGGTATCAGTTTTGATGGGTACAGATGGTTCAGCGCATTTTTAAACTGTTTATTCTTCTCCGCCTCAAAATCGCGCAGAATCCGCGCATCGAGCTGTTCCATGGAAAGCGCCGGTTTCAGATCGAGCATCAGAGTCAGCGGACCCTTTTTCAGTTTTTTCGCCGCATAACTGCTGGCACTCAAGAGTACCGGACCCGAAACGCCGTAATGGGTAAACAGCATCTCACCAAATTCACGGTAAACTTCTTTCTTTCCATTTAAAACAGCAGCTTCCACGTTCCGCAGGGAGAGTCCCTGCAGCTCCTTCACATCTTCCTTCGTCTCAAACGGAACAAGCGCCGGCGAAAGTTCCGTCACCTTGTGCCCTGCTGCCTCCGCGAACCGGTAACCATCGCCGGTTGAGCCGGTCGTCGGGTAGGACAGACCGCCCGTCGCCACGATCACTGCATCCGCAGCTATGTAGGAGTCCTTTTTCCCACGCTCATTACCGCCCTGCGCCAGAATCACACCTTTTAATACACCATCCTCCAGCCACAGTTCCCGAACTCCCTGATTCAATTCTACTTTCACGCGCAGTTCCCGCAGCCGTCTTGCAAACGCCGATGTCACATCCGATGCCCGATCAGACACCGGAAAGACACGGTTGCCGCGCTCCACCTTAACATGACAGCCGTTCGCCTCCAGAAAATCCTTCACATCCTGGTTACTAAAACCGTAAAATGCACTGTATAAAAAGCGGCTGTTTGTCACAACACTGTCAAACAGGCCTTCCATATCACAGTCATTCGTCACATTGCAGCGCCCTTTTCCCGTGATATAGATCTTTTTTCCCAGTTTCTCATTCTTTTCATAGATCGTTACCGCGCAGCCATTTTCCGCCGCCGCAATCGCAGCCGCCATGCCGGCTGCCCCGCCGCCGATCACGATTATTTTTTTCATATTGCTATCCTTTTCGTCTTTATATCGCCTGGTGCTATCAATCCTGTACCAGGTGGATCGCAAATCCGCCGACTTCTTCTTTAAAATAGGCGAAAATACAGCGACCCTGCTCATCAAAGCGCTTCGTCTCTTCCCGAAGCGTCATACCGCGGTTCACAAAGTATCGGATCGCCGCCTCGCAATCATTTACGCCAAAGCCAATATGGCCGTAGGTTCCGTGGCTCTCCACCTTCATATTTTCCGTCAGGTCACCGCTGAACACCGCTTTCTCCGTCTCGCGCGGCATCAGCCCCATCAGGCGCGCCAGTGTCTCAGCAACCTCCCAGGCCTCGTCTTCCGATTTTGTATTGATTCCCACGTGTTTTACGTGCATATGAAATAATTCCATCGGAGTTGGATCCCCCGCATGCTTTGCCATAAATGCTAGTGTGCGCTCTTTTGCTGTCTGCTCCATTTTGTCCGCTTCCTTTCTATCGCTACATTTAACGCAAAGTTTACACAAATGTTTGTATTTTTCAAAATTGCCATCTTTTTCTTTAAATATTGATTTTACTGTATCTTACGAAGAATTGCAACCGCGCTTCTGCATATTTCCACACATGATTGCCAAATCAGCCGTCCGCTTCTTTCTATCACTTACGCAGCTTTTTTACCTCACGGATCTTCTCCTCCATCGCCTCCACAACCGTTTCCAGCACCTTGACGCGCGCGAAATATTTGGAATTTCCTTCTATGATCGTCCACGGGGCATAGGTAGTAGAGGTCCGCACCAGCATCTCATTGACTGCCTGCTCGTATGCGTCCCATTTTTCACGGTTGCGCCAGTCTTCGTCCGTGATTTTCCACTGTTTTGCCGGATCCTCCATGCGCTCCTTAAAGCGACGTTCCTGCTCATCTTTATCAATATGAATCCAGAATTTCACGATCACCGCGCCAAAATTCGCCATGTGCTCTTCCATCTCGTTGATTTCCTGATATGCCCGTTTCCAGTCCGCCTCACTGCAGAAGCCCTCGATCCGCTCCACCATCACGCGCCCGTACCAGGTGCGGTCGAAGATCGCAATATGCCCCGCTTTCGGCATCTCCCGCCAGAAACGCCACAGATAATGGTGTACCTTCTCCACATCATTCGGTGCCGCCGTCGGATTGACCTTGTAGCCGCGTGGATCCAGGTGGCTTGTCAGGCGCCGGATCGCACCGCCTTTTCCCGCCGCATCCCAGCCTTCAAAGCCGATCACCACCGGAATCCGCAGTCGGTACAGCTCGCCGTGCAGCACCTCCAGCTTTTTCTGCAGCTTATCCAGACGTTCCTTATATTCCTCGCGTGTCAGCGTTTTCGTCAGATCCACGCCGGAAAGCACGCCATTTTTAAACCGCTCATCTGGAAGTTTGACCGGCGGATGCACCGCCCCTTCCTCGCGTTCCATTCGGCGACGGTTCAGCTCATACTCCAGCCGGTCTGTGACGGTGGATAAAATCTTGACTGCCGCATAATTTTTATCAGTCGCTTCCACAATCGTCCACGGCGCGTACCCGGTATCCGTCCGCTGCAGCATTTCCTCATTCATCTCCAGAAATGTATCGTAATCCTTGTTGCGCTTCCAGTCCGCCTCCGTCACACGCCACGCAGTCTCTTTGCTTTCTTCCAGCCGTTTAAAGCGCTTTTTCTGCTCGTCCCTGGAAATATACAGAAACAATTTGATCAGAATCATGCCGGAATCTGCCAGCTGCTTTTCAAATGAAAGGATATCCCGGAACGCCCCGTTTAGCTCCTGCCGCTTCGTCTCTTTGTCAAACCGGTCAACGGTAACCTTATCGTACCAACTCTTGTCAAAGATCATCATTCGTCCATCTTCCGGTGTCTTCGTCCAATACCGCCATAAAAATGGACGCATCCGTTCCTCTTCCCCCGTCTCCCGGCTCGCATAAACATCAAAGCCGCGCGGATCCAGCGGCTGGATCAGGCGGTTGATCTGCGTTCCCTTACCGCCTGCCCCGAAGCCGTCAAATACGATGACAACCGGGATCTTTTCCGCCTTACAGGCGCGCTGCAATTCTCCCAGCTTCACATCCATCTCTTCCCGAAGCTTCTTGTAGTTTTCCTTATCCACTGATTTATTCAAATCCACTTTTTCCAGCATCTTTCCACCTCCACATCAAGCAGTAAAATGACCTTTCAACAATCCCATGGCATCACAATGCTTCGTCTTTACCTTTCCCCGTCATCATCTCATGCTCTTTTTTGATCTCTTCATATAATTGTACCGAATCCCACTTCATATTATACGGTGTCAGGACTGCTTTATAATCAATCCGTCCGACTCCCTTTTTTCGGAGTGCATGGATAAATGCATCTATCTGGGCAGAAGAAAAGCCTGCCATGATCGCCATCTCATCTGAGAAATCCATTTTCCTGGAAGAATCGTTCTCCGGCACTTCTCGCTGCAGCCTCCCGTCTGCCTGTTTCTGAGCGGACTCTTCTTTTTGCGTTTCCTCCCCAGCCTCTATTGCTTGTCCGGCTTCCTTGAGGACATCCTCATTCAGTCCTTTCACACCAGCCAGCACGCCCACCGGCAGCCCGTACTCCTCCTTTGTCACTGCCCTTAATCGGAATCCCAGCGGCATAAGCGCCTGCTGCACCTTCATTTTTCTTTTGGAATCAGTAAAATTATACAATAATACAGTTGGTTTCATCGTAATTTATCGATTCTCCTCTCTGTTTCTTATTCCCGCCTCATCAATTCTCCGGCTTCTCAATATGATTCTCTATTATATCCTTTTTCCCCCCTTCTGTGCAAGAAAAACAAAAAAACAGCGGCATCAGCCACTTGCTTTCGCTCGTCCGCTGTCTGCCGCTGTCTGATTTTTATTTCATTTATGTATGTTTCCGCATCTCAGATCCTCTTCCGGTCTGCTGCCAGATAGCTCCCTAGTGAAGAACACCATTTGCATCCGCTACCATACCGTTCGGAGTTACCATGTTCGTCCAGAGTGCTCCGCTATTCAGGTCAAACAGATACCATGCGCCATCGATGAACTGATAGCCTGTCTTTCTTGCACCACGGGTACCGTCGGATACCGGATTCAGATAATACTTGTACGGTCCAATCTGCTGCCAGCCGGTCAGCATCTTGCCTCTCGTACCATCGGATACCGGGTTTAAATAGAACCAGTTATTATCAGTATAGATCCAGTCTGTATCCATGAAGCCGTTTGCATTCAGATGATACCACTCATTATCAACATATACCCAGTTATTCTTAACCGGCACACCATTGATGTAGTAAGACCAGCCGTAAATGCTGTTTACCCACTGACCATTCGCATTTGCCGGAGTGGAACCACCAGAAGAATTATCGGTCGGAGGTGTACCTGTATACACATCTGAAGAATTCATATAATATTCATCGGACTCATCACTCCACTCACCCTTATCGCTTCCGTCAACCGCGCGTACCTTAAAGGTATAATCGCCGGATTTCGTCATGTATGGGTAGAAATTGTAGCTTGTGCCTGTGGTTGTAACAGTCGTTACGGTAGAACTGTTGCGGTACAGTTTAACTTCATACTTGCTTGCATCCGATACGCTGTCCCAGGTTGCGGTACGATTGCTCCAGCTAAGATCTTCGACCGTATCCAAATCGCCGTCAACAGCTGACATCGTAATCTTAACTTTCCACTCGCTCTTATCGCCAGATCGCTTCGTAACTTTGTATGCCGACTTGGTTGCAGAAAGCTTTGTGCCGGATAACTGATAACCGTCCTTTGCCTCGATCGTCAGGTAGATGACCGGCTTATCACCTCTCTCCCACTCGCTGTCGTCATTGTCAAACTCCTGCTCGGTAATTTCAACATTACCCTTCGTAACTTGTACATCCGGATCCCCGATGCTGTCGCCCGCTTCCGGTTTCGCATTGACACGGAACTTAACTTCCGAGATCTTTTTGTCAGCCGCGTATGCCGGAATACTCATAGCCAGTGCCGCCATGATAGCAAGAGCGGAAACCGCCGCTGCCTTCAGGTTATGTCTCATATCCCATCCTCCTTTTTTAATGTACTCTCGCGTACAAACTTTTGTTTCCATTATAACAAACATATCTGCCTGCGTCAAAATAAACTGTCGGTATTTTCAAAATTTTCCCTTTGTTTTTTTGAAGTAAATGTCTGCTTTCTGTTATTGACAGGATAGCACACTTTTATTACCTGAGAATAACTTTTTGTTTAAGGTTTTCTGACATTTTCGTCAATGGTAGAATTTATATCATAATTGATATTTCCTGTGACATAAAAAAGAATGTACCTTTTTGTGTGATGGGGAATTCCAAGGAATTTTCTATCACACAAAAAATAGACCGGGGCAGATTTCTGCGGTCCGGTCTATTTCTACCTTACTTAAAAGCAGGTGTTCATTTTATTTGAAATACTCCACACCTGAAGCAAACAGCTGCATATCCTGATTTCCATAGATATTCATGCCTGTATCGCTCCAGCAGCGCTCGTTGTGACCCATCTTACCAAGAATACGTCCATCCGGGCTTGTGATACCCTCGATGCACTGGTAGGAACCGTTCGGGTTCCACTCCTCGCTGACGGATAAGTTTCCGTTCGGATCGCTGTACTGAATCGCGATCTGACCATTTGCGCGAAGTTTTGCAAGCCACTCCTCGTTGGCTACGAAACGTCCTTCACCATGGGACATCGGGTTGCAGTATACGCCTCCCAGCTCTGCTTTTCTGAGCCACGGGGACAGGTTAGATACAACCTTTAAGTATGCCATGCGGGAAATGTGGCGTCCAATGTTGTTGGTTGTCAAAGTCGGGGAATCTGCTTTCTGCGGCTCAATCTTGCCTCCGGTTAAAAGTCCCAGTTTGATTAATGTCTGGAAGCCATTGCAGATACCCAGTACCAGGCCATCCCGGTCATGAAGCAGTTTGTCGATCTCCTCCATCATCGCCTCGTTGCGGAATACCGTAGCGAAGAATTTAGCCGAACCATCCGGCTCATCACCTGCGGAGAATCCACCCGGGAACATAATGATCTGGGATTTCTTGATATCCTCTTTGTACTGCTCGATGGAAGAACGGATATCGGATGCATTCTGGTTGCGGAATACACGCACAATCGTCTCCGCTCCGGCTGCCTCAAACGCTTTCGCACTGTCCAGCTCGCAGTTGGTACCCGGCATTGCCGGAATAAATACTGTTGGTTTTGCCACTTTATGTTTGCATACATATACCTTATCGGTATTGTAAAGTGTCTCTTCTGCTGCCTTCATCGGTGCGCCGGAAGCGGTCGGGAACACTTTCTCCAGGGTTCCGGTCCATGCTTTCAGAGCCTCTTCCATGGAGATCACGGTACTTCCATACTCGAAGGTTCCCTTGTCGGTTACCTCACCGATCACAGTGTACGGGATGGACAGCTCACCTACCTTGCCATCCGGAACCTCGCAGACGATATTGCCCCAGCCAGCGGCGAAGAAGTCTCTCGGATCTACATTGTGCTCAATCTTTACGCCCAGGCGGTTACCAAATGCCATCTTGCTGACAGCCTCTGCCACACCAGCACCCTCAACCGCATATGCAGAAATAATCTTTCCAGACTCCATATCGCGGTAGATTTTCTCGTAACCATCCATGATCTGGCTGTAAACCGGCAGGTCATGTGCATCTTTCTCGATGGTAAAGAGAACAATCTTGCTGCCCGCTTTCTTAAATTCCGGAGATACCACGTGTTTGGTATCGGAAATATCAACTGCAAAGGAAACCAGTGTCGGCGGTACATCGATTTCGCCGTGCTCTTCATCATAGAAACTGCCGGACATACTGTCCTTGCCGCCGATGGACGGAAGTCCAAATCCGAGCTGTGCACTGTAAGCACCGAGCAGAGCGGAGAACGGTGTGCCCCATCTCTTCGGATCTTCCGTCATACGTTTGAAGTACTCCTGGAAGGTAAAGCGGATCTTGTGGAAATCACCGCCGTTTGCCACGATCTTAGCAACAGAATCCAGCACTGCGTAAGTAGCGCCGTGGTACGGGCTCCAGCTGGACAGGTACGGATCATAGCCGTAGCTCATCATGGTAACGGTATCGCATTTGCCCTTGCTCATCGGCAGTTTTGCCACCATCGCCTGTGTCTCGGTCATCTGGTGGACGCCGCCATATGGCAGGAATACACTGCTTGCGCCCACGGTGCTGTCGAACATCTCAACCAGACCCTTCTGGGAGCATACATTTAAGGAAGAAAGCATGGACAGCCATTTTTCTTTGACATCCTTTACTTCCTGTTTATCAAATACATTGCCTTCCCTGGTCGGAACTTCAACGGTAACGGTTGTCTCCTGATGAGCACCGTTGGTATCCAGGAATGCACGGCTTAAATCTACGATCGTCTTGCCTCTCCAGTTCAGAACCAGGCGCGGGGACTCAGTAACAACGGCAACCGGAACTGCCTCCAGGTTCTCTTCTGCTGCATAAGCAAGCATCTTATCAACATCTTTCGGGTCTACCACCAGAGCCATACGCTCCTGTGACTCGGAAATCGCAATCTCCGTTCCGTCCAGACCTGCATATTTCTTCGGAACCTTGTCAAGGTCAATCTGAAGTCCGTCAGCTAACTCACCGATCGCTACCGACACGCCGCCGGCGCCAAAGTCGTTACACTTCTTGATCAGACGACTGACCTCTGGGCGGCGGAACAGTCTCTGTAATTTACGCTCGGTCGGTGCATTGCCCTTCTGAACCTCTGCGCCGCAGACCTCGATGGACTCCTCGGTATGTACCTTGGAAGAACCGGTTGCGCCGCCGATACCATCACGGCCAGTACGTCCACCCATCAGGATGATTACATCGCCCGGATCGGAAGTCTCACGGATGACGTTTTTGCGCGGAGCTGCTGCCATAACAGCACCGATCTCCATACGTTTTGCCACATAATTTGGATGATAAATCTCTTTTACATAGCCGGTAGCAAGACCGATCTGGTTACCGTAGGAGCTGTAGCCATGTGCTGCATCCTTTACGATGCGCTTCTGCGGAAGTTTGCCGTGCAGTGTCTCCGACATCGGACGGGTCGGATCAGCCGCACCGGTCACACGCATAGCCTGATATACATAGGTACGTCCGGAAAGCGGGTCACGGATGGCACCGCCTAAGCAGGTGGCAGCGCCACCAAACGGCTCAATCTCGGTCGGATGATTGTGGGTCTCATTCTTAAAGTTTACCAGCCACTCTTCTTCCTTGCCGTCGATGGTAACCGGAACTACGATACTGCACGCATTAATCTCCTCAGACTCCTCCAGATCCTCCAGCTTGCCTTCACGGCGAAGCTTCTTCATAGCGAGAACAGCCAGATCCATCAGGCAGACAAACTTGTCATCGCGATCTTTGTAGAGAACCTCGCGATCTGCCAGATACTGTTTGTAGGAAGCTTCCATCGGCTCATTGTAATCGCCCTTTGTAAAGGTAACGTCCTTTAACTCAGTCTGGAAGGTCGTATGACGGCAGTGATCGGACCAATATGTATCCAGCACGCGGATCTCGGTCACAGACGGATCTCTCTTCTCTTCGTTCTTAAAGTAGTTGTGGATATGCTCGAAATCCTTGAACGTCATCGCAAGGTTCAGGGAATCATAGAGTTCTTTTAACTCTGCCTCGCCATAACCGCAGAAGCCCTCGAAAATCTTGACATCCTCCGGCTGCTCAAATACCGTTACCAGCGTTTCCGGCTTTGCGTTGTTATTCTCACGGGAATCCACCGGGTTAATGCACAGGGACTTGATGCCCTCGATCTGCTCCGCGGTCAGTGTTCCGGAAATAACATAGGTTGTCGCGGAACGGATCACCGGATTTTCCTCTTCATTCAGAAGTTTCACACACTGTTCTGCGGAATCGGCTCTCTGATCGAACTGTCCCGGCAGGAACTCAACGGAAAAGATCGTATCGCCTTCCTTGGACGGGAATGCCTCCTCATAGACAAAATCAACCGGCGGCTCAGAGAAGATAGTAATCAGCGCTTTCTGATATGCATCCTCCGATACATCCTCAATATCATAGCGGATCAGTACGCGGACATCGGTGATCGTGTCGATCCCCAGATAGCTTGCGATCTCCTCTTTCAGATCGTGAGCCAATACGGCAAATTCCGGTTTTTTCTCAACGAAAATACGTCTTACGCTCATGTTTTCCTCCTGTTTTTTCGTATTTTAATGTTTCATGTTCTGTAAAATACATTCATTTTTTAGCATAAAAGGCAAATGCCTTCTTCTAGCATCTGCCTTTATCATACACAATTTTTATAGATTAGTAAAATTAATATATTTAATATTTTTTATTAACATATCTTATTGAACAATTATCTCTTGCCTTATTTCATTCCTGCTTTTTTCATTTTGAAATCATTCATTAAAACGATTTTTTCTGTTCCAACGCCCCTGTCTCATTCAGTGCAAGCAGCTTTCCCATCCCCGTCGAACGGTCATACGAAACAACCGACAGACTGGCATTCGCCACAATGATCTCCTGCGGCTCCCGATGGAAACGGAGCAGATAATTCATCAAAAAGACGAGGATCCCACCGTGCGCCACGATCACCGCATCCCCGGCTGTCTCCTCCAAAATCTGTCGGATCGCCCGTTCACTCCGCGCCTCGCAGGATTTTCTTGATTCTCCGCCGGACGGGATGCCGACCATCGGCTGTTCCCTCCACAGATGAAATTCATCCGGGTACTCTGCTTCCACCTGCTGCCAGCTTTTGCCTTCCCAGTATCCAAAATCGCGCTCCCGCAGCCCCGTCAGGCGGCGGAGCGGTAATTTTTCTTCCTTTGCCAGGATCTCCGCCGTCTGGAATGCACGCGCAAGCGGGCTGGCATAGACCGCATCGATCCGCGTTTCCGCCGAATAGCCGATCCTTTCTTTCAGGACAGTGGCAAGCTGCTCCGCCTGCTGCCGTCCTGTTTCGTTCAGCGGAATATCCGTCGTTCCCTGTATCTTTCCCGCCCGGTTCCAGTCGGTCTGACCGTGGCGTACCAAATAAAACAGCATTTTCTATTACTCCTGTTCATCTATCTCTTTCTGAGCCATCTCTGCCGCCTGACCGCTGACCTTCATCGCGTCCATCGTCAGCTTCATGATGTCACGGATCTCATCCTCGCTCATCTTCATGCGCTCCGCCAATTCCGCAAGGGTCGCCTCACGTCCCAGCTCCCGCGCCATGCTCGCAGAAATATCCTTGAGGACATTAACACGCGCCGCCATCTCCTCCTCGATCTTCGTCTCGCGGTTCTGAATCTGCAGCGCATCCTCGATCGCCGCGCGCACCTTTTTCTCCATCTGCGCGTCGAAATCACCGTTTTCGTACTCACTTGCGAACAGAAACAGCGCCATATTTGCCTCCTGCACCAGATCGCCCGCCGGAAGTCCCCGATCGTGGTACTCCTCCGCGATCTGAACCGCCTTCGCCAGTTTTAACTCCGTCAGACGGGAAGCCGCTGTCTTGTCCCCCTCCGTCAGTTTTTTCAGAAGCGCCGTTTCCTCCTCCGGCGTGCCCTGCGGGAGATTTTTCAGTTCCTCTAAGTAAATATCATAAAATGTATTAGATTCCATGTGGTATTCCCTCCTAAAAAATACATACTTCTAAGATGATTCCGTCATTTTATCACAAACAAGACACAGATACAATCATTATTGACTCCGCCCTCCAATCATGTTACACTGAATACAGTTCTATAAGGAGGACTAATAAATGGATATCAACTATGAATTATATAAAGTATTTTACCACGTAGCCTCGACGTTAAGTTTCTCCGAGGCATCTAAGCAGCTTTTCATCTCCCAGTCGGCGGTCAGCCAGTCGATCAAGGTACTGGAGAAGAAACTGAACCAGACTCTTTTCATCCGCAGCACAAAAAAAGTACAGCTTACCCCGGAAGGCGAGATCCTACTCAAGCACGTGGAACCGGCGATGAACCTGATCCGTCAGGGCGAAAACCAGCTGCTCGACTCTAACAGCTTAAACGGCGGTCAGCTCCGCATTGGCGCAAGCGATACGATCTGCCGCTATTATCTGGTACCATTTTTAAGCGAATTTCACAAGCGCTACCCGAATATCCACATCAAGGTTACCAACCGTACCTCCATCGAATGTGCGCGGCTTCTGGACAACGGTCAGGTCGATTTTATTCTGACGAACTATCCAAACTCCGGGCTCGGTGGAACGCAGAATATCCATGTGCTGCGCGAATTCAACGATATATTCGTCGCCAATGAGACCTATTTTCCGATGAAAGACCGCCCGGTCACACTGCGCGAGCTGCAGGCGCTCCCAATCCTCATGCTGGATCGCAAGAGTACCACCAGCGAATTTCTGCACAACATGTTCCAGAAGCACCAGCTTGACCTCGTACCGGAGATTGAATTAAGCAGCAACGATCTGCTCATCGATCTGG
>PPYF01242625.1_pt1 | contig 12507 bp, 10 predicted proteins | sample 1559871 | NCBI WGS metagenome assembly PPYF01 (sample SAMN08240021, study PRJNA423297) | Human gut metagenome, whole genome shotgun sequencing project. | reverse complement strand
GCTGATAGAAACAGAAGCCACTGGAGCACCTCAAAAACACCATCATACACTAAATCAGTAAGTTGGCAGCATCACCGAAGCGTTTCCCCGCGGTGTATCCCAGGATTATCGGGAAGAACCAAAACAAGGCATCACTGGCGCTGAATAAAATTAAATAAGTACCACTTTGTTCGGTCGTCCACTGAAAAGTGAGCGCCAGAGCCAGCATACCTTTCAGGATCCCGGTTGCCGCCATCAGACCGATCAGAGGCGTAAAAATACCTGAAATAACATAAACAAAGCGGTTTAGCAGATTACCTTTCTCATCATTTTCCGGTGCCTGTTGCGCTTTTTCGCCAAGGCCTGCCACGCTGTTAACCGCCAGGAAGACATCGGCCACATGGTTACCTATGACCACCTGAAACTGACCACCGCTTTCCACCACCATAATAATACCGGGGGTCTTTTTCAGTACCTCAGCTTGCGCTTTGCTTTCATCCTTTAACTTAAAACGTAATCGCGTTGCGCAATGCATCAGACTCACAATGTTATCTGCGCCCCCGACTCCTGCGACTATTTTTCTGGCTAACTCCGTCATAACTTGCCCTCTACCGCTTTGCGGCAAAACTCCAAAAAAAACCTGAAAAAACGGCCTGACGTGAATCAAGCAATTTTTTTCAGGTTTTGCCCGCTTAGTGCGGTAACAATCCTTTACTCAGTAATAATATTTCAGTGTTCTTTGCGCACGCGCTCTATATTTATGGCTAAAAACATAATCTCTGCGGGTGAAATTTTACGTTGATACTGCAAACCAATAAAAATGGCGATCCGTTCCGCACATTGCCATGCTTGCGGGTAATTTTGTTTTACTGCTTGTTGTAATGATTCATCACTATCGTTAATTGAAGCATGTTCAAGAATACGCCATGATAAAAACTTCAGATGCGTAACCAGTCGCTGATAACTCAAGCTTTCTTCCTGGTAATTAAGGCTGAACTGAAATTTTATTAATTGCAGCATTTCGCGCATTAATTGCGTGACACCTGCAATATCCTCCATATTCCCGCTCATTTGGGCACTGACCAGATGCATGGCAATAAAGCCCACTTCATCTTTCGGTAACTGCACGCCCAACCGTTTATCAATAATGGCTAACGCTTCTTCCCCTAGCTGGAACTCTTTCGGGTAAAGCCGCTGGATGTCCCACAGCAGCGGGTTAGGCAGCAATACGTTTTGCTGAAAGCGTTTAATCGCAAACTGGCAATGGTCAGTTAGCGAGATATAAATACTGTCCTGCAACTTTCCCAGGCGCTCCTGCGCTAAAGAGATAATACGATCACAGGTTGCCATCACCTCAAGAGGAATATGACTTAAGAGTTCGCTTAATCGCCCGTTCAGTTCATGACTGCTCAAGGCATACTCTTTTTCTATTCCACTTGAATTAATTCTTTCGCTAGGGCGTTTTTGAAAGCCAATTCCGCGCCCCATGACGACTTTTTCCCGCTGTTGATCATCAATAACCACCACAACATTATTGTTGAGAATTTTGGTGATTTGCATGTTCATAGCAAGGACCTTTTTTATAAACAAAAAAACCCGACTTCACCAGTATTCTCTGGTTATGTCAGGTTTTGCCTGCGAATGCAGTAACAATCCAGTCATTTATTAATGGTTTTTATAACGAACATCTAGGTTCGGAAATTAATTTAATTGCGTGCAGAGAAAATAGCAATGCGCTATTGATAAAAATATGACCATGCTCGCAGTTATTAACTTTGTGTAATTTTAGGAATTTATAAAGTTATATATAACAAATCCCAATAATTAAGTTATTGGGATTTGTCTGGTGAATTATTTGTCGCTATCTTTTCCCGCCAGCAGTTTATCCAGCTCATCACCGCCTACATGACGGAAATCCTGACCCTTCACGTAGTAGAAGATAAACTCACAAATATTCTGGCAGCGGTCGCCGATACGTTCGATTGAACGCGCACAGAACAGCGCGGTAAGTACGCTCGGAATAGTGCGCGAATCTTCCATCATGTAGGTCATCAGTTGACGAACAATACCTTCGTATTCCTGATCGACTTTTTTATCTTCACGATAAATACGTACCGCTTCGTCAATGTCCATCCGCGCGAACGCGTCCAGCACGTCGTGCAGCATCTGGATGGTATGACGGCCCAGCGACTCCAGACTTACCAGCAACGGCTGATGCTGCTGGGAGAATTTCTCCAGCGCAGTACGGCAGATTTTGTCCGCCACGTCGCCAATACGCTCCAGCTCGGCAATGGTTTTACTGATCACCATAACCAGTCGCAGGTCGCTCGCCGTCGGCTGACGTTTGGCGATAATGCGCACGCAGGCTTCATCGATCGCCACTTCCATCATGTTGACGTTCTTGTCGCCTTCGATCACGCGCTTCGCCAGATCGCTGTCCTGGTTATGCATCGCGGTGATTGCATCAGAAAGCTGCTGCTCCACCATGCCGCCCATGGTCATCACCTGCGTGCGGATACTTTCCAGTTCGGCGTTGAACTGGCCGGAAATATGTTTATTAAGATTGAGACTGTCCATAACGCACTCCTGAATCAACCGTAACGACCGGTGATGTAGTCTTCTGTTTGTTTCTTCGCTGGCTTGGTGAACAGATCGTCCGTGTTGCTGAACTCAATCAATTCGCCCAGGTACATAAACGCCGTGTGGTCGGAACAACGCGCAGCCTGCTGCATGTTGTGGGTGACGATCACCACGGTGTAATCCTGCTTCAGTTCGGTGATCAGCTCTTCAATACGCCCGGTAGAGATGGGGTCGAGCGCCGAACACGGTTCGTCGAGCAGCAGCACTTCCGGGCGAATGGCGATACCACGCGCAATGCACAGACGCTGTTGCTGACCACCAGAGAGAGAGTAACCGCTCTGGTGCAATTTATCTTTGGTTTCGTTCCACAATGCGGCTTTGGTCAATGCCCACTGCACGCGCTCGTCCATGTCGGCACGGGAGAGCTTCTCAAACAGACGAACGCCAAAAGCGATGTTGTCGTAGATGGACATCGGAAACGGCGTCGGTTTCTGGAACACCATGCCCACTTTCGCACGCAGCAGGGCGATATCCTGAGAGTTGGTCAGGATGTTGTCGCCATCAAGCAGAATTTCACCTTCCGCACGCTGCTCCGGGTACAGTTCAAACATTTTGTTGAAGGTACGCAGCAGCGTCGATTTACCGCAGCCGGACGGCCCGATAAACGCCGTTACCTGGTTTTTAGCGATATCCAGGTTGATGTTTTTCAGGGCATGGAATTTGCCGTAGTAGAAGTTCAAATTACGAACCTGAATTTTACTCGGGGCAGTTTCAACCATACTCATTGCAATCTTTTCCTCATCGTGCCTGATGCACTTCGCGAATCAGGCTTACCGTAGGCCGGATCAGGCGTTCACGCCGCATCCGGCAAAGTGTTAACCGTGTACAGAGTCAAAAAGGCGCTCGGTCGGTCCCCTCGCCCCTCTGGGGAGAGGGTTAGGGTGAGGGGAAAACCGTGTCAGCAATATCAACCGTGTTTATTCTTCGCGAAAACAACGCGCGCCAGAATGTTCAGCAGCAGTACGCACAGGGTAATGATCAATACCCCGGCCCAGGCCAGCTGCTGCCATTCCGCAAACGGGCTCATCGCAAACTTAAAGATCGTCACCGGCAGGTTGGCGATCGGCTGCATCATGTCCGTGCTCCAGAACTGGTTGGAGAGCGCGGTAAACAGCAGCGGCGCGGTTTCACCAGCAATACGGGCAATCGCCAGCAGGATACCGGTCATGATCCCGGACACCGACGCTTTCAGCGTGATCGCGGAGATCATCTTCCACTTCGGTGTACCCAGCGCATAAGCCGCTTCACGCAGGCTGTCCGGCACCAGTTTCAGCATGTTCTCGGTGGTGCGGATAACAATCGGCACCTGCAACAGCGCCAGCGCAATCACGCCCGCCCAGCCGGAGAAGTGCTCCATCTGCGCCACCACAATGGTGTAAACAAACAGACCAACCACAATCGATGGCGCAGAGAGCAGAATGTCGTTAATGAAGCGAATCACTTCTGCCAGCCAGGATTTACGACCATATTCAGCCAGATAAATCCCCGCCATAATGCCCAGCGGCGTACCGAATACCGTGGCCCACAAAATTAACAGGCCGCTACCTGCCAGGGCGTTCGCCAGACCACCACCTTCCGTATTGGGCGGCGGCGTCATTTCAGTGAACAGCGCCAGCGACATACCGTCGATACCGCGGGTGATGGTGGACATTAAAATCCAGATCAGCCAGAACAGACCGAAGGCCATCGTCGCCATTGAGAGCGTCAGTGCAATACGGTTCTTGAGGCGGCGACGCGCCTGCATTTTGCGGCGGGATTCAGCCAGCGCCGCATTGGTTTGCATTTCAACCATAGCCATTAGCGTGCCCCCTCATACTTAGCCAGGCGCATAATCATAAACTTCGATGCGGCGAGGACGATGAAGGTAATCACAAACAGGATCAGGCCCAGTTCCATCAGTGCGGCAACGTGCAGACCGGATTCCGCTTCCGCAAATTCGTTCGCCAGTGCAGAGGTGATACTGTTGCCCGGCATATACAGCGAGGCGCTGTCGAGCTGGTAGGTGTTACCGATGATAAAGGTCACCGCCATGGTTTCACCGAGCGCGCGGCCCAGCCCCAGCATGATGCCGCCGATAACACCATTTTTGGTGAACGGAAGAACGATACGCCAGATAACTTCCCAGGTGGTGCAGCCAATACCGTAGGCCGACTCTTTCATCATCACCGGGGTTTGTTCGAACACATCGCGCATTACCGCCGCAATGTACGGAATAATCATGATGGCGAGGATCACGCCTGCCGCGAGGATACCGATACCAAATGCAGGGCCAGAGAACAGCGCGCCAACAATCGGAATATTCGACATGATATTGCCGACCGGCTCCTGGAAGTAAACGGCGAACAGCGGCGCAAAGATAAACAGGCCCCACATGCCGTAAACGATACTTGGAATGGCTGCCAGCAGCTCAATGGCGATACCCAGCGGGCGTTTCAGCCAGCCGGGCGCAAGCTCAGTCAGGAACAGGGCGATACCGAAACTCACCGGGACGGCGATCAGCAGCGCGATAAACGAAGTCACCAGCGTACCGTAGATCGGCACCAACGCCCCGTAGATATCGTTCGGTGCATCCCACTCTTTGGTCCACAGGAAAGCCAGACCAAATTTCTGAATGCTCGGCCAGGAGGAGATGATCAGAGAGACAATAATGCCACCCAACATCAATAGCACAATCAGCGCCGCCAGTTTTACCAGCACGCTGAAAATTATGTCGCCCTTTTTACCCGGTGGGTTAAAAGCAGGCTTGGTTGCAGCCATAAGTTACTCTTCAGTTAAACGCGTTTACAAAGTCATTTTGTAATGCCGGATAAGCCGTTAATGCCTTATCCGGCCTGGAGTTTTATTAGTACAGCGGCTTACCGCTACTGTCTTTAATATTGGTCTTCCACGCAGCGCGAACCTGTTCAACGACGCTATCCGGCAGGCTGGCATAATCCAGGTCGTTCGCCTGTTTAGCCCCGGTTTTGTACGCCCAGTCGAAGAACTTCAGCACTTCTGTGCCTTGTTCTGGTTTCTTCTGATCTTTGTGGATCAGAATGAACGTGGTAGAGGTAATAGGCCATGCATCTTCGCCTTTCTGGTTGGTCAGATCCTGAGCGAAGGTTTTGCTCCAGTCTGCACCTTTTGCTGCATTAGCGAAGTTTTCTTCGGTCGGACTAACCGGTTTACCATCAGCGGAGATCAGTTTGGTGTACGCCAGGTTGTTCTGCTTAGCGTAAGCATATTCAACGTAACCAATTGCACCCGGCAGACGCTGAACGAACGCGGCGATACCGTCATTACCTTTACCGCCCAGACCGATCGGCCATTTTACGGTAGAGCCAGTACCAACGTTGTTTTTCCACTCTTCGTTCACTTTCGCCAGGTAGCTGGTGAAGACGAAGGAAGTCCCGGAGCCATCTGCGCGGCGTACTACAGCAATGTTCTGTGAAGGCAGTTTCAGACCAGGATTCAGTTTGGCGATGGCTTCATCATCCCACTTCTTGATTTTGCCCAGGTAGATGTCGCCGAGGGTTTTACCATCCAGCACCAGTTCGCCAGACTTCAGCCCTGGAATGTTAACAGCCAGCACCACGCCGCCAATCACGGTCGGGAACTGGAACAGGCCTTCCTGAGCCAATTTTTCATCAGACAGCGGCGCGTCAGAGGCACCAAAATCAACGGTATTAGCGATAATCTGTTTTACGCCACCGGAAGAACCTATACCCTGGTAGTTAACTTTATTACCGGTTTCTTTCTGGTAAGTGTCAGCCCATTTGGCATACACCGGCGCAGGGAAGGTTGCACCTGCACCTGTCAGGCTTGCTTCTGCAAACACAGAGAAAGCGCTCATCGATAAGGTCGCGGCGACAACAGTTGCGACGGTGGTACGCATAACTTTCATAATGTCTCCTGGGAGGATTCATAAAGCATTGTTTGTTGGCTACGAGAAGCAAAATAGGACAAACAGGTGACAGTTATATGTAAGGAATATGACAGTTTTATGACAGAGAGATAAAGTCTTCAGTCTGATTTAAATAAGCGTTGATATTCAGTCAATTACAAACATTAATAACGAAGAGATGACAGAAAAATTTTCATTCTGTGACAGAGAAAAAGTAGCCGAAGATGACGGTTTGTCACATGGAGTTGGCAGGATGTTTGATTAAAAACATAACAGGAAGAAAAATGCCCCGCTTACGCAGGGCATCCATTTATTACTCAACCGTAACCGATTTTGCCAGGTTACGCGGCTGGTCAACGTCGGTACCTTTGATCAGCGCGACGTGATAAGCCAGTAGCTGCAGCGGAACGGTGTAGAAGATTGGTGCAATCACCTCTTCCACATGCGGCATCTCGATGATGTGCATGTTATCGCTACTTACAAAACCCGCATCCTGATCGGCGAAGACATACAACTGACCGCCACGCGCGCGAACTTCTTCAATGTTGGATTTTAGTTTTTCCAGCAATTCGTTGTTCGGTGCAACGACGATAACCGGCATATCGGCATCAATCAGCGCCAGCGGACCGTGTTTCAGTTCACCTGCAGCGTAGGCTTCAGCGTGAATGTAAGAGATCTCTTTCAGCTTCAATGCGCCTTCCAGCGCGATTGGGTACTGATCGCCACGGCCCAGGAACAGCGCGTGATGTTTGTCAGAGAAATCTTCTGCCAGAGCTTCAATGCGTTTGTCCTGAGACAGCATCTGCTCAATACGGCTCGGCAACGCCTGCAGACCATGCACAATGTCATGTTCAATGGAGGCATCCAGACCTTTCAGGCGAGACAGCTTCGCCACCAGCATCAACAGCACAGTTAACTGAGTGGTGAATGCTTTAGTGGATGCCACGCCGATTTCTGTACCCGCGTTGGTCATTAGCGCCAGATCGGATTCGCGCACCAGAGAAGAACCCGGAACGTTACAGATTGCCAGTGAACCAAGGTAACCCAGCTCTTTCGACAGACGCAGGCCAGCCAGGGTATCCGCGGTTTCGCCAGACTGTGACAAGGTGATCATCAGGCTGTTACGACGCACGGCAGATTTGCGATAGCGGAATTCAGAGGCGATTTCGACGTCGCACGGAATACCTGCTAGCGATTCAAACCAGTAGCGGGAAACCATACCGGAGTTATAAGAAGTACCACAGGCGAGGATCTGAATATGCTCAACCTTCGACAGCAGTTCGTCGGCGTTCGGTCCCAGCTCGCTTAAATCAACCTGACCGTGGCTGATGCGTCCGGTAAGGGTGTTTTTGATCGCGTTCGGCTGTTCGTAGATCTCTTTCTGCATGTAGTGACGGTAAATGCCTTTATCGCCCGCGTCATATTGCAGATTGGATTCGATATCCTGACGTTTTACTTCCGCGCCAGTTTTATCGAAGATGTTTACCGAACGGCGAGTGATTTCCGCAATATCGCCCTCTTCAAGGAAGATAAAGCGACGGGTCACCGGCAACAGCGCCAGCTGGTCAGAAGCGATAAAGTTTTCGCCCATCCCCAGGCCAATCACCAGCGGACTACCAGAACGTGCCGCCAGCAGGGTATCCGGGTGACGGGAGTCCATGATCACTGTACCGTACGCACCACGCAGCTGCGGGATAGCACGCAGAACGGCCTCACGCAGAGTCCCGCCTTGTTTCAGCTCCCAGTTCACCAGATGGGCAATCACTTCGGTGTCGGTTTCAGAAACGAAGGTATAGCCACGCGCTTTTAGCTCTTCACGCAGCGGTTCATGGTTTTCGATGATGCCGTTATGCACCACCACAATGTGTTCAGAAACATGCGGATGCGCATTCACTTCTGAAGGTTCACCGTGGGTCGCCCAGCGAGTGTGAGCAATACCAGTGCCGCCATGCAGAGGATGTTCTTCCGCTGCCTGTGCCAGCATCTGGACTTTACCGAGGCGACGCAGGCGGGTCATATGACCTTCTGCATCAACAACGGCCAGACCGGCAGAGTCATATCCGCGGTATTCCAGACGACGTAAACCTTCAAGAAGGATTTCTGCTACATCACGTTGCGCGATCGCGCCAACAATTCCACACATAGTTTTTGATTCCGATTTATATCGTTGTCGGTCAACCTGTATGCCCGTTTTTTCGGGCGCCCCGAGCCTTGTAGAGAGTGGGGTTATTTTTATAGTTACTGCTTGTGGGAGGGAGATTATGTTATCTCCTCATCCCATGTGACCGGGTTAGCCGGCCAGAATCACTTTTTCTTTACCGGACGACGCCAGCCTTCTTTCTGAGTCTGCGGCACACGGCTGATAGCTAATGCATTTTCGCCGACATTACGCGTCACAGTTGTACCCGCAGCAATGGTCGCGCCTTTGCCTACTGTTACCGGGGCCACCAGCTGAGTGTCGGAACCAACAAACACATCGTCGCCGATAATGGTCTTAAATTTATTCGCACCATCGTAGTTGCAGGTAATGGTTCCCGCGCCGATGTTAACGTTATCGCCAATTTCCGCATCGCCCAGGTAAGTCAGATGACCAGCTTTCGAGCCTTTACCCAGACGCGCTTTTTTCATCTCAACGAAGTTACCGACGTGAGCACCTTCCAGCAACTCAGCACCAGGACGCAAACGGGCAAACGGGCCAATGGTACAGGCCGCTGCCAGATTCGCATCTTCCACAACGGTATACGGACTGATTTCGCAATCATCGCCAATCACGCTGTTTTTAATCACGCAACCGGTGCCAATTTTCACGCGATGACCGAGAGTCACGTTGCCCTCGATGATAACGTTAGTATCAATTTCAACATCGCGCCCGTGAGTTAGCGTACCACGCAGATCAAAACGCGCTGGATCGCGCAGCATAACGCCTGCTAACAGCAGTTTTTCAGCCTGTTCGGACTGATAAACACGCTCCAGACGGGAGAGTTGCAGGCGGTTATTCACGCCTTCTACTTCGCTTAAACGTTGCGGATGAACGGCGACGATTTCACGCCCTTCCTGATACGCCAGCGCAATAATGTCGGTGATGTAGTATTCGCCCTGAGCATTATTGTTGGTCAGCTTCGCCAGCCAGCGTTTCATATCTGCGCCGTTGGCAATCAGAATGCCGGTGTTGATCTCCTGAATCTGACGCTGCTCGTCGGTGGCATCTTTGTGCTCAACAATGCCGGTAACTTTGCCGTTTTCACGGGTGATACGTCCATAACCGGTCGGATCATCCAGTTTCACCGTCAGCAGACCAATGCCACCCTGCGGTTTAGCATCACGCAGACGCTGGAGTGTTTCGACAGAGATCAGCGGCACGTCGCCGTAGAGCATTAAAATGTCTTCATCATCGGCAAAGAAAGGTGCGGCCTGCTGCATTGCATGACCCGTACCCAGCTGCTCTGCCTGAAGCACCCAGTTAAGGTTGTCGTCTTTCAGCGCCTGTTTTAGCAGATCGCCGCCGTGACCGTACACCAGGTGAACGTGCGCTGCGCCTAATTCATTCGCAGCATCAATGACATGCTGAACCATCGCTTTCCCGGCAAGGGTATGCAGCACTTTCGGAAGATCGGAATACATGCGCGTGCCTTTGCCTGCGGCAAGGATCACTACGCTCATAGCATTATTCAACATACGCGTCCTGACTGTAATTTAAGAACGAATTTAAACCGCTTCACCTTGAAAAAACTACATTTTTTTCATCGTGAAATGGACAGAGGATAAATTGTTCAATAACGGATTATCCCCGCTGACGAAAGCGCCATTTTCGACCATCGTCACGCCTTTTGTCTGCAGAAAATTAAGGCAGTACCTTAATTTAAGCGTCAGGTGGATGTTTTTGCTCTTATTTCGATCAATGAATAAACAGGAAAACAGGGGGGTTTTATATCAGCAGGATCTATGTGAACGCTATTCAGGACGGGTCACACGCGCAAAAAAAAGCCAGCCTGTTTCCAGACTGGCTTTTGTGCTTTTCAAGCCGGTGTTACATCGCTTTTTTGGTCAACTCGATAACGCGCAGCTGCGCGATCGCTTTGGCCAGTTCCGCAGACGCCTGAGCGTAATCTACGTCGCCGTGAGAGCTGCTAATGTGCTCTTCAGCCTTACGTTTCGCTTCCATGGCTCGCGCTTCGTCGAGATCCTGGCCGCGAATTGCGGTGTCGGCCAGAACGGTCACGTTGCCAGGCTGCACTTCAAGAATGCCGCCAGACAGATAGATAAACTCTTCGTGACCGTGCTGTTTCACGATGCGAATCATACCAGGCTTAATGGCGGTGAGCAGCGGTGCGTGGCCAGGGTAGATCCCCAGTTCACCTTCGCTACCCGTTACCTGGATTTTCTCGACCAGACCAGAGAACATTTGTTGCTCTGCGCTGACGACGTCCAGGTGGTAAGTCATTGCCATATCACCCTCCGATTAAGGCGTTAAAGTTTTTTGGCTTTTTCCACAGCTTCTTCGATGGAACCGACCATGTAGAACGCCTGCTCCGGCAGGTGATCGTATTCGCCTTCCATGATGCCTTTAAAGCCACGGATGGTGTCTTTCAGGGAGACGTATTTACCCGGAGAACCGGTGAATACTTCTGCCACGAAGAACGGCTGGGACAGGAAGCGCTGGATCTTACGAGCACGCGCTACCACCAGTTTGTCTTCTTCAGACAGTTCATCCATACCCAGGATGGCGATGATGTCTTTCAGTTCCTGATAACGTTGCAGGATGGACTGAACGCCACGCGCGGTGTCGTAGTGTTCCTGACCAACCACCAGCGGGTCCAGCTGACGGCTGGTGGAGTCCAGCGGGTCAACGGCCGGGTAGATACCCAGAGACGCGATCTGACGGCTCAGTACCACGGTTGCGTCAAGGTGCGCAAAGGTGGTTGCCGGAGACGGGTCAGTCAAGTCATCCGCAGGTACGTATACTGCCTGTACGGAGGTGATAGAACCAGTTTTGGTGGAGGTGATACGTTCCTGCAGAACGCCCATCTCTTCCGCCAGGGTCGGCTGATAACCTACCGCTGAAGGCATACGGCCCAGTAGTGCGGATACTTCCGTACCGGCCAGGGTGTAACGATAGATGTTGTCAACGAACAGCAGAACGTCACGACCTTCGTCACGGAATTTCTCAGCCATGGTCAGACCGGTCAGAGCAACGCGCAGACGGTTTCCCGGCGGCTCGTTCATCTGGCCATACACCAGGGATACTTTGTCGATAACGTTGGAGTCGGTCATTTCGTGGTAGAAGTCGTTACCCTCACGAGTACGTTCACCTACGCCCGCAAACACAGAGTAACCGGAGTGCTCGATCGCGATGTTACGAATGAGCTCCATCATGTTTACGGTTTTACCTACACCCGCACCACCGAACAGACCAACTTTACCGCCCTTAGCGAACGGACACATCAGGTCGATAACTTTGATACCGGTTTCCAGCAGTTCCTGAGAGTTTGACAGCTCTTCGTAGGAAGGTGCTGCGCGGTGAATCGCCCAACGCTCTTCTTCACCGATCTCGCCTTTCATGTCGACCGGTTCACCCAGTACGTTCATGATACGGCCCAGAGTCGCTTTACCTACCGGGACTTCAATCGGGTGTTCGAGGTCTTTTACATCCAGACCGCGACGCAGACCGTCGGAGGAACCCATTGCGATGGTACGTACGATACCGCCGCCGAGCTGCTGCTGAACTTCCAGCACCAGACGCTCATTACCATTTTGCACCTCAAGAGCATCGTACACGCGCGGTACGGCATCCTGAGGGAATTCGACGTCAACTACGGCGCCGATTACCTGGACAATCTTTCCAGTAGCCATCTTAAATCCTCTACGAAATAACCTGTTTAAACCGCGGCGGCCCCCGAGACGATCTCGGTGAGTTCCTGAGTAATGCTGGCCTGACGAGCTTTGTTGTATACCAACTGCAGCTCTTTAATCAGGCTGCCGCCATTGTCGGTCGCGGCTTTCATCGC
>PPYF01066220.1_pt1 | contig 12508 bp, 7 predicted proteins | sample 1559871 | NCBI WGS metagenome assembly PPYF01 (sample SAMN08240021, study PRJNA423297) | Human gut metagenome, whole genome shotgun sequencing project. | reverse complement strand
CTCCTCCCACACTGCCGGATCCTCTTCCGCCAGAAGAGTGTGGTAATGCGCCCGGAGCCGGTCCATGATCTCCCCAATCTGCCGTTGGCCGCTCTGACCCGGCAAGGTGACGGATACCAGCTTGTCCTGGAAGCAGCCGTAGGTTTCCATCAGGGCCTCCAGCGCCTGGTACAGCGTTCTCCCCTTGGATTTGTGGTAGAGCGCCATCTCCGCGATCAAGGCCGAGGCAATGACGCCGTCCTTGTCCCGGACAAAATTCCCGGCCAGATAACCGTAGCTCTCCTCAAAGCCCAGCAAAAAGCTGTGTTCCCCCGTCCTCTCCCACTGATCAGCCAGCTCGCCAATGTACTTAAAGCCGGTCAGGGTCTCAGCCATGTCCACACCATTTTGCTCACAAATCCGCTTTCCAAAATCCGACGTCACAATCGTCTTGATAATCGCCGGATTTGGCGGCATGGTTCCCAGCTCCTGATGCGTCCGGATCACATAGTCGCACAACAGCGCGCCTGTCTGATTCCCGGTCAAAACCACATATTCCCCGCTGGAGGTCCGTGTCAGTACCCCGATCCGATCACAGTCCGGGTCTGTCGCAAAAATCAGATCCGGCTCCTCCCGTTTGGCCAGTTCCACCGCCAGGCGGAAGACAGAGGGGTCCTCCGGATTGGGATAGGGAGCTGTGGGAAAATTCCCATCCGGCAGCTCCTGCTGAGGCACAACCGCAACCTGGGTGAAGCCCAGTTCCCGCAGCACACGCCGCACCGGTATGTTCCCTGTGCCGTGGAGGGGGGAGTAGAGAATCTTCAGATTTTTGGCCTCCCGCCGGATCAGATCCCGGCGCATGGCAAGGGCCTCCACCTGCTGGAAGTAGGGGGCATCCACATCCTCCCCAATCCAGTGCAGCAGTCCCGCCTGCTCCGCAGCGGGCAGATCCATGAACTGGACATCCGTCAGCAGGTCGCACCGCTGAATCTCCCGAAGGATGGCTGCCGCTGTCTCGTCGGTAATCTGTCCTCCGTTGGGGCCATAGACCTTATAGCCGTTGTACTCCTTGGGGTTGTGCGAGGCGGTCACCACCACGCCGGCGCTGGCCCCCAGGTGCCGAACTGCGAAAGACAGCATGGGGGTGGGGTGGATCGTATCGAAGAGATACACCTGGATGCCGTTACCACACAGCACCTTCGCGGTGTGTTCGGCGAACTCCCGGGAATGATTCCGCGTGTCATAGGCGATACAGACGCTTGGGGTTTGGGTCCTGGCCTTCAAATACCACGCCAAGCCTTGAGTGGCTTTCCCCACGGTCAATACATTCATTCGGGTAGTCCCGGCCCCCATCTTTCCCCGAAGGCCCCCCGTGCCGAAAGACAAATCCCGGTAAAAACGGTCTGTGATCTCCTCTTCATCCCGCAAAGCGGACAATTCCTCCCGCAGTTCCTTTGGGACCGAGTCGCTGCGCATCCAGCTCTGATACCGCGCCATAATTGTCTGTTCCATGTTTCCATCGCACCTTTTCAGAAATAATGTTTTCGCAGGCCCCGGATCACATAGTGGAGCTGACAGGCCGTCGCCCTGGGCAAGGGCAGTTTTAAATAGTCCCGCAGGATACGCCACCGCCCCCAGGATGATCGGAGCTTGTCTGCGGAACGGCTTCCAGACAACAGGCGGTATTCCACCAGAGGTCTGGAAATGCCATGAAAAGTCGCTCCTTTTTGCAGCAATTCCAGCCAAAACACATAGTCCTCGTGGACATATTCCCCCCGCATTCGCACGCCACCTAGGCAGTCTGCCCGGAAAACCGCCGTGGAACACCCTACATAATTCTCCCGCAGGAAGTCTGTTTCAGTAAACGTCTCCGGAACGCGATAGGGGTGTCGTACTGGCCGCCCTTCTGCGTCAATGAAGCTGTAGCTGGTATAGCACACATCGCAGCCAGTCTCCTCCAGGCATTGCCGCTGCTTTGCCAATTTGTCCGGCAACCAGCGGTCATCCCCGTCCAGGAACGCCAGATATGTGCCTCTTGCCAAATCGATCCCACGATTCCGTGTCTGCGCTGTGCCGAGATTTTTTTCGTTGCGGTACGCTCGGATGCGCTGATCCTGCTGGGCGAGTTCCTGAATACATGCCCATGTGTCGTCCTCGGAGTGATCATCAATAACGATGATCTCAAAAGCCCCGTCTGTCTGGTCCAATACAGACTGTACGCTCTCCCGCAGGAACCGGGCGCAGCGATAGGCTGGAACAATCACAGAAAAGCAATTATCTCTCCTCTGTAGATCCACCCGCATATCACCCTCTCATTGAGTTTCTGTACCCATAGTGGTCGGAGCTTCTCCAACTGGATGTCCAGCACTACGTCGCTCTGTTGATTTAAGAAAAACACTCCACAAGAGGATCTTTCAGTTCTTCGTAAATCAAAGTTCCAAAGGCCTTTCTCCCTGACGGAGTCATCTTCATCAGCTGGATAAAGGGATTTAGGAACCGGAATAAAGGAAGCTTTCTCCCATGAGCAAGGGCGATCTGCCGGATCATCTGGCAGGTACAGCTATATTCACTGTCCTGTGGGAAGTATATCCCGCTTTTGCCTTCTTCCGCCATCTTCCGCAGGAACGAGGAGAGCCTATCTATAGAAATGACACTGCGGCGATTGGAGTAGTCCGCGAAGAAAGGCACGACCTTCGCCAATTTGATAAGACCTCGATAGTTTCCCGGGCAATCTGGCCCATACACCATGGGTGGCCGAATTATGATAACCTCAAACCCTAAATCGCTCAGCTCGCGCAAAGCTTGCTCCGCGCGAAGCTTGGACTTGCCGTAAAGTCCCTTTGGATTTGGCGGTGTATTTCTCCGGATCACACCTTCCGTCAAGCCATACACGCTGGCGGAGCTTAAATAGATAAACCTCTTTACACCTTCCGCCTTTGCTTTTTCAGCGACCGCCACAGCCAGGACATGGTTTACACGATCATAAAGCATGGCATCTTCTGGCTTCTCGCGCCGATGAACGATTCCCGCGGCGTAGAGGATGCAGTCATACTGAGAAAAGTCACCCGCGCGCCATGCGTCAGTCCGCACGCTCACAGCATCTGTCTGATACTGTCCCGGGAAATTAGATAGGTACTGCCGGAACCGCCCTCCAATATAACTATGCGGCCCTACTACCAACACACGGGTCATTTCTTCGCCAGCTCCTCTTCCTTCTGGGCGGCGGCTCCTTCCACCACACCTTCATGGCGCAAAACCTTGCCTACCGTTGCAAAAAAACATCTGCAATCAAACAGAAAGCTCATGCGCTGTACGTATTCTCCGTCGTAGCGGGCCTTCACCTCAATGGGTAATTCATCCCTGCCATTGATCTGCGCCCATCCAGATAGGCCTGGACGCACATCATTGGCTCCATACCGCTCCCGTTCTGCAATCAAATCGTACTGATTCCACAGAGCAGGCCTTGGGCCAATAAATGACATCTTCCCACTCCAAATCTGAAAGATCTGAGGCAGTTCATCCAAAGAGGTTTTCCGAAGGATCCTCCCCACACGAGTAATATACTGTTCTGGATTTTCCAGCAGGTGCGTCGGCATATCATGAGGCGTCTTCATCTTCATGGTTCTAAACTTCAAAATATTGAAATAGGTCTTATGTATGCCCACCCGCTTCTGCCGGAATATGACCGGACCGGGATCATCCAGCTTGATCAGTGCCGCAATTACCAGCATGGGAATAGCGAGCAGAATGATACAGATGGATGCCAGAGAAAAGTCAATGATCCGTTTCCAAAACTTGCGATACATATCTCTAAGACCTCACCCTTACGTTTCTTATAATTTCCAAGCAAGCGACTCCTCCGTGCAATGCATGGCCTCTATCACGCCATTGTCCGATGTGGAATCTGCACTTCTTCTCCTTGCACGCGATTTAGCTCATCTGGCTCATGAAATGTCGGCACGACTTTATGCAGCGCCTCACGGATGAGGGACGGATCGTTTTTTTCCAAAGCCTCCCGCAAAATGTCCAGCTTTTCTTTCAATTCTCCCGGCGTTATCGAGGACTGCCTCTCGATAAATATCTGGCTGTTTTCTGTTCGTTCGATGTCGCGGCTGGAAATCAACAACTCCTCATACAGCTTCTCCCCCGGTCGGAGTCCCGTCTCCACAATGTCAATGTCCTGGTAAGGAATCCTTCCGGAAAGGCGAATCATGTTCTCCGCCAAATCCAGAATTTTGATGGGGCGCCCCATGTTTAAAACATAAATCTCATTTTTTCGGGCCATCGCTCCAGCCTGCAATACCAGCTGAGCCGCTTCAGAGATCGTCATAAAATAGCGGATGATCCGCTTATCGGTAACTGTAACTGGCCCGCCAGCAGCGATCTGGTGTTGAAATAGCGGCACCACAGAGCCATTGGACCCAAGGACGTTCCCAAAACGAACCGCCACAAAATCCGTGCTGCTGCGTCCCTTCATGGATTGCAGGATCATCTCGCAGAGCCGTTTGCTGGCCCCCATTACAGAGGTTGGATTCACCGCTTTATCCGTGGAAATCAGCAAGAATTTTTTGACCTGGTATTTGTCTGCCGCCTGTACCAGATTTAGCGTCCCGAACACATTGTTGCGGATTGCCTCCTGCGGGCTATTTTCCATCAAGGGCACATGCTTATGGGCGGCCGCATGGAAAACTACATCTGGACGGTATACGGAGAACAACTGATTCATACGCGCTCTGTCCCGGATCGATGCAATCTCAACCTTTAGATTGAGCCGGTTATTGTAGCGATATAATAGCTCCTGCTGGATGTCATAAGCATTGTTTTCATAAATGTCAACAATGATCAGTTCTTTTGGATCATGCCGGACAATCTGGCGGCACAGCTCCGAACCAATGGACCCGCCGCCCCCTGTCACCATCACGATCTTTCCCGAGATATACGCGTCTATTGGGGCGGGATCCAGTTGTACTGGCTCTCGTCCCAACAGGTCTTCGATTCGTATTTCCCGCAGCTGCGAACGGATGGGTTTCTGCTGAATCAGGTCCATGGTACTGGGCAAGACAGAAACGCGAATCCGTCCCAAACCAGATAACTTCTGCAAGATCTCGTGGCGCCGTCCGTCATCAAGAGATGGAATTGCAACGATGATCTCCTGAATGTCCATCGCTCTCAGCCGCAGTTTGATCTGATCAATGGTGCCTTTTACTTCGACGCCATGGATCCTCTTCCCTACTTTTCCCGGGTCATCATCAAAAAAGCACCTCACGCGATAACGGCTGTCTGGATTTCCTTGTAGCTCATCCAGAAGCAGGACACCTGCTGTTCCAGCCCCAACAATTGCGACCGGAATTTGCTGCTTCCCTTTTCGGAATAGAGATTCGCTGCGGTAAACCCGGTAGGCAAACCTCACCACCAGCATTCCCAGTACCCACATACTGGCAACGCAGGTCAGCAGCATGAAGGAAATGACCACATCCAGGAAAATACGGCTCAGGACCTCATAAAGAAATGAACCGCAGAATGCCGCCATCAGCAATGACAGGTACTCTCTACTCTCAGCATATCTCCACAAACTGTCATATGTATGGAACACGAACTGAAAGAGAGTTACACAGCCATACAGCAGCAAGTAATTTTGCATCAGCTGGAAGGACCGGCCCACAGCGTCGGTCAAATTATATCTCAAAGAAAACCATGAGAAAAAAACAGATACCGCGAGCAAGATCATGCTGTCGCAAATAAAGAGTATCTGTTTCCGGAAGTATTTCATGTGGCAATCTGCTCCTACCGCCATAACTTTTTGCGTGAGCCAGTGCCCCCGCATTGTTACGATTATGTGTCAAATTATACATCTATCTTGCTACTTTCGTCAAGGCGAGTCCCCTATAGAAGTCCTGCTAATTTAAGCTAAAATTGATATTAACGGCTTTATATGTGAAATGTTTCCGATCTGGCCTAAAACGGGGGCACGATTGCTGCTAATTTCTAATAACTAACACTTGGCAACGCCATATGGTCGTGTCTTTCACTGCATTTGTTCATGGCAAAATTTATGTATAGTAGCATCCTCGTTTCGCCGGCAATCCACTCGATCTCTTTTTGTTTTATAAAAACACCCTCCCTGGTACAAACCAGAGAGGGTGTTTTAAGACTTAAAATTAACTTTCAGCCTGAGCAAGCACCGTGGAGATTGCGATATACAGCGCCTCGCCAGTCAGAGATTCCGACTGGACACTGTTTAAGAGCGCCGCATTCTCTTCCGTCAGAGTAACCGGGACCAGCAGTTCCGCATTCGTCTCGTCCATCGATGCGCCAATTTCCCGAACTCCATCCGCATATACATCTACATCTGCAGGGTCTATCAAATCAAACGCCTGACTGCACAGGTTCATTGCACTGTTCCAAGCATCAGAGTTAGAGCGTTCTTGGAGAAGGCCTTCTTGCAGGACGTCGAAGAAGTCATCCAATCTGCCCAGCGGGAGGTAGTAGTAGGCCGCCACATAGTAACAGGCATCATAATCTCCCGTTTCCCTCAGCTCGCGCGCGCACCTTGCCGCAGTTCCTTCATTGGAAACACCGCCGGCCTGCAAGGCATTGCCCATCAGATTCACTTTATAACTCTGATCCTCGTAAAAGTCCAGTGCGTCGGCTCGCTCCGCAGCGTGAATAAACTCGGACTGTGTGATGTTTGGATTATTCGTGGCCTCATAATAAATATTGACAGCTGCTAGATTGCACACCAAAAGCCCGCCAAACACGAGCAGGTAAATGCCGGTTCCAATCAGTGCCGCCCCGCCGCTGAACGTGCGCTTTGCTTTCGGGGATTTTCCATATAGAATCACCACAAGTATCAAAAGGGAGAACGCGGCGCATTGATAGGCCCGAATGGAAAAATTGATCTCCATCAATCCATGCAGATTCATCATAGCCCAACAGGCGATCAGAGCCGCTGCCAACGGATCTGCCGACTGTCTCAGCCGGCGAACCAGCAGCCAAAGTGCCCCGCCAAGGAACATCAAAAATGGAATCAGTCCGAGTAGTCCCATATCATCCATAACTTGTAGGATATGGTTATGGACATACAATGACTCATAAAAGAATGGCTGAACAGCCGTGTAGAGGGCCTCTGTGCTGCCAAGTCCATGTCCCATAATAGGAGACTCCATAAATAGCGTCCCAGCATCTATCATAAACTGGACGCGAAGATAAAAGCTGTAATCTCCAAATAGGCTACTTTGCAACCGCGTGGTGATAAAAGAGGGCAGCAGCGGGTAGTTAAGTGCCAGTTCTGTTCCATCCGACAGCTGAACGGAACGAATTTCCGCCTCGCTTTCACTGCCAAACACGAATTGGACCGAGGATGTCCCATCCGGTACCGCAAAAGAAGCGCCATCCAACGGGCCCGTATATAGCTGTGTACGGGTATTGGTCAGGATCTCCTGCTCATTTTGGGCATTTACAGTAAGTGTAACTCCACTGTCCCAGTCACCGGAAATTATATAGTCTCCCGGCGAAAGTGAAATCGATCTATCCACTAATCCGCCCGCCGGAATTGCCAAGGAACCCGTGATCTGAAGCGCAATGAGCACATAAGCTACACAGGCAAGGAGAATCCCACCGCACACTCCAGCAACGGCTTTCCCATGTCCAGTCAATTTGGACACCGCACGCTGTCCAATTCCCCAGTCCAACGCAAAAATCAGAGCGCCGCAGGCGATTGCCAGGATTGTTGGCATAACACTGGCTGAGGCAATAAAGCGAATTGCGGGAAACGATAGGATAACAGTGACAAGGGCCGCTTCGACCATCAAGAAAAACAGCCGCAGCCGCACATCTTTTCCGCAGAAAGCCAAATACACCAGAAGGGCCGCTCCAAAGCACAGGATCGCACCTCTGCTGAGTGAGAGGAAGAATCCCATGCTCTGGACGCCGAGCAACAGCATCGCCGCAAACTTCTCCTTGGTCTTGGATACATTGCAGCTTAGATACAGTGCAATGATGATCCCCAATGCAAAGATACTGGCCGTTATATTGGCATCATTATAAATTCCATTGATACGGGCAGCTGATGCCATGCTCCCCATTGTCGCATAGCTGGAATCTCCCAAGGCGCCCGCCAGCGCGCGAAAAGCGCCATACAGGGCGGAAGCACCAGCCGCGTCAATGGAGAGCAGAGAAATAACACTGCTTACTGTAGCGAATCCCCAGAGCAAGCCTTGAACGTGCCCCTTCTTCCCTCGAGCAAGCAGGATCACCGCAAGGGAGAGCGATGCTAGAAGCTTCACATACTCCTTCAGCGCATAGCTCCCAAAATTGCTATACAACCCGGCACAACCGCCCACCAAAGCAAACAGGAGCAACCCTGTCACGGGAATTGATAATCTCTGCCGGAAATTTGTGAGCGGGCCACGTCCAAAGAGAGAAATAATCCCCAGTCCCGCCAAAATCAGCGCCATGAGCTTTGTCTGCACAGTCATGGCAAAAAACAGCAAAACCGAAAAGCCTACAACAAACAACCGATCAAACATCAAATGTTCCTTTGTCGGTGCAGCTGGCGCAGAAGCGGCCGAATTAGGAACCGGCGTCGCCGGTACAGGTCTTTTTCGCTTCATTCTGATACTCCTTCCGTAAGAACGGCCTCTTACGGGGCAAAATTATATCAGACTTTTGCGGGAATGTCTATTCTTCTCCCAGCAGCCACCGGCACATTTTTATGAGCCGTACTATATGGCATCCTAGTACGTACTCATCTTCAGCATCTCCCCAGCATTCATGTTACAAGTTTCGCCATTTCTCTATGGAAGCGCCATTTACTGCGAGCCTACGTTTTGTCGTTTTCTTAGCATCTTATAAAGAAGGTGTTTAATATAGATTTAAAATGAGCGTTGCCATTTTGAACTGTATCATATATTCATTCGATACATTGAAAGCAGTGTGAACTTATGGGGATCTCAGTTATTATTCGGCGGCAAATATTCTCTCTTGTCAGGCTATCTGCCCCAAAATTTTTCAGCCCGCCCTGGGTTCTTACCGCCCTGAACTGTTCGTTCTCAGCGTCAATCGCCGCTCAAAAATCGCTATCTGTGTACCCAATCAACTGAGTCAGACTGCAGAGATTGTTGACTTTCTGCAAAATGGGTGTTCTGTTCTGCTTAATTTGGAGAATGTTGACAATACGTTTTCCAATCGGCTTCTAGATTTCATCGCTGGAGTCGCCTACCACAGCGAAAATCAGATTCGGCAGATAGCTCCATCCGCATACCTCATTTAACCCTTCGATACAGAAATTCAGATTAATCGCGCCTATAGCGGTTACGGCGTGGCGCCATTTGTAGTTTCAGGTTCCTTTTTCGCTGAATAAATCTCAAAGGACGCAGACACCTTTCAGGTGTCTGCGTCCTCATTTTGTTCCTGTATGAAACTTCTTGCGATTGTTTCTGGTTATTCCCCCTTCTCGCAATTTGTTTATCTCAATTCTGGCTTTTCCTCGCCGTTTATACAAGAGGGTATTCTTCTTTTCTTTTTATGAGCAGCCCGTTCCCATCTACCTGTTTTGAGAGCATTCCCGTCATTCAGCTCCCTCAATCGCTTTGGCCACAACGTTTAACGTGTGAGTTTCTGTTTCGTCGAAGAGGTGCGTATAGATATTGCTGGTGACTGACATGGAACTATGTCCCAGTGTCCGGGATATGTCAAACATCGGAACCCCCTGGCTGTTAGCAACAGAGGCAAAACTATGCCGGAGGCCATGCAGAGAAATCCTTGGCAGCCCGTTTTTTCGCACCACCATGAGCAGATTCTGCGTCAGTTGATCCGGTTTCGGTGGTGTCCCGTCCGGCCGCAAAACAACCCACTCTTTCGGGTCATTGCTCCGCCTTCTCTCCCATGCACGCTGCAGGATTCTTTTTAGGTCCTGCAGCCCAGCAATTCCGAGCCTCCGAATCGACTTACGTGTTTTAGGTGACTTTTGGACTACGACTCCCCCAATTTCTGTACGGGCCTCTTGAATGGATAGCAAACCGGCCTCAAGATTAATATTCTCCCAACGCAGCCCACAAATCTCGCTGCGCCGCAGTCCAAGGTACGCCGCCAGCTTCACAGGTAATTCCAGCATCGTGTTTTCTACTGCTGCAAAGAGCTGTTGCAGTTGCTCTGGAGAATAAAAATTGATTCGAATTTCTTTTTTCTTGGGTGGCATTACCCGCTCCGTTGGAGACCGTGCTATGATCTCCAACCGAACAGCCAGCTGCAAAGTTGTATTCAACATCACATAGTGCTTGATGACCGTGTTTGGTGATAGCCCTTGATACATTTTTTCGTAAAGATAATTCTGGATCTGAAGCGGTGTCAGTTCTGTAAGACGCGTCTCACCTAATGCGGGCAGGATATGACAGCGAGCCATATTCCGATATGCGTATATTGTGCTTTCCGCTCGATCCCTGGAAACGACCTCATTTAACCAAAAGGTAAGCCAGTCCGCCAATGTACAGTCATTGGTAGGAAGGCGCTGCACATGTGTTGGATGGCCGGCCAATGCCTCCATCGCTTCCTCCTTTGTGCGAAATGTAAGCGTGTACCGTCGGCCATCCTTCCGCAGAACCGCATAGTAAAGTCTTCGTTCCGTGTCATATGCGAGGTTTTTCTGGATGGTTTTTCTGGGCATAGATATGCACCTCTCTTTCTCTAAAATGCACTTCTATCATATCAGAGAAACCAAATAAACCTGAAATTCAACTTTGGATTTTGTATTTCTACAACTCACTTCACCCATAAGTATCAACCTTCTATTAAAAAGAGGCATGCAAATGTGGAAGTTAGAAATAATAGCATAAACATGATAGTACAGTCTATAACCTGCTCAATCAAGAAAACAGAATCCTTGTCAAAGAACGGAACGGCAGTCAAGGCCATGGGCAAAAGCCGTTATATTTTACACCTTCAATCTGCTCGAAATTATGTAAAAGGAGTATAATATATACTGAGGCTTTTTAAATCAATCAAGTAACCCTATGGCTTACTAAAAAGGGAGAATAGGAATGGAACAAAAATGTATATATTGCGGAAAAGAATTAACCTCAAACGAGACTCTGGAACACATTATTCCCAATTCTCTGTCTGGGATGCTATATTCAAGCCAAATATGTTGTTCCGAGTGCAATGCCCTATTAGGAAAAACGGTCGACTCAGCCTTCAGCAGACTGTTTGTTCCAATATTAAAGAGTTCGAATCATTTTTTTAAATGCCATCATGCTAAAAAGTGGGCAGGCGATAATGGTAGTATAGATGCAGTTTTAAAGGCTGAGGATTTATGCAATAATGCTTTCTTTCAAGGCCTATCGAAAATCGCAGTAGAATATGCAACACATGTAAATGTTAACCCTGCAGTTATACAAGAAAACTTTACTACGACTTACACTGAAGATAGAACGCTCAAAGAAATTACATACACTTCTAAAATCATTCCTTTTTACCCAATGAATCGTTTTGATGAATATTTAGAACTCAATGCACCATTTTATTTAAATCACAAATTAATTCTTTTCTCACATAGAAACTATCTTATTTGCTATGTAGACCTATACTCTACATTTCAATACTATGTAGTTTTATCAAAGTGCTGGGATATTTCTCAAAATATATACAAATCGTATGTGCAAGAAGTAAAGTTATTCAGCTCCTCGCTAAATGAACCTTTCAGTGACTATAAAGATTTGCAGATAACCTTAATGGACCATAAATTGTGGCCAGATCCTGAAGAGAAAATAATTGATATTATTCGTAACACTCCTTTAGGGGAAAAATATCAGCAGCAGAAAGCAACTCGAGGAAGCATGTTTGAAATTCTTAGTGATACTCAGTTTTTTTCAGAAATTTTAGAAAAAGCAGGTCGAAAATTCTACTACAATCCTTTACCGTTGGGGCACGCTATTGAACGGCAAGTATGTACATTATATAATGAAAAATTCCTTCATTTAATCAATAATGGTCTGAACATTGATGAAATCACTTCGTTTTTGGCTATTCAGTATTACCTTGATGAAAACGATCAATTAAGGCCGGATATTTTTAGGCGATACAGCCCCCAATACACAAAAAGCTTCCGAAATATTTACTTTTACCCCGATTTGTGCGCAAAAGTCAGAAACGAAGAGCTTCAGAAGTACCAAAACAAAAAGATAGAAAGGCTCACTAGTTTTCTCAATAAATAGTTAAAATACAAATTGAAGAGATGGCCTATTTTGCGACTTGCTATGCAATTGTGATGCATCGTTTTCAGCGGCTTGCTACCAGCTTTTCAGAATTGCTACCAAACACCCCTGACATTTCAAGGCTTTCAGACATTTGGTAGCATATTTTTTCGAAATGCTACCAACTTGGTCTCCTGAAACTGTTGCGGCGTAAGGCTCCTGAGCTCTAGTGGGAAGAGAGTGTCTCCCCAAGAAGATTTTGAGGCGGTCGGCGAAATCTAAAAGGAGGTACACACCAAATGAAGAAGTTCCTTTCTCTGGTGCTCGCTCTGGTGATGACC
>PPYF01552236.1_pt1 | contig 12516 bp, 8 predicted proteins | sample 1559871 | NCBI WGS metagenome assembly PPYF01 (sample SAMN08240021, study PRJNA423297) | Human gut metagenome, whole genome shotgun sequencing project. | reverse complement strand
CAGGTGGCGGAATGGTAGACGCGCACGTTTCAGGTGCGTGTGTCGAGAGGCATGCAGGTTCGAGTCCTGTTCTGGGCACCATGTTAGAGGTTTGCGGAAATAGCTCAGTTGGTAGAGCATAACCTTGCCAAGGTTAGGGTCGCGAGTTCGAGTCTCGTTTTCCGCTCAAGAGAAAAGATCAGTGTAGAAGTACATTGATCTTTTTTATTTATCATGGTGTAAATGTTAGAAAACGGAAGAAGGTCAAATCAAAATATTGATATACCCTCCTCCCGCTGTTTTAGTCAAATTATCCGCAATGGAAATATTTATTGACCAATGCCAACATCCCTTCCGGATTATCTTTTAAGTCGTTACGTAAGGTCAGATCGTTATAACTGGTTAATTTGCTGATGATTCCATCAATCATAGTGGGGCTGAACACATTATGTTTTTGGAATATTTCGCGCTGTTGTTGCAAACAGGTTGCGGAAGCTGCACAGCTATCGGGAAGCTGGGCTAATGCCTTCAGTTTGTCTGCATTTTCTTTCTGATGGATATTGACGTTTACGTAAGTTTTTTCTGCAATGTCCAGTGCATTTTCTATTTCAAATCCATGGCGACAGGCTACAGCTAATCCTGCTATCAGTTGGTAGAGATCGGCCGAACCGTCCGGTGACCGCATTTCCACTGTCTGTTTTTGTGTGGTATCATAATGGCTTTCTGTTTCCAGTGGATTGGCAGTCATGCACATGTCTGTTTTAGCTGCCCATCCTAGAGGTACGCGTACCAATACTGAACGGTTGCGGTCACCCCAGCAAATATTAGTTGGCGCTTCCTGATGGGGAACCAGGCGGAAATAAGAAGTAGGATTGGTATTACCGAATGCGGTGATGGATGGAGCAAGTTCCATCATGCCAGCAATAGCTTTGCGTGCTGTTTCTGATAAAACACCTTCTTTCAACATCTGGTTTTGTCCATCTTTCATGATACGCATGTGGATGTGCAATCCGGAACCAGCTTTTCCTGTAGTTATTTTAGGCGCGAAAGTAATGTTATAACCATGTTTATAGGCCAGATTACGTATAATCCATTTGGCGATCATCAATTGGTCTGCCGCATCTTCGGCATTGACAGGCAGGAATTCTATTTCATTCTGTTCATATATCATGCCATTCAAGGTAAAATTACCTACTTCGGAATGTCCATATTTTATTTGTCCGCCTGCTTGTGCAATGTAGGCCATGCACTGGGTACGGAAATCATTGAACTTGGCATATGGTGCTGATTCATGATAGCCTTTCTGATCTGTAGCCTCGAACATATTTGTATCCGGAGCAATTACATAGTACTCTAATTCCCCCATAGCCTGAAATTCCATGCCGGTTACTTCATTGAATGCCTTGCATGCTTTGTGTAAGGTATGTTCGGGGGAACTTTCCAATGGCTCTCCATCCTTGTTAAAGAAAGAGCAAAGCATGGAAAGTGTAGGTATCTCGGCAAACGGGTCCAAAAAAGCCGTCCGGAATCGGGGAATTACATACAGATCACTGCTGCCCGCCTCAATGAATGGAAACAGGCTGGAACCGTCCACACGTTCTCCACAAGTCAAGATAGCATCTAGATATGCTTGGTTGTTGATAACGAAATTCAATGTCTTCAGTCGTCCGTCTCCGGCGGGATACATAAAGTTGACCATACGGATGCCATTCTGTTGAATGTATCGTTTTATGTCTTCTTTGGTAAACTCTGCACAAGGTTTTTCTAGAAATGCCACCAATTGGTTGGGGTTCATTATTAATTCTTTATTCATAGCAAAATTGGTTGTTTTTTGTTTGTTATTTGGTTAACTTTCCAAAGATAACAAAAAGTTTTCTGAAAATCCTATGAAAAGTTCATAGATATTTTCTTTCATACTGAGTGATATTCTCTTTATCTTTTTCTGTTTGGGAGAACATCGTTTTATAATTTGTCCTACCTTTGCACCGCTGTTTTAAAATATAAATAAGAGAATCATTATGGAACCGATGCATAAAATTAATAAAGTAGAGGTCCGGAATTTACAGATCGAAGATTACATCCAATTATCACAATCATTCAAGCGGGTGTATGCGGATAAGGATGTGTTTTGGACACACGAGCAAATAGAAACGCTTATCCGGATTTTTCCGGAAGGGCAAGTAGTAACGGTGGTAGACGATAAGATAGTGGGATGTGCTCTTTCTATTATTGTAGACTATGATATGGTAAAGGGAGATCATACCTATGCCAAAGTAACTGGTAATGAAACTTTCTGTACGCATAATCCGGAAGGGAATATTTTGTATGGTATCGAGGTGTTTATCCATCCGGATTATCGCGGTTTGCGTTTGGCACGCCGTATGTATGAGTACCGGAAAGAATTATGCGAGAAACTGAATCTGAAAGCGATCATGTTCGGTGGTCGTATTCCTAATTATTATAAGTATGCGGATACGATGCGTCCTAAGGAATATTTGGATAAGGTGCGTTCCCGTGAGATTTATGATCCGGTATTGACATTTCAGCTTTCCAATGATTTTCATGTGCGTCGTGTCATGAAGAATTATCTTCCCAATGACGAAGAATCCAAGCATTGTGCCACTTTGTTGCAATGGGATAATATTTATTATCAGGAGCCTACGCAGGATTATGTGGATAAGAAAACCACTGTACGTGTAGGGTTAGTGCAATGGCAGATGCGCCCTTATAAAACATTGGATGATGTATTTGAGCAGGTTGAGTTTTTCGTAGATGCCGTTTCCGATTATAAGAGTGATTTTGTTCTTTTTCCGGAATATTTCAATGCGCCGTTGATGGCCAAGTTCAATCATTTGGGAGAAGCCCAGAGCATTCGTGGTTTGGCACAATATACCGAAGAGGTTCGCGACCGTTTTATCAATTTGGCTATCAGTTATAATATTAATATCATTACGGGTAGTATGCCATACGTAAAAGAGGACGGAGGGCTTTATAATGTTGGTTTTTTAGTACGGCGTGACGGTTCATACGAAATGTATGAAAAGGTACATGTCACTCCCGATGAGATAAAGAGTTGGGGCCTCTCGGGCGGTAAGATGGTGCAGACTTTTGATACGGATTGTGCTAAAATTGGTATCTTGATTTGTTATGATGTGGAATTTCCCGAGCTCTCTCGTATCATGGCCGATCAGGGAATGCAGATTCTGTTTGTTCCATTCCTCACCGATACTCAGAACGGCTATTCCCGTGTACGTGTTTGTGCTCAGGCACGGGCAATCGAGAATGAATGTTTTGTCGTTATAGCCGGTAGTGTGGGAAATTTGCCGCGTGTGCACAAAATGTTTCATTACGGATTACTCAGGTTAACGCTGGTTTATAGATAAGTGGTTATTATTTTATATTTCCGCCTTACTTTTAAGAATAACCTGTGTTAATCAGAGTGATCCTGTAATGAACTTTGTTATTTCAAAATAAAAGAAGCTACGGGCCATTCTATAACAAATATAGTTTTTCCTTGTCTGCTTTCCTGTAAATAGAAATTGCCCCCATGTCTTTTTATAATCTGCCGGCACAGACTAAGCCCGATACCAGTTCCTTCTGTTTTTGTGGTAAAGAAAGGAACGAATATTTTTTCTTGCAATTCCATAGGGATTCCCCGTCCATTGTCAAGTAGTCTTATATAAAGTTTGTTTGTTACTTCCAGTGTTACTTCTATTTGTCCGTCTGTTTTTCCTTCCAATGATTGCATACTGTTTTTCAGCAGATTTAAAAAAACTTGAGAGAGTTGCTTCTCATCGCCCTCAATATATATATCAGAGGGGGTGCTACGCAGAATGAAATGGATATGAGCATTTTCAAAATCAGATTGTAGTAACAGACCTAGATTGTGCAATGAATTGGTCAGTGAGAATCGCTTCTTTTTCGGTTCCGGCATATACGATAAGCGTCGATATGATTCTGTGAATTCCATCAGTCTTTCGCTTTGTTCACGAATCACTCCAAGTCCTCGTATTACTTTCTCGTCCGTACCGGGGCGCAATGAAAGTGTTTGAGACAGAGAAACAATAGGAGCAATGGTATTCATAATTTCATGAGTAAGCACCCGGGTAAGTTTGTTCCATGACTCACTTTCTTTCTCGTTCAGTTCATTACTGATATCTTTGATAGCCAACAGGGTAATCGTTTCTGAATTTAGTTTCATCCGGTTCATGGATAGTGACAGTTGTTTTTTTGAGTTAGATTGTAAAAGAAAGGAATTTTCCACATTTCCATGGGTTATGAAATCTTTCAAGATCGGATATTGCTCTTCCAATTGGCGGAGGAATATGATTGACTCAACTCCCAGCAAACGTAAGGCTGCACCATTTACAAACAGAACTCTTTTTTCGGAGTTCCACGCTAGCACTCCATTTGGTACTTCTTCCAGTAAAGAGTGATAAAAGTTCTCTTGTACCCGGCTTTGCGATTTCGTTGTGGCAAGCAATTCATTGATTCGGTTTAGTGAATGGCTAAGTGCATTCATTTCTTTATCTGCCGATTGCTCGTTGAACAGTATCATGCTCTCTTTATCTTCCATCGCATCCAAGAATATTCTTATTTTGGCATTGAATTTATTCAATTGTTTTACCAAAGCTCTGATAAAAAAAAGTGAAATAATCAAGAAAAGACAGCCTAGAATAAGGGCGGTATGTGTAATAATAAGTGCGATACCAGCTCCGGCTACAGCAATTATTAATAAGATGTAGCTTAGGATAACCATATATAGATGTTTGCTGAATACCATGATCATCAGAGCTTAAAGCGTTTTATTTTATTGTAAAGTGTCTGGCGGCTGATGCCTAACTGTTCGGCTGTTGCTGTCAGATTTCCATCGTTTTGACGGATGGCTGTTTCTATGGCCTGGCGTTCTACTTCTTCCAGATTAGGAACGGTAGTGGAGAATTGTGGACTCCAGGTTTGTTTTACGAAAATGTCTTTGGAACGGATTACATCTCCTTCACATAAAATAACTGCTTTCTCGATGGTATGTTGCAATTCCCGGATATTTCCCGGCCAATGATAAGAACATAATTTCTCTAAAGCATGTTCATGCAGGAAGATTTCTTTTTTTTCGTATTTAGCAGCATAGCGCTGCATAAAATAATTAATGAACAAATGTATATCTTCCCTCCGTTCGCGTAAAGGCGGGATTTCCAGATGAATAGTATTCAGTCTGTACAATAAATCCTCACGGAAAGTCCCGGAATCCACCATATCCTGAATATTCTTGTTGGTAGCTGAAAGCAGCCGGATATCCACTGGGATTACTTTATTACTGCCGATGCGTGTAATTTTTCGGTTTTGTAATACGGTGAGCAACTTTGCCTGCATGGCTAAAGGGAGATTTCCTATTTCATCCATAAACAGGGAACTGCCGGATGCCGCTTCAAACTTTCCCGGCCGGCTCTCGTAGGCATCGGTAAAAGAACCGCGCTCATGCCCGAACAGTTCACTTTCGAATAAAGATTCACTGATTGCTCCCATATCTACCGTTACCATAGAATGTTCCTTTCGTGTGGAAAGCCGGTGTATTTCCTGTGCCAGCATTTCTTTTCCTGTTCCGTTTTCTCCGGTAATCAATATATTGGCATCTGTGCGTGCCACTTTCACTACTATCTTCATTAACTGCTGCATGGCAGGGGATGTTCCCACAATCATCGGTGATTTGTTTCTATCGGGGATTCTGTTTTTCCTTTTCTTACCGCTTCCAAAAGCATCTTTTATTTTGCGCACTAAGGTCCGGTTATCCCAAGGTTTCAACAAAAAATCAGTTGCATCATTCTTTAAAGCCTTTACTGCCAGTTCTACATCCCCGTATGCTGTAAGCATGACTACGGGTAGTGCAGGAGCTATCTCACGGATTCGTTTCAGCCAATATAACCCTTCGTTGCCGTTATTGATTCCTGCCGAGAAATTCATATCAAGAATAATCACATCTATCGGAGAGGTATTTATGATAGATATGATTTGATTCGGATGATGGGCTGTCTTTATTTCGCTGAACTCCGTTTCCAGTAATAATTCCAGTGAGGCCAATACTCCTTTATTATCATCTACTATTAAAATCGTTCCTTTTTCCATCTCATTTTTGCTTTCAGAGGCTAAAGGTATCTGCTTTTGATTGTTTCTGCAAATGAGGCGTCCAATTATTGGACGTTTTTTATTATTTTCTGTAATGCTTTTATTTATCATAACGGTGACTTGACATTGGAATGTGTCTTCAGTCCGTGTTGTCAGCGTTCCAATATCTTCCTTGGTTCGTTCTGGTTTTATAGTGTTTATAATTTGGACGTTATACCGTCTAAAATTTGGACAGCTAATTTATATTTTATTTTGTAACTGGTTGATTATTAATGTTCTGATCTTCTTGGCATATCGTTTGCTTCCTATTCTGTGTTTAAATTAAAATGCAATGAGAAATAACTTGATAATTGTGTGTTTGTTGTCCGGTCTGTCTTTGCCTGTATGTGGGCAAAGTACACTGGACGATTGCATACGTTATGCTTGGAAACATAATCCTGGTTTCAAGAATGTCCAAATAGACGTAAAGGAAGCACGAACAGACTATGTGGCTGCTATGGGTAAATTTCTTCCTTATGTTTCAGTACAGGCGGAAGTGGGCAGGCATATCGGACGTTCTGTCGATCCGGATACTAATGGATATACAGCCGATTCATATAATCAAGGAACTATAGGAATGGATATAACTCTTTCTTTATTCGAAGGATTTGCCCGGATCAATCGTTTGCGATATACGCATTGGACTAAAAAAGAGAAGGAGTGGGATCATCTGGCAAAGAAAAATGATTTGGCTTATCGGGTAGCTGAGGCTTATAGTGAGGATACGCTCTTGTTAATGCCTCAAGTAGAGGTAGAAGAAGTCTATTTACGGTCCGTACACGTACTGCCGGATTATAAACGGATGGAAATGTGGGAACGCGCTGCCCGTAAGGAGTATGCTGTGACCCTTGGACAGTTCAGCCCGACTATCTTCGCCCGTTTCTCATGGGGATCTGATTTTTATAATTCCTTGTTCTCGTTACATCAATTGCGTGACCATTGGAATAAATATATAGGAGTAGGTATTTCATTCCCTATTCTTAGCGGATTAGATCGGAATGCCGGAATAAGGAAGAAGAAATTAAACTTGCAACGGGTGCGGAACAGCATAGAGGAAGAGAAGTTACATTTACGTAATGAAACGGAACGAATTGTACTTTCATTACATTCGGGATGGGAAGAGCATCGACAGGCTTCCCTGCAGGTAAAAGCAGAAACGCAAGTGCTGAAAGAAACGGAACGGAAGTGGGAGGAAGGGCTTGTTTCCGTGTTTCAGTTGATGGAAGCACGAAATCGCCTGCTTGTCGCTAAAGCGGAAAAAATAAGAGTGCGTTTGCAGTACGAACTGACATCGCGACTAACTATGTATTATCGGACAGGAAGTTTTATTAACCATTAAAAAATATGGACACACTAATTGAACGTAAAAAGCGTTTCACTCCCAGGCGGATTTATGGAGGTGCGGGAGTATTATTCATATTGGTATTCGTTTTTTATTTTATTTTTCGTGATACCGGTTCTTCCATGACCATTGACAAGAGCCGTATCACTATCGCTACAGTTACAGAAAATGAGTTTAATGATTATGTCCGTGTGATTGGACAAGTACTTCCCAGCCGCATGATTTACCTCGATGCTATAGAAGGCGGAAGAGTGGAGGAACGCCTTCATGAAGAAGGAGCGATGGTAAAGAAAGGGGATGTGATTCTGCGCCTGAGTAATCCTCTGCTGAATATCGGTATCATGCAAAGTGAAGCAGATCTGGCCTATCAGGAAAATGAGTTGCGTAATACTCGTATAAGTATGGAGCAGGAACGGTTGAGTCTGAAGCAGGATCGTATCGGTATTCAGAAAGAATTCATTATAAAGAAACGTCGTTACGGACAATACAAGCGGCTGATGGAGGGGCAATTGATAGCGAGGGAGGACTATCTCCAAGCTACGGAGGAATATGAAGCGGTAAAAGAACAATTGTCGGTATTGGATGAGCGGATCCGTCAAGATAGTTTGTTTCGTTTGACTCAGATAAGCAGTTTGGACGAGAATATAATGAATATGAAACGAAGTTTGGCATTGGTACGAGAACGTCTTGAAAACCTGAAAGTGAAAGCTCCTATAGACGGGCAAGTGGGTAATCTTGAAGCACAAATCGGGCAATCCATTTCTGCCGGGGAACATATCGGTCAGATTATTACTGCTGATCTGAAGGTACAGGCATTAATTGACGAGCATTATGTGGAGCGTGTCGTCCAAGAGCTTCCCGCTGACTTTACCCGTGATGGAGAAAATTATAAGTTGGAAGTAACCAAAGTGTATCCTGAAGTGAAAGACGGGCAGTTTCGTACAGATTTCCGTTACACGTAAGAATGATTAAAGTAGAAAACCTCTCTATGTTGTTCAGCACCGAGGAAGTGCAGACCAAAGCATTGAATGAAGTAACTTTCGAAATTGAAAAGGGAGAATTTGTCGCTATCATGGGGCCGTCCGGTTGTGGAAAATCTACCTTGTTGAATATACTTGGAACATTAGATACCCCTACTTCGGGCTCCTATCTCTTTGAAGGAAAGCGAGTGGATAAAATGAATGAAAACCAACTGACCGCTCTCCGAAAAGGAAATATCGGTTTCATCTTCCAAAGCTTTAATTTGATTGATGAACTGACTGTATATGAGAATGTTGAACTCCCATTGGTGTATCTTAATATAAAGCCGACAGAACGTAACAGGCAGGTAAAAGAAGTGCTTGAAAAAGTGAATATGCTGCATCGCGCCAATCATCTGCCACAACAGTTATCAGGTGGACAGCAGCAACGTGTGGCCATAGCCCGTGCCGTAGTTACCAATGCCAGGCTTTTGCTGGCGGATGAGCCGACAGGTAATTTGGACTCTACCAATGGGGTGGAGGTTATGGAACTGCTTAGTACACTGAACAAACAGGGGACCACCATCATCATTGTTACCCATTCACAGCGTGATGCTGCTTATGCACATCGTATAATCCGTTTGCTGGATGGTAAAATTATTGCCGAGAATCGTAACCGCCCTATGGAATCTGACAGCAAAATTGAAATTTTATGATTATACAAAATTATTGGAATAGCGTTTGGCGTAATCTGATGAAGAGGAAAGGTTTCAGCTTCATCAATATCTTTGGCTTGGCTGTAGGCATGGCATCAGCTTTATTGATATTTACTTACGTTGCTTTTGAATTTAGTTTTGACAAAATGCATAGTAAGAGTGAACGGATTTATCGTGTGCAAAGTACTTTTCATGAGGGGGAAGTTCTGACGGATGATTGGGCGACCAGTTCATTCGGATATGGTTCGGCCATGCAGGAAAATCTGGCGGGAATTGAGGATTATACTCGTGTAGGATGTATTATCCAACCGGAGCAATTGGTAAAATATGGCGAATTATGTCTGCGCGAGAATGGGATAGCATACGCTGATCCTGGCTTTTTCCGTTTGTTTGATTTTGAATTGTTGAAAGGTGACCGCGCTTCTTGTCTTTCCATGCCATGTCAGGTAGTGATTACGGAACGGATTGCCCGCAAATATTTCAGAGATGAAGACCCTGTCGGGAAGATACTTATTTTTAACAGCAATATGGGGAAGGTGTCTTGTGAGGTAACTGGAATCATGAAAGAAATGCCTTCTAATTCGCATATACATTATAATTTTCTTTTATCATATGCCACCTTACCTAAATGGGTACAGGAGTATTGGTACAAACATGAAGCCTATACATATGTATTGCTGGATTCGCCCGAGCGCAAAGAAGAGATAGAACGTGCTTTTCCTCAATTGGCCGAGAAGTATAAAACTGAAGAGGCATTGAAAAACAAGACTTGGGGGGTGCGGTTGGAGCCATTGGAGAAGATTCATCTCAATCCTCAATTAGGTTATGAGGCCGAGTTGAAAGGGAACCATTCGGCCATCATCGCATTGATTTTCGGAGCTATTGCTATTTTGATTATCGCTTGGATCAATTATATAAATCTGACAGTTGCCCGTTCTATGGAGCGTGCCAAAGAGGTAGGAGTGCGCAGGGTAGTGGGAGCTTTCCCGAAACAGCTTGTTGGTCAGTTTCTATTTGAAGCATTTGTAATGAATTTGATCGCTTTTATCATTGCGTTAGGATTGATCGAACTATTACTTCCTTCCTTCAATCAGTTGGTAGGACGTACTATTACTTTCTCTGTATGGTTTACGGAATATTGGGGGGGCGGGGTTCTATTGCTTTTTATAGTCGGTATTTATATTTCCGGTTACTATCCTGCCCGCGCATTGTTGCGTAAGAAGCCGATTGTTTTACTGAAAGGTAAATTCCAAAATAGCCGTTCCGGAGAAAATACACGTAAAATATTGGTCATAGTGCAATATACGGCATCCATGATATTGCTTTGTAGTACATTAATTGTGTTTGCACAACTCAGCTATATGCGTCGGCAGTCTTTGGGAGTAAAGACCGACCAGATTCTGGTAATCAAGTTTCCCGGACCTACTGAGGGTATGAAAACAAAGATGGAGTCTATGCGGAGAGCTATCAAGAAATTGCCATTGGCGTCGAAAGTAACTTGTTCCGGGGCGGTACCGGGTGAAGAGGTGGCCATGTTCCTGTCCAATCATCGGGCACATGATGCGTTGAAGCAAAACCGGTTGTACGAGATGCTGAGTTGTGACCCTGATTATATAGATGCATACGGACTGGAGGTGGTAGCCGGACGGGGTTTTTCCGAGGAATATGGGGACGATGTGAATAAATTGGTTATCAACGAAACGGCTGCCCGTATGTTAGGATATGTGGATAATGATGATGCCATTGGTGAGGAAATAGCTGTTGAAACGCTAGGAGAGCCCATGCAGGTAATCGGGGTAGTGAAGGATTATCATCAGCAAGCGTTGAATAAAGGTTATACAGGGGTAATGCTTTTCCATAAAGATAAGATTGACTGGATTCCTCAGCGTTATATTTCGGTTGTGATGAAACCGGGTGATCCTTCGGAATTAGTATCACAGATAGGAGAAATATGGAATAATTACTTTGCGGATTCTAGTTTTGATTATTTCTTCCTCGACCAGTTCTATGACCGGCAGTACCGTCAGGATGAGGCTTTCGGCGTATTGATGGGAGGTTTTACCGGATTGGCTATTTTTATCTCCTGCTTAGGTTTATGGGTGTTGGTTATGTTCTCTTGTGCCGTCCGTACCAAGGAGATGGGTATCCGGAAAGTATTGGGGGCATCTCGTTGGAATCTGTTTTATCAGTTGGGTAAAGGTTTCTTTATTCCTATTATTATCGCTATTCTGATTGCGTTGCCTGTGGCATGGGGCAGCATGAATGCATGGTTGGCTCATTATCCGTTCCGAACAGAATTGAAAGTGTGGTTCTTTCTGCTTCCTGTGGTCTTGATGTTGTTGATTTCTTTTCTGACTGTAGCAGGACAAACCATAAAGGTTGTTTATAGTAAACCCGCTCGGTCATTGAAATATGAATAATGGAATATAAGATATCCGTGGTTAGTAATTCATTTACAAGGAATATCATTTAAAACCAATATTAATTATCGTACCAGTTCATTATGGCAGATCAATACTGATAAACTTTGAAAACCTTTTGAATTTTTCTACAAAACTAATTTTGCGTCTAAAATTATTTTATTAATTTTACAGCGTTTTTAAGGAGAGTCTAACTCTCTATAGTTACAAATGAGCGATGAGAAAGGGTGCCTTGGTGGCATCCTTTCTCTTTTGTAGTGTGTTTTTGTATAATTTATATTGTATTTTACTTATGTCACGATTATGTGAAATCACGATACATCTTTTGTATTTCCGTTTCTTTTACTTTTATCAGACTTAATCGTTTTTCTTGCATTAAAAAACAATTGGACCTCCCTTTGCTATATATTTAACACTCTTTTAATCTCATTTTGTTGAACAATCTACGCGATTCAAATGTTAATATAATGTGTTTTTCATAGTAATAGATTTAAGATTAATAGTTAGTATTTGCTTGTGAAAGTCAGTACACTTACGGATAAAAGCGTTTATCCGAAAAGAAAAGAGAGGCGACCGGAAACGGAAGCCTCTTTCTTTTTGAGCATTTTTAGTTCACCATAATTATTGTGAGAGGAAAATTGATTCTGATTGTATAAATAATATAATGTGTTGAAAATAAGATTTTTCCCTTTTTAAGCCTTTAATAAAAAATGGAGTTCTCTTAGTAAGAGAACCCCATTTTGCTGCAAAGATAGCTATAATTCCTTAATACAGAAAATTCCGCATTAAAAAAGTATTCCAAAGTATGCTTATAAATGACAATTGTTTGCAAAAATAATATGAAAGGTTATAACTATAGGACACTCTATCAGGCATTTAAGTAAACTTGGGGTTCTCTTACTAAGAGAACCCCAACAAAAAAACGAAAATTGATGGCTTAT
>PPYF01103374.1_pt1 | contig 12517 bp, 17 predicted proteins | sample 1559871 | NCBI WGS metagenome assembly PPYF01 (sample SAMN08240021, study PRJNA423297) | Human gut metagenome, whole genome shotgun sequencing project. | reverse complement strand
GAGAATCGCTTATGTCCGCGATCAGAATGATAAGACCATTGAAAAGGTGGAAGAAAAAGACGGAAACGTAGTCGGAGAGCGCTGGGAAGTACAGCAGGCATGGGACAAGCAGAATGAGTTTCTAAAGGCACAGGCAAGGGCACAAGGGGAACTCCGGTCGCTGATCAAACAGTATGATGAGATGATTCACAAAGACTGGAATCTGGCATCAGAGGAGCAGCGTATGCGTATTGAACTTCTGAAACATCAAGCAGAAGCTGCTGCCGGTGATGATAACGATACAGTAGGAGACTGGATTGCAGCCGTTGCGAATGAGGAGTTGAACCATGAGTAAGATAATTGCTGCAGACAGAGAGAAACGCAGACGATTCTTTAAGCAAAGAGTTCCCATGTACCGGAAGGATCCTGTTCTGTATGCCAGAGAGGTTTTGCGGTTCGAACCAGATGGCTGGCAGCAGGAAGCATTGATGGATCTTGCTGACAATCCGAAAGTAAGTATTAAGTCCGGGCAGGGCGTAGGAAAGACAGGTATGGAAGCGGTAGCACTGCTGTGGTTTTTGACATGCTTTCCCTATCCGCGTGTAGTCGCAACAGCACCTACCAGACAACAGCTCCATGATGTGCTCTGGGCTGAGATTGATAAGTGGATGAGTCGCTCTCCATTGTTAAATGAAATCTTGAAATGGACAAAGACCTATGTTTACATGAAAGGCAATGAGAAACGCTGGTTTGCGGTAGCAAGAACAGCGACCAAGCCAGAGAATATGCAAGGTTTTCACGAGGACAACATGCTGTTCATTGTAGACGAGGCTTCTGGTGTTGCGGATCCGATTATGGAAGCTATCCTTGGAACATTATCTGGAGCAAATAATAAGCTTCTGATGTGTGGGAACCCAACAAAAACATCTGGCGCGTTCTATGATTCTCATACAAGGGACAGAAAACTTTATAGATGCCACACAGTATCATCCATGGACAGCACCCGAACGAACAAAGAGAATATTGATTCTCTGGTACGAAAATATGGGTGGAATTCCAATGTTGTCCGTGTCCGTGTCAGAGGGGAATTTCCAAATCAGGAAGATGATGTATTTATCGGACTGGATTTAATCGAGAGTTGCGGAAGTAAGATATATGAGCTTCCAAAAGAAAGGATGCATTCACAGATTATCTTCGGTGTTGACGTTGCCCGGTTTGGAGATGACGAGACAGTCATTTACCGGAACGCCAGAGGAAAATTAAAGATTGCAGCAAAACACAGAGGTCAGGATCTCATGGCAACCTGTGGATATATCGTGCAGCAGTATAAAAAGATTATAAAGGAGTTTCCGGAATACGAGGGCAGAATCTATGTAAACATTGATGATACTGGTCTTGGCGGAGGCGTTACAGACCGCCTGAGGGAAATAAAACGAGAGCAGGGATTGAGACGGATGTTTATCATTCCGATCAATGCTGCTGAGAAGATTGAAACAGATACCTATGCAGGTAAGGAAGCAGCAGAGCATTACAATAATCTGACGACCCATATGTGGGCAACCTTGAAAGATCTTTTGGAGAACAAGGATTTAGAGATTGAGGATGATGACGAGACATTTGCTCAGTTATCCTCAAGAAAATACCGAATGGCCAGCAATGGAAAATTGGAACTGGAACGAAAAGAAGATATGAAGAAGCGCGGGCTGGATTCCCCGGACAGGGCAGATGCAGCAGCTCTTTCGGTATATCTTGGAAAAATCAAGAAGTACACGGGATCTGCGCCAAGTAAGAAGGCTGCGGATGTACTCAGGAAAGAAAATTACTGGAACAGATAAGGAGGAGGTGAGAGAAGTGAAAGAATACGGACGTATTGGACAGAACCGATGGGAGGGCGCTTTCTCAGAAGAATTTCTTCCGGAGTTAAGCGGGATCCGTGGTATCAAAGTATATCGTGAAATGGAACGGAATGACGATACAATAGGAGCTATACTATTTGCCATAAAAATGCTGATCAGACATGCTTCCTGGAACGTAGAGCCAGCAGGAGCTTCTGCCAAAGACAAAGAGGCAGCAGAATTTGTAAAGTCCTGCATGAACGATATGCAAAGTACCTGGACAGATACCATATCAGAGATCCTTTCTTTTCTTCCTTATGGGTGGAGCTATCATGAAATCGTTTATAAACGGCGGAATGGGAAAACAAAAAGCAGATACATGAGTAGTAAATATGCAGACGGTCTGATCGGATGGCAGAAGCTGCCGATCCGCGCACAGGATACGCTCTTTCGATGGGAATATGACGATAAGGACAATCTTTTAGGAATGACGCAGATGCCGCCTCCGGATTACGGTTTATTGACGATTCCGATTCAAAAAGCGCTTCTTTTCCGTACAGAATCCACCAAGGACAATCCGGAAGGACGGAGTATCCTGAGAAATGCATACAGAAGCTGGTATTTCAAGCGCAGGATTCAGGAAATCGAGGCAATAGGGATTGAACGGGACTTGGCTGGTCTTCCGGTTATGACAGGGCCACCGGGGCTTGATCTGTGGAATGAAGAAGACCAAGAGGCGGCAGCAGTGTATTCTGCCATGGTCGGAATGGTAAAAAATGTCCGCAGAAATGAATACGAAGGAGTTGTCCTTCCGAATGGATACAAGATGGAACTTTTAAGTACCGGAGGGGCAAGGCAGTTTGATACCAATGCCATTATTAATCGTTACAATACGGGGATTGCAATGACCGTATTGGCTGATTTCCTGATGCTTGGGCACCAGAAGGTAGGCAGCTTTGCACTCAGCTCAGACAAAACAGAATTGTTTTCTGTGGCAATCGGAGCATATCTGGATATTATCTGCGAAACCTTTAACAATCAAGGGATTCCTTCATTGATTGACATCAATGGGAATCGTTTTGAAGGGATTACAGATTATCCGAAAATGACGCATGGGGAAGTCGAAGACGTGGATCTTGGAAAACTGGCAGCTTATATTAAGGACATGACCGGAGTTGGCATTTTGATTCCGGACGAAGCGCTGGAAGACCATGTAAGGCAGATCGCAAACCTTCCGGAACGAACCAATGACAGATCTGATTCCAGAGAAACAGATTCAAAGAGGGAACAACAGCGAAGGGAATCGGAAATTGCGCCGGCGGAAAAAGAAGAAAAACTGCAGGAAGAAGAAATAGAAGCGGCCAAGAAAAGGCTGGGAAGGGACTGATATGGCTTTCCGATTCATGAAACCTAAAACCAGAATTGTCCCCATAAAGAAAAGCGAAGAAGACCAGGAGGTTCTGGATAAGCTTCAGGAATATCTGGATTCGGCATTGGAAGAACCTGTTCGCTTTTTAGTAAGATTCTGGAAAGACCAGGCAGCAGTGCTTACATACAAGGAATTAAGGAAAATTGCTGTAAGCGAGGAATTTCCGGAAGAAATTATGAAAGATTGGAGACAGGATTATTCCAGGCTGCTTCGGGATAAAATGACACCTGTATGGGAAGAAGCAGTAAAAGCAGGAATCCAATCAAATCCGGTACTGCAGGGGATGCGTTTTGATACCCGGGAACTGGTGGGGGATTGGATCACAGAGCACACGGCAGAAATGGTAACGCGTGTGACAAACGACCAGGTAAAGGCCATCCGGTATATTGTTGGTGAATCTGTGACTTACAAGATGGGAGCAGATGAAACCGCGCGATATATCCGGCCGATCGTTGGACTTACAGAGCAGCAGACTGCCGCAAACATCAAGTATTACAACAACATAAAGGAGCAGATGGCAGCAGACCATCCCAGAATGAAACCGGAATCCATAGAGCAGAAAGCCAGAGATGCGGCCGCTAAATACGCTTCCAAGCAGCATCGAACCCGCGCAGATACCATTGCCAGAACGGAGATCATCACTGCTTACCATGAAGGGAACGACAGAGGGGTGCGGGAATGTATTTCTGATAGCAGGCTTCCCAAGATGAAAAAAGTATGGTCTACCTCACTGGATGCAAAAGTCTGCTCTGCCTGTCAGGCGCTGGAAGGTGTGGAGCTGGATATGGACGGAGAATTTTCGGCGAAGTCCGGAAGAAGAATCGTTACAACTTCCATTCCTCCGCTGCACCCGAGGTGTGCGTGTGCAGTAAAATATGTTGAATCCAGAGATTTTTCTGGTATAATAGAAGCAGATAGAACAATTATCGGACACGAAAGAGCTCCTAAGCAGGCAGATAGTAATGCAATAATAGACCATATTGGAAAAGATGGTAAGGTTGATATTAGGACGTTCTATGATTCATCCGGGATTAAGCGCAGAGAAATACATACGAATAATCATGGAAATTCTAAGCAACACCCTTACGGAGAAAATGGAGAACATGTGCATATCTATGTATGGGATTCCATGGGGAGACTCAAAACGAAAGTAGTGCGTAATTTAGCAGACATAGAAAGAAAGGAGAATAGCAATATTTTATGAATGCAAATGAATTGAAAAAAATTATTTCTGAATGCTGTAGCGATCAGGTATTTTCCTATAACGGAAAGCCTTCTGGAATAACGGCAGATGTGGATAATTATATTCCTTTATTTCATGTTTGGCATGGAGAAAAGACAAAAGATTTTGATGATATTGACGTTTTGATGTCTGAACCGTTTTTTAGTGGGAAGTCTTTAAATGAATTAGCGGCGGAAATAGAGTTCGATCTGCTGTAGATGATTAAAGAGATACACTATGTTGGAAATGTTTGATAAAGTTTTACTAAAAAGCGGAGAAACTGCATATATTGTTGAAATAAGGCTACCGCAATCCCACTGGCTTTAGACGGCGGGTAGTTCACATGGACATTGATGATAAGAAAGATGGAAAAATTGTGACAGATACTATTTGGCCAAATCAGATTGAGAAGAAGTTGCGGTAATTTCGCGGAGAAGAATACCACCATTCAGAGATGTTTGGTGGTATTTTTATACTCATATTTAGGAGATACGCTATGAAGAGATTTAGAGATATGATTACCCATATACCAGAATCTGAAAATCAGGTATATAAGAACCGCTTTAAAATCCACAAGCGGGACGATGAAAAGATGCTGGCTTTCGGCTGGGCAAGCGTTTCCCTTACAGAAAACGGGGAACAGCTTGAGGACTGGCAGCAGGATATGATAGATCCGGAGGAACTGGAGCAGGCGGCGTACCGCTTCGTGGAGTTCTATCGGGAAGGCGGAGAGATGCACGAACGCGGAGGGGCAGCAGTTCTGGTAGAGAGCGTGGTCTTTACCGGGGAAAAAATGAAAGCGATGGGAATCCCGGAAGGAACCCTTCCAGTAGGCTGGTGGATTGGCTTTAAGGTGACGGATCCGGAAGTGTGGGAAAAGGTAAAAGATGGAACATACAGTATGTTTTCCATAGAAGGGGAAGCGGTTAGGGAAGAAGTGTAATCCATCTAACACTTAACAAAAGAAACACAATGTATTGACTATGTAGAAACAACATATTATAATATACATACAAGGAAAGGAGTGTGTATATTATGTCACAGACTACAGTAAGTGTACGAATGGATGATACATTGAAAAAAGATTTTGACAGCGTTTGCAATGAGTTGGGTTTGTCCATGACAACAGCAATTACCATGCTTGCAAAAAAAATGACAAGAGAGAAAAGACTGCCGTTTGAGGTGTCGATCGATCCGTTCTATTCTGATAAAAACATGGAAAGACTGAGAGAATCCATTGCACAAATGGAGACATCTGGCGGAACTGTTCATGAGGTAAATTTAAATGATTAAAGCATGGACAGATGCGGCATGGGAAGATTTTGAGTATTGGATGAAGCAAGATAAGAAAACACTTAAAAGGATTTTACAATTACTGAAGGATATTGACCGCAATGGCTACGAAGGAATAGGGAAGCCGGAGAGATTAAGCGGTGATTTATCTGCGTACTGGAGCCGGAGAATAGATGATGCAAATCGCATTGTTTATCGTATAGATGGTGATGTAGTAAAGATTGTCCAGTGTGGTTCTCATTACAGAGATAAATAAAACAGAATAACGATAATCAGAACACCCGTCCAAGCGATAGGTGTTCTTTTTATACAAAAAATCAGGAAAGGAGGCAGAGTATTGGCACAGAAATTAAAAAATCTGCGTGTAAAAAAAGTGGATTTTGTGGATGAGGGAGCCAATCAGAGGGCAGATATCAAACTCTTGAAAAACAAACAGGGGGAAGGGGCAGCAGATGTGGATTCCTTTGCGGGAAAGGTTGCGGAAAAGATTATGCATCTGTTTAAAGGCCAGAAGAAGGTTGAAAAAAAGGCAGTTAGTTTTGAAGATAAGCTGAATGGCGGGACAACAGAAAAAATTCTGGACGAGATGTATACCGTATGTTACGCCCTGCAGGCAAGTCTTGGCTCTATCATCACAGATGAAGAACTGGATCCCGGAGACATGGAGGCATTGCTGTACGAGAGTGTGGAAGATTTTGATACTTCCATCAAGCATTGCCTGTCTGCATGGTCGTCCGGAAGAAGCGCAAATATCAAAAAGAATTTTGACGAAGATTTTTTGCTGTCAGGTAAAGAGACACAGGCAGCAGAACAGAGAGGAGAATTAGAGGAAATGTTAAAGATTGATAAATCAAAAATGACCCCCGAGGAGAGAACGGCATATGATGACCTTATGAAAAAATATGCTGTGGAAACCGAGGAATCTGTAGAGAAGAAGACAGATCTGAAGGAAACAGAAGAAATCATTGAAAAAACTGAGAAAAAGGTAACATGTGAAAAATCCCTGACCACGCCGGTTACTCCCGTGACATCACTGGCAGTGGAAGATGATATTTACAAAGGACTGCATCCGGCAGTGAAGGCGCAGCTTGAAGAACTGAAAAAGTTCCGCGAAGCTACGGAGGAGAGGGAACTTGCAGAGGTAGCTAAGAAGTACACGGTGATCGGGAAAAAGCCGGAAGAACTGATCCCGCTGTTAAAGAGCCTGAAGGCAGCAGGAGGGACAGCATATGCGGATATGATCACCATGATGGATGCCTGTGTGGAAGCGCAGAACCAGAGCGGTCTTTTTCAGGAGATTGGAAAGTCTGGCTCCTACAGAGGGGAAGTAGGAATTAAAAAATCTGCATCGGAGACACAGATCGACCAGATTGCAAAGGCATATCTGGAAAAAGAACCAACTATGACCATGACGGATGCCATTGCGAAAGCATGGGAAGACCATCCGGAGCTGATGGCAGAATACGAAACAGAAGCAGGATTTTAAAAGGAGGTACTGTGAATTATGGGAAAAAACTTTAACGGAGCGCAGATTAACCAGTCTGTGACCATCGTAGAAAAGTCCGGCGCTGAGATTGCAGATGTGAGAAACCGTATTGTAAAATATGATGAAAACGGAAAAGTGGTACTGGCTGCAGCCGGAACTGACCTTCCGGTGGGAATCGCAATCATTGAAGCAGGTTATAACGACATTACCGGGGCAGAATCCGGAAAAGCGATGCCGGGAGATGACGTGGATATTCAGATCAAGGACATCGGCTTTGTAATTGCAGGTGCAGAAATCAAAAAAGGTCAGGAAGTAACCGCAGGAGCTGAAGGAAAGGCAGCAGTGGCAGCAGCAGGGAATTATGTACTTGGAGTTGCTTTAAACAGCGTGCCTAAGGATGGATATTGTAAAGTCCAGATTATGAGATATCAGAAAGTAGGAGCATAAAGGAGGAAGAAAATCATGGCAAGAAATACCACAGGCGGAATCCAGGCAGAGATCGCAAAAGGCGTGTTCCGCCCACATACCGCATTAACCAACCTTGCATTGTCTTATTATCAGAACGCAAGCAATTATTTCGCAAAAGCAATTTTCCCGGTGTGTCCGGTGAATTTGTCTTCAGACAATTATTATATTTTTGACAAGGAAGATCTGCTCCGGGATAACTGGAGAAGAAAACCGGCTTATGGAAAGGTAGAGCCTGCGCCGGTATCGGAACATACAGATACTTATGCCTGCCAGGTGGATCAGATGATCATGGGAATCGACCAGATCAGGCAGACAGATCTTACCAGACGCCAGGGACCATCCATCATGCAGCCGAAACAGCAGAGGACAAAAACCATTGCAGAGCAGGCCAATATCCACCAGGATTATATGTTTGCAGAAAGATTCTTCAAAAAAGGAGTTTGGAAAAATGAGATGACCGGCGTGGACAACACTTCTGTTTCGGATGGACAGTTTATTAAATTTTCCAATGCAAACTCGGATCCGATCGGATTTGTAGACGCGAAGAAAACAGAGATGCATCAGAGTACTGGACGCACACCGAACCGCCTGGCAATGGGCGTAAATGTATTTAATGCCTTAAAACTCCATCCTGCGATTTTGGAGCGCGTAAAATACGGTGGATCCACAGCAAATCCGGCATCTGTCACTGCAAATGTACTGGCTCAGTTATTTGGCGTTGAGAAGCTTGTGGTTCTGAATTCCATTATGAATAAGGCTGATATGGGAGCAGAAGCAGACATGCAGTTTATTGGTGACCCCAATGCCTTTCTTCTGGCTTATGCCACTAATGCACCGAGTATTGACGAGCCGTCCGCGGGATATATTTTCTCCTGGGATATGCTTGGAAATGGACAGATTCTTCCAATCCTGAACTATCTTGGAGAAAACGGTACGCATACAGAGTACATCGAAGGTCTGATGGCAAACGATATGAAGAAGACAGCGGACGATCTTGGAATGTTCTTTGCAGATGCTGTCTGACCATCGAAAAGAAGGCGGTGTTGAGATGATTGTTGCAAAAAGACCCTGTAGTTTCGAGGGGAAAAAGTTTTTCATCGGCGACGAAATCCCGGAAGCATTCGTCCGGGATCCGGATAAAATGGAAAAGCTGGGGATTGTGGTTATCGCAGGTGATGGAGCACCAGTTGAGCTGGCAGAAATCGTGGCTCAGAAAGCAGAAGTTCTTTTTCACATACCGATCCTAAAGGGGGATGAAACGCTGGAAATGGATGTTTCTGAGCCACAGATCAGGGAGGCGGTAAAAACTATGCAGATGAGCGTAAAAGACGCCACAGCCCATATTAAGGAACATGTGGAGGATGATACGGTATTGATCTTGTTAAATGCCATAGATTCCAGAGCCGCAGTAAAGAAAGAGGCAGAATTAAAGGCAAAAGAGATTGTAAAAGCGGAGGAAAGCGCAGGTGAAGCCTGATGGCAGGAACGTACACTTATGAGCCGTCCCAGATCACAGCCTATGGAAAAGACAGGATGCGTTTTGAACTGGGCGATGTGATGGTAGATGGGAAAGAAAGAACCTGCGCCCTTTGTGATGAGGAATATCTCTTACTCACAGAGGGTGTTCAGACAGCAAGATCTTGGAAAAAGGCAAAGCTGAAGTGTCTGGAGAGCATTTTCCGGAGATTTTCCTATGAACCGGATACAAAAGTAGGGCCGGCTTCCTTTGCGTTTACTGAAAGGGCGAAGCTGTGGCAGGAAGAATATGAGAAGTTAAAAAAGGAATTGGAAGCGGCAGCAGTCAGCCCCGCTGCGATCCGGATGAATGCAGGAGATATGCAAAGACAGCCTGAGCCGTATTTTTACAGCGGCATGATGTCCACCGAGGAAAGCGAGGGGATGGATATATGATGGGATTATGTTCCTTTATGTATCTGCGCCCCGGAAATGTGTGGATGGATTTTCTTATAAAAAGAAAAGTGGTAAAAAACGACAAAGGCTATGCGGTTGAATCCACAGAGGAAGCGGGGACTTTAACGGGAATCCTTGGAGAAGCGTCTGCAAATGATGCGGACAGGACACGGCACAGATGGGATCAGGATCAGCATTCCCTGACCCATACCCTTGTGCTTCGGGAAAAAGCGGAGATACACAGAGGAGACTGGTTGATTCTGGGAGATAGGGTATTCCTTGTTCTGCTGTATGAGGATATCGGTAATCTGGGAGCTGCGGGACTTGTGTATCTGGAAGAAAGGAACGATGTGAAATGAGACCGGCAGAAGCGATTAAAGAAGTGCGGATAGAGGTTGAAGAAGATGTGCGGGAAACAGAGCAAAAAGCTATGGCACGTTTAGCAAGAGGCTCCAATGCACTTAGGAATGCGGAACTGACCGTTTTATCCGGTAATCAAAGCCCTTCCCCGCCAGGAATGCCTCCAGGCAGAAGGAGCGGTTTTCTCAGGACGGCGTGGACAATGTATTACGGAGGCGGAGGCACTTCCGGAATGTTTGGTATTATCAGTGCAGCGCCTTACGCGGGATATCTGGAAGAAGGAACGTCCAAAATGGCTGCCCGTCCATTTGTGGATAAGATCACAGATACAGCCATGCCGGAAATTGAAAGAATATTCGGAGAGTTGGGATAAGATGTTATTGGTAAACAAAGAAATCACAGGATTTAATACACAGGAAATCAAACGGGGAACGCTGATTTGTGCAAAGCATAGCACATGGCAGGACTGGAAAAGCGGGATTGTTACAGCGGTGAAAGAAAACTTACTTCGAGTGGAGTTTCCGCCGGAAGAAATTGGCTGCATTGTCAACCACTATTTCATTCCGGCGTCAGAGGTGGCAGCAGGGCAGTGGCAGATTCGCTACTCCAGTGATGAGTTGGAAAGCATAAGAACGTATCCGGAGGTAACAGATGGAATTAAATGAGATGATATATCAGAGACTTGCAGACTGCGGGGAACTGGTAGAGAAGCTAGCTGTTTATGGTGACGGACCGGCTATTTTTAATACAGAATTCCCTTCTGACCAGCAGGGCGGATGGGGAGGGAAAAGCCAGTATCCGCGTATCTGCTACCGGACAGATATGCAGGTCAATCAGGAACGGTCATCTTCCGGTACGCTTCACATTGCAATATACACTGAAAAAACCTCGAAAGTGATCGAAGAACTGGAAGATCAGGTAAGAGATACATTGAAAGATGTGCTGATGAAACCGGACGGAGAGGCGCCCTTTTGCTTTGCGTGGGCAAGGACAGAAGTCTATCAGGCAGAAGGCATGGGAATCGTATGCAAGGACCTTCTCTTTGATCTGATCGAGTATCCTATGCAAGAGACAACAGATCCTGATCCGGTGATGGCTGCGGCTGTATTTTTGAAAGAGCTGTATCCGGAAGCTGTGGTTCTTGGGCTTGACCGGATTGGAGATTTTACCAATCCGGCAGAAGCTCCGGTGTTTTACTGCCGCCTGCAGGATATTCAGAGCACTGACGGCCCATGTGCCCACACTGTCGCATGGTTTACGGCAAGGGTAGCAGTCCATCTTCTATATCCCACAGCGCTCACCAGATTAAAAATGCTGGCGGCGATCCATCAGAAGATGGCGGCAGAGGAAGAGATTACCATGTTGGATGATTCCCCTATGTATATTCAGGAATTAAGAATGGATAACAAAGCGGATTATCTCCGGGAAGGACAGCTGATCATAACCGGAAAATATGGATGCCTCCGGAGAGGGGAAAAGAAACATAACATCTCTGGAATAGGGATGGGATTTTGAGTGTTTTTGATATAGCATTTTAGAAAAGAAGGCGGTAGGCGCTCTTTTTATATAATGATACGCAAGAAAGGAGAAGGCTATGGCGGAAGAAATCAAAAAGGAAATTCCGAAACCAAAAGGAAAAAAGGCGGTAGAAGCAACGTACACAATTTCGGAACTGGTATCTGCAAGTGAACAGTTGTTTAAAGTGAGGCGGGAATGTGTACGGGCTGCTTTGAAACCGTTAAAGGAGAAAAAGATAACTTTAAAAGAGGCAACGGCAGCAGTAGAAAAATTTATGAAACAGGAGGTAAAGTAGATGGCAGGATATTTTCGGGTCGGTGAGCAGAAAATCCGACCGGGCGCTTATTTTAATGTGAGTAAAAAAGGCGAAGAACATGCATTTGGTGCAGTGGACGGCGTGGTAGCTGTCCTTTTTAAATCTTCTTTCGGACCGCTTGGAACAGTCAAAATAATCGAAAGAGAAGATGGATACGCGCAGATTTACGGAGAGGGAGGAACTACAGATGCCCTTCGGGAAGCGCTTTATGGGGGAGCCCAGAAGCTGGTTGCCTGCCGTATCGGAAATGGAGGTACACAGGAGACAGTTTCCCTTTCCGCTGATACCGGGAAAGTAAAGATCACCGCAAACTATCCAGGAAAGATGGGATTTACAGTAACGGTCAGAAAGAAATTGACAGACAGTACCAGAAAAGAATGCATCATCTATCACGGCACAGAAGAATTTGAAAAGATCAGCTTTGTCGCTGGAGAAGATGAGGCAAAAGCGTTGGTAGATGGATTCCAGAAGTCTGATCAGTTTATCGCGGTTTTGGAAGAAGAAGGAAAAGGCATTCTGACAGATGTGAACCAAACTGCATTTACTGCCGGTACAGATCCGACAGTTACCAATGCAGAATACAGTAAAGGTCTGGAAGAAGTAGAGAAGTATTATTTCAACACCATCTGCGTGGATACAGAGGACAAGGGTGTTCATGAACTGGTATCTGGGTTCCTGGACCGTATCTATGATTCCGGTC
>PPYF01172273.1_pt1 | contig 12518 bp, 6 predicted proteins | sample 1559871 | NCBI WGS metagenome assembly PPYF01 (sample SAMN08240021, study PRJNA423297) | Human gut metagenome, whole genome shotgun sequencing project. | reverse complement strand
TCATGCCGCGAATGGCTTGAATGTTTTTTGCCACGTTTATTCTCTTTCTGAATATAAAAATGAACCCTCAGCGCTTCCCCGAGCGATACGGGAGCCATGCGGGTTCAATCATACACGGGAAGCACGCCGCTTCCCATCACGTTATTATTTTTCAACCTGCTGCACGTTAATCCGCTGCGCTTCGTCGAGCATCGTCGCTTTGGCGCGGATACGGGCTTCAAGCTGGTCAATCATATCGCTGTTATCCAGGCGATCTTTTCGCACGCCGTCTTCATAGAGGCCGCTTTTTTTGTTACCGCCCGTCACGCCCAGCGTCGAAACCAGTGCTTCACCCGGTCCGTTAACGACACAGCCAATGATGGAAACGTCCATCGGCGTAATGATGTCTTCCAGACGCTGCTCCAGGGCGTTGACCGTGCCGATCACGTCAAACTCCTGACGCGAGCAGGTCGGACAGGCGATGAAGTTTATCCCGCGAGCACGAATGCGCAGAGACTTCAGGATATCGAAGCCAACCTTAATCTCTTCCACCGGATCGGCAGCCAGCGAAACGCGCAGCGTATCGCCAATCCCTTCGGACAGCAGCAGGCCAAGACCGATTGCCGATTTCACCGCACCACTGCGCGCACCACCGGCTTCGGTGATCCCTAAATGCAGTGGTTGATCGATTTGCTTCGCCAGCAGGCGATAGGATTCAACGGCGAGGAAAACATCAGACGCTTTTACGCTGACCTTGAACTGATCAAAGTTCAGACGATCGAGATGATCCACATGGCGCATTGCCGATTCCAGCAAGGCCTGCGGCGTGGGTTCGCCGTACTTTTCCTGTAGATCTTTTTCCAGCGATCCGGCGTTAACACCGATACGAATCGGGATATTCTTGTCGCGCGCGCAATCCACCACCATGCGGATACGCTCTTCATTGCCGATGTTGCCTGGATTAATACGCAGGCAGTCAACGCCGTATTCCGCCACTTTGAGCGCAATACGGTAGTCGAAGTGAATGTCGGCGACCAGCGGAACAGAAACCTGTTGCTTGATCAGTTTGAAGGCTTCTGCGGCATCCATCGTGGGTACGGAGACTCGAACAATGTCAGCGCCAACGCGTTCCAGCGCTTTGATCTGATTAACCGTCGCTTCCACGTCCGTGGTCCGCGTGTTGGTCATCGACTGGACGGCGATGGGAGCCCCATCGCCAATCGGCACATTCCCAACGTAAATTCGCGTTGATTTTCTACGTTGAATTGGAGCCTGGTTATGCATGAAAAATCTCCCGCGTTACCCGTCTATTACTGCGCCGATGATTGTTCGGCATTTAGGGTCAGACGCGCAACCTGGTTAGTTCTGATAAAACGGCTCAGATCGACAGGTTTTCCTTGATACTGGATCTGCACCGCAGCCGGCGCGCCAATTTTAAGCTTGTAAGGTGCCTGACCGGTCAGGTTTAAATTACCATCTTTACGCTGCATTCCGCTGAACAGCTTTTTACCTGTCGCATCGCTGACTTCCAGCCAGCAATCGGCGGTAAAGTTCATCACCAGCGCGTTTGGATCCGCAGCGGCTTCCACACCCGCCTGATTGGTCGGCAACGGTGCCGCGCCATCCGGCGTTGCCGGTGTCGCAGGAGAGGTTGTAGCGGTATCAACGTTGGCCTGAGAAGGCGCGACTACGGCGTTCTGCTGCGGGTCAACCGCAGGTGCCGTCGTCGGCGCAGGCGTTTGCACCGTCTCCGCCGGACCGGTTGCCGCTGGCGTGTTGTCCTGAGTTGCCGTCGCGCTGGTGTCCAGCGGCACGCTTTGTGTGTTTTCGCTGTTGGCGTTCAGCTCAGCAGAGGATTGATCGGCCATCGTGGAGATCTCTTCCTGCTGCGCTTTGTGGTTTTGCCACCACCATGCGCCCGTCAGGCCGACCACCACAAACAGCACCAGCCAGGTAAACGTCATCAACCAGCCATCACGCTTTCTACGACGCTTGCCTAATGAGAAGCTCTGCATCGGTGCCACTTTCGCCGCACGAACCGGAGCCTGTTTCTCCAGAGCCGGTAACAGTTCTTCTTCAGGAATATGGACCAGGCGTGCATAAGAGCGAATGTATCCGCGCAGGAACGTTGAAGCCAGGTCGGCAGGCGCCTTATCGTCTTCAATGTCGCGTACGGTGGATACCTTCAGGCAAAGTCGCTCAGCGACAGCCTGCTGGCTGAGTCCGAGTTGTTCACGGGCATTACGTAGGCGAACGCCGGTGGATTGTGCTTCATGTTGGTCGTGAGTGGCTTCAGTATTCATTCGCTACAGCTGCTGGTGAAAATTAGGGTTCAGGCGCCGGTGAGTCACAATGCCCACCCACACCGCGAAAATCGGTTCAGTCAACCTGAGTCAAACAGTATAAACCTCTCTGCTGACTCTTAACAAAAACAGCTTAAGCCTGAGGGCTAAACTATTGTCGCGCCGTACATACTGCCTTAAAGTCGACAAAAACGCACCGTTATTATTGACCGGACAAGTACAACCCTGGCCCTCATGCAAATTACATTGCGCCACAGCACAAAAATCCGGCTTTGGCGCAATGTGCATCAGACGGTTTTAACGTCGATAGCCTCACCCTGCATACGCTTACGTAGTGTACGTTTAGTCCGGTCGATCACATCCCCCGCCAGTTGTCCGCAGGCAGCGTCAATATCATCACCGCGTGTTTTACGCACAATGGTGGTAAAGCCGTAGCTCATCAGCACCTTAGAGAAACGGTCAATACGGCTATTAGAACTACGTCCATAAGGCGCCCCCGGGAACGGGTTCCATGGGATCAGGTTAATTTTACAAGGCGTGTCTTTCAGCAACTCTGCCAGTTGATGCGCATGCTCTGTGCCATCGTTAACGTGATCCAGCATGACGTATTCAATAGTGACGCGTCCCTGGTTGGCATTGGATTTCTCCAGATAGCGGCGAACCGCGCCCAGGAAGGTTTCGATATTGTACTTTTTGTTGATTGGTACAATTTCGTCACGAATGTCGTCATTCGGCGCGTGCAGCGAAATCGCCAGCGCGACGTCAATCATGTCACCTAATTTGTCGAGCGCAGGCACGACGCCGGAAGTCGACAGCGTGACGCGACGCTTGGACAGACCGAAGCCGAAATCATCAAGCATGATTTCCATGGCTGGCACAACGTTAGTCAGGTTGAGCAGCGGTTCCCCCATCCCCATCATCACCACGTTGGTGATTGGACGCTGACCGGTGATTTTCGCCGCGCCAACAATTTTCGCCGCACGCCAGACCTGACCAATAATTTCAGAAACGCGCAGGTTACGGTTAAAACCCTGCTGTGCGGTTGAACAGAATTTACATTCCAGCGCACAACCCACCTGCGAAGAGACGCACAGCGTGGCGCGATCATCTTCCGGGATATACACCGTTTCGACGCGCTGATCGCCCACGGCAATTGCCCATTTGATGGTGCCATCGGAGGAGCGCTGTTCTTCAACCACTTCCGGTGCGCGGATTTCCGCCACCTCTTTGAGCTTGTTGCGCAGCACTTTGTTGATGTCAGTCATCTCATCAAAGTTGTCGCTGCAATAGTGGTACATCCATTTCATCACCTGGTCAGCGCGAAACGGCTTCTCACCCATCTCTTTAAAGAATTCGCGCATCTGCTGACGGTTCAGATCCAGCAGGTTGATTTTGCCATTTTTCGCAGGAACCGCAGGGGTGATGATTTCGGAAGTGTTAACTAATTCAGACATAATTTTTTCCGGCCTCGTTGTTACACGTTATGGCCCATGGGAGGTTGAAAAGAAACGCCCCGGTAAGCTGTGCTCATCCGGGGCGTTGCATTGTACAAAGTCTGGCGCAAGGATGCCACGTTTGCACGCGGCATTTACCGAAAATTATTCCCGAAGGGATCAGCGAGTGCGAGCGCACACTTCGCCTTCACCGAAGAAATAGGCGATTTCGCGCTGGGCGGATTCCACTGAATCCGAACCGTGAGTCCCGTTTTCAGTGAAGCTGTCGGCGTAGTCGGCACGCAGCGTACCCGCCAGGGCGTTAGCCGGGTTGGTTGCACCCAGCAGATCGCGGTGACGCTGTACCGCGTTTTCGCCTTCCAGCACGGACACCACGATAGGACCAGAGGTCATGAACTCGACCAGACCGTCAAAGAACGGTTTGCCATCATGCTCAGCATAGAAACCGCGCGCCTGTTCAACGGTCAGGTGCAGCATTTTGGTACCGACGATTTTGAACCCTGCTGCTTCAAAGCGCGCAAAGATATTACCAATAACGTTTTTTGCCACCGCGTTTGGCTTGATGATGGAAAAAGTACGTTCAATAGCCATGATTACCTCTGAAAGATGTTCTGTTGTGTTTTACCTGGCGCGGATTATAAAGAGCATCCCGGCTATTGCATATGGATGAAGGTAACATTTTTTTAAAATAAGATGAGCATTAGCAACAAAAAGTGTCAACCTGGTCTACTGCAACGTAAACCTCACCGTCGCAACCTGCCCGCTCTCATCCATCGCCAGTAGCTGATAGTCACCTTTTTCGCGCAGACGTAACGTGACACCGCGCCCACGTTCTTGTAGCGGTTCGCCATTAAGGAACCACCAGCGCTCTCCTGTGCCGCCGCTGCTCTGAAGCGTTACGCTCGCCTCTGTGGCCCCCGGTAAACGTCTGACGATTGCGCCATCACGCACGCCAGACAGCAACAGTGGTAATGCGGGATCCTGCCCGTGCGGCGGACACACCGTTGAGGATAACGGCAAGCGCGCACGGCGACGCTCAGCGGCGGGCAACCACGGTTCAAGCGGCAACGGCCAGACAATCAGCATTTGTTCTTGCGCCTGCGGACAATCAGCGGCAACGCGTCGGCCTGCCTTATCCAGCCAGATCGGGAAACGAATACCGCTCACCCCTTCCTGCTCCGGCAGCAACAGCGTGGGCGGCTGCACGTCTTCCAGCAGCCAGGTGGCCAGACGACGCCGACAATTGCTGTCACCAGGGGGAAGAGACTGCCCGCCAGGCCAGCACACAACGCTACGGGTGACCGACTGCGGGCGCGGATCTTCCGGCAGCGAGGCGCCACGGGCTAAGAGCAGGTTGTTTACCTGATTGAGCAGCGGGATTGCACTGGCATAACCGAACTGTCCGGCAACGGGCGTACCGTCCGGTCTGCCCGTCCAGATACCGATGACATAGCGAGCATTGAGGCCAATCGCCCACGCATCGCGATAACCATAGCTGGTGCCCGTTTTCCACGCCAGCGGGGCCACCCGGGGAAGCGCGCTATCCGGCAGCGGCTGCGCTTCATCGGCCAAAATACGCCGGATGATCCACGCCGCACCGGGCGACATCAGTCTGCGTTCGACAAGGGGATCGCCCGGCTGCAAACGCAGTTTTCCCGCTTTGCCGTGGCGAGCAAAAGCGCTGTACGCCGCGACCATATCCTCAAGCCGCGCGCCTGCGCCCCCCAAGATAAGCGACAAATTAGGAGTCGCGCCCGCAGGCAAGTACAGCAGCAGTCCACTATTGCGTAATTGTGCGGCAAAACGCTTCGGACCGTAGGCCTCAAGCACCTGTACCGCAGGTAAATTCAGCGAGCGCACCAGCGCTTCGCTCATACTGACAGGGCCATGAAAACCGCTGTCAAAATTACCTGGACGATAATCCCCACTACGGCGCGGTACATCCTGCAATAAAGACGCCGGGTGGATTAATCCATCATCCAGCGCCAGCCCATAGACAAAAGGCTTAAGCACGGAACCGGGCGATCGAATCGCCTTGACCATATCCACATGACCGAAACGCGTGGCATCATTCAGATCGACCGAACCGACCCAGCCACGCACGCTCATGTCAGTGTGATCGACGACGATCATCGCCAGCGAACTTCGCGCTGGCAGCCTGCCCTTCCAGTTTTGTGCCAGCTCTTCCAGCTGTCGTTGCAGCCCGGCATCCAGGGTGGTGACAATTTTGTCGCCTTGATTTTTACCCAACATCATCCGCGAGAACAGCGGTGCCAGTTGCGGCATCTGGCGAGGCGTCAGCCAGACCGGCTCTTCACGTGATTCCTCCACCTGGTGCGGCGACCAAATCCCCTGCATTGCCATCCGCTCAAGCACTTTGTTGCGCGCAGCTTCTGCCCGATCCGGCCAGCGATCAGGGCGCAGTCGACTCGGCGCCTGTGGTAATACCGCCAGTAACGCGGCTTCAGAGTAATTGAGCTGTGACGGAGGTTTTCCGAGATAGGCCCAACTGGCCGCGCCAATTCCCTGCAACGTGCCGCCAAACGGCGCACGATTGAGGTACAGCGTCAGGATGTCGCGTTTTGAGAGATGCCATTCGAGCTGCAGAGCGCGCCAGAGCTGGCGAAACTTACCGCCAAAAGTGCGGGGATGTGGATCGAGTAATCGCGCTACCTGCATGGTCAGCGTACTGCCGCCAGAAATCACCCGTCCGGAGGAGAGATCCTGCCAGGCGGCACGAAGAATGGAGAGAGGGTTTACCCCCGGATGTTTCCAGAACCAGCGGTCTTCGTAATTAATGAGCGCCTCAAGATAACGCGGAGAGACCTCTTCAGGCGTTACCGGATAGCGCCAGATGCCGTCCGCGTCGGCAAACCGCCACAGTGGCGTTCCGTCATGGGCCACGACCACCCGCGCCGGATTGACCTCACGTAAAGGCAGCGGCCAGATTTTATCTGCCACCCAGACGGCGCAAACGAGTAAAACAGACGCGGCGGTCAGCCAAAGCCAACCGCCGCGTTTGCCGGTTAATCGCCCCATTTACGGCTTAACAATCAGAATGTCCCCGGCTACACCGGTCGCCCGCCATTGTGGAACATACATCGATTCTACCATGGGCATCGGCACCTGATAGGTTCCCGGCGTCACCGCTCGCGCCAGATAGACCAGCGTCACCGGCTGTCCACTATTCACTGCCACGGCGGCAACAAAGCGGTCATCCCGAAACTCAACGTGCTGAATATCTGCCTGCTGCATTTGATTGAGCAGGTTTTGCACCTCGCTGCCGCTGTCCTGCAAGCTGGCGCTACCGTTTGCCAGATTCTGGTTTTCCAGTTCCAGTCCGGCTGGCAGCAGATCCACCACCAACGCATCCGGTACATCCTGACTGGCTTTCACTTCCAGCCAGACCAGAACAAGTTCACCACTACGCAGGGAATCCAGCGATTTGCTCTGCCCGTCACTGCCCAGAATATGACGCTCAATCTGCAGCACATTGCTGGCAGGTGCCGGAGCCGATTGTGGATAGCCGCTTACGTCCAGGCGCAACCACATCGGTTGAGCACCGTTATTCGTCACCTGCAACGCCGCAAGTTGATCGGCATCCAGATTACGGGTTTGCGCTTTATCGCCCGTCAGCGGTTGCTCCGCAAGAGAAGTCTGCGCCTGCCAGGTACCGGGTAGATCCTGCAGCGAACGGGCTGCCAGGAACAGCGCATTATTCTCCTGCGTTGACAGCCAGCGCTGACTAAACGCTTGTTCAGAGAGCGTGTTCAGCAGCGAGTTCTGGACGTCCGGCTTAAGGTTATTCTCTTCCAGCAACGCCAGCATCAGGGCGTTATCGCGAAGCGGACTACCATAATCAGCCAGCCACTGACGTTCATCGTGACGCGGGGTGGAGAGCGCCAGCGCAACCGCATCGTCACTCCGTTTCGCGTCCCCCATCGTTTTCAACGCTATACCTAATTGCAGCAGCGGTAAGCCGGATGCCGCCTGACTGCGCCGTTCCCAGATCTCGCGCAGCGCGCCAAGTGGGGCTTTTTGCTGCCGCGCAAGGACCAGCGCGGCATAAGCCTGCACGGCAAATTTGCTTGCCTGCGTATCGCTGGAGTAGCGAATCGACATCATTCCCGGATCCTGCAGGTATCGCAGCAGGCGCGCATTGCCCAGATTGATCCTCGCCGCTGGAACGCTATAGCCCTGCTCACCCGCCCGAACCAGGAAATCCATCGCATAGGCAGTCAGCCAGTACTCTTCCGGACCATTTTTGTCCCACAGCGCGAAACCACCGTTATCACGCTGCATTTGTAACAGGCGGGCAATCCCGGTTTCGATTGCCGCACGACGCTTCTCGTCGGTATCACCCGCGATGCCCAGCGCTTGTAGCTGCGCGGCATTGGTATAAAGCGACGGGAACAGGCCACTGGTGGTTTGTTCCAGACAGCCGTATGGATACGCCTTCAGTTCGCGAATATAGCGCGCCAGATTTAACGGCGGTTTACCACTGAACAACAGTTGGCCCTGTACCGTCACCGGCGAGAAGTTCATCACCTCTTCTTCAGGAAGGGTCCAGCTTTCCCCCGGTTGCAGCATCACGCCGTTATTGACCGTTTGCGCCGGGAATGCCGGACGTACGCCAATCTTCCACTGCTTTTGCTGCGGTCCGATGTCTTCTCCCGGCACGTTCAATCCACTTAACGTCGCCTGCAGCTCACCATCACCAAATCCTTCTTTTGCACGAACAGGAACAAACAAGGTCGTGCGCACGCCCGGCTCCAGATTGACCTGCGCTGGCTGGTCGCTGACCAGTTCGATCAGTCCGCTGGCGGCCAGCGTCACGTTCAGTGACTGTGGTCGATCGGTAAGGTTGGTCACGTCCAGCACCAGTCGCGAGGTATCGCCACCGGCCATAAAGCGCGGCATATTCAGCTCAGCAATGACCGGGGCGGCGACAATAGTTTTGCTTTCATTGCTGCCAAAGTCATCCGCCGTCCACGCCTGCGCCATCACGCGCAGTTCGCCGTTAAAATCGCCAATCGGTAGCGTCACACTGCCTTCACCCTGCTCATTGAGCGTGACCGGTTGCGCCTGCTGCGCCACGATATTTACATGGTTGACCGGCGGTTTACCGCCGCGCTTCAGTTCATCGCCATCACCGCCAAAGCGCAGTGCGGCCAGACGCCCCTGGCCCTCAATCACCTGACCATAAATGTCATAAATATCCGCGCCGTAGCGTTTTTGTCCAAAGAAGGCCTGCCACGGATCCGGCGTAACGTAATCGGTAATGTTCAACACGCCGCTATCCACTGCCGACACCAGGACGTTAACCTGTTTTGGCGTCTCGCCGTTTTTACTGCTGGCCTTGATCTTCACGGTCAGCGGCTGGTTCGGACGCATTTTAGCCGGACTTTCCAGCGCCAGCTCCAGACGTCGGTTTTCGTCTCCCAGCGGTAAATGCAGCAAGCCTACGGCACGTTTCGGCGTTGCAGAACGAGATTTATCTCCCGGACGCACCACCAGCGTGCTCAGGTAGAGATCGTGGCGATTCCACGATTTATCGACCGGAATGGAGAGATCCAGCCCCTGCGCCGGGACATCAATTTCCTGCCACCACAGCGGACCTTCACTGGATTCTACCATCGCATAGCCTTTCCCCGCCGCCGGTGCTGCAATATGCAGCTTTATGGTGTCGCCCGGACGATAGGCCGGTTTGTCCAGCTTCAATGTCACGCGATCCGGCCGAGCCGCCCCGCTGCCATCACTGTTATCCTGCCAACTGTAACCTGCCCAAAAACGGACGCTACTGATCGCATCGTTTGGCGCTTTCACTTCCAGTCGGTAGGCCCCCCATTCGACCGGGAATGTCACTTTGCCGGTTTCATCGGCTTTCAGATCCAGCGTCTGCTCACCTTCCACCAGATCTTTTTGATCAAAGCGCGACTGCCAGCCTTCGCTTTCCAGCCAGTCCCAGTAGTAGTCGCGACGCTCACGAATCAAACGCACCTGTAAGCCGGAGACCGCTTTCTTCTCTCCCTGGGCATCGACATAGACAATGTCAAAAGCGGCGTTGCTGTCTTCATCAACAATCGGCTGATTCACCGTAGTATCGGTGCGGTAGTCATATACCGCTTTAACGGCAAATTGCGGGCGGATACCCGGTAATGTGTCTGCCGGCCAGATCGCCTGCTCAGCGCGACGCGTAACAGGACGACCACCGGACTCCAGCAGGCTGGCCTGCAAGATCACCTGCAACGGTGAGTGGGTCTCACGCCACTCGCTATTGGTGCTGATGTCACCACGCCCGGTTTCATCCAGCGTCAGTTGGACTTCATCGAGACTGCGCGACAGGTTCTCCTCGGCAATATTGCCAAACTGGAAGCCGGGCAGTGACGGCACGGCATCACGCAGTGGGCGCAGGTACAGCTGCCCTTGCAGCGCATTGCCATTCGCCGGGGCGCCGTAGAGGTAGTAGCCCGCCACCGAGAACGTCACCTTATCAGACGGCGACAAAGGCGTTTCCTGACTGGTGAGATTCAACGCCATTCGCTCCGGCATGAAATCTTCAACGTGGAAATCCCACATCTGGCTTTGGTTATCGCCCGTGTTGGCGCGAATGTGCCACATTCCGGTTGGCGCACCGCTGTCCAGCGGATAAGTAAAGTGATACAACCCGTTATCCGGTTGACTGACGACAGTACGAATCACCTGGCCGTCCGGTTTAACGACCTCCAGCTTCACTGGCTGATCGGGCAGCGTCTTGCCGTCGCTGTCACGCAGCAGACCGTTGAGGATCACCGTCTCGCCGGGTCGGTAGAGATCGCGCGGGCCAAACATAAAGAACTGTTTGCTGTAGCCAGGATCCCCCGCGATGTCGAATTCTGCTAAATCCAGCGCCGGGAGTTTCAGATCCAGCAGCGTGGTTTGCCCCTCTTTACGCGCCAGCAACAGCGCGGCATTCTGGTGATTTTCAAGCTGTACATGGCCTTTCGCATCGCTGGTCGCTTTCGCCAGGGTCTGTCCTTTTTCATCCAGCAAAGCGACATCTACCCCCTGCTGCGCGGCACCATTCTCCAGACTTTGCGTAAACACATCGAGCCGGTTCTGATAGCGATGTGCCGATACGCCGACGTCGCTGAGCGTGAACAACGTTGCGGCGTTGCTGTACTCGTACTGCCCGGCTTTGGTCATCACCGCGACGTAGACACCCGCCTGCTGCAACGGCTTAATCTCGCTCAGCGGCAGAAGAAGTTTTTCGCGGGTGTTACGCGCAGGATTGAGATCAAAGCGACCGGTATAGACCAAATCCGCCATTTTCAGCAGATTGTCGGACTCCCAGTTGGACATCGAATTCCGGTACTCCCACTGACTGACAAAGGCTGCCAGCGATTCAGGTTTCACGCGGAAAAAGTTAACGTCTACGTTGTTCACGTTGAGCGCCATCACGGGCAGCCCTTCCACCACTTTCCCCGGCAGCAGTGAACCACGGCTGGCAAAACCCACGCTGGGTTGAATATCACGCGTGGTGAGGCTTTTCTCATAGTTGATTTCGAAGGTCGCGTTGTTCAGCGCCCTGAGATCGCGCTCAATGGTCACCAGCAGGTCACGATTCGGTTCCAGGTGGCGTAAACGCAGCTCTTTCAGATTCGGCGACAGTTCCCATGCGCCATCGACTTTGCCGCTTTTTTTATCCACCACGTGGACGAGACGGGCAAAATCCTGTTCAGGATCTAACGGGATGGAAAAGGTCAACACCAGCGTCGATGCACCGTCCAGTTGCACCTCTGAGACATCCAGCAGAGTCAGCGCTTTGCCCTCGCTTTCTCGGGCCAGTTTCTGCAACTGCGCGGTATCTTTTTCTGCTTTCTTTTCCGCCGCGGGTTGTGCGGCGGGAGCGTCGTTTTTTGCCGCTATCGGAGCTTTATCGTTGTTGTCGCACCCAGCCAGCGCCAGCATGAGCATGCAGGCGACTACGCGTATGTGTTTCATTTTTCATCCCTGGCCAGTATGGCCCGTTAGCAACGTAGAATCGTTATTATGCGTGAGATTTCACTTTGTGTAAGTCTCTTTCCCCTCCCATCTTGTCTGAATTTAATTAAGAAATGTGGGATCACCGGACAAATCAGCCTCTTTTACTTGTCCCCTGTCGGCAAAGGCCTGACAATTTACCGGACACCTGATAAACATGGAGATCCCCATGACTACCGCCTTTTTTGTCGCCGCCGACTGGCTTGCCGAGCATATTGACGATCCGCAGATTCAAATTATCGACGCCCGCATGGCGCCGCCAGGACAGGAAGACCGCGACGTTGCGCAAGAGTATCGCTCGGGACATATCCCGGGTGCGGTGTTTTTCGATATCGAAGCGCTCTCCGACCACACTTCACCTCTGCCGCATATGATGCCACGCCCGGAAAGCTTCGCCGTGGCGATGCGTGAACTGGGGGTACATCAGGATAAACATCTGATCGTGTATGACGAGGGTAATCTGTTCTCCGCCCCGCGCGCGTGGTGGATGCTGCGCACCTTTGGCGTGGAGAACGTGTCCATTCTGGGTGGTGGTCTGGCGGGCTGGCAACGTGATGAGTTGCCGCTACAGGAAGGTAACGTCGAACTCCCGGAAGGTGAGTTTGATGCAGCGTTTACCTCTGAAGCCGTCGTGCGCGTCACCGACGTCCTGCTCGCCAGCCATGAGAAAAGCGCACAGATTGTCGATGCCCGCCCGGCAGCACGTTTTAATGCTGAAGTCGACGAGCCGCGTCCAGGTCTCAGACGCGGTCATATACCC
>PPYF01028429.1_pt1 | contig 12520 bp, 11 predicted proteins | sample 1559871 | NCBI WGS metagenome assembly PPYF01 (sample SAMN08240021, study PRJNA423297) | Human gut metagenome, whole genome shotgun sequencing project. | reverse complement strand
GTGTTATGGACGCGACCTATCCAAGAGCCGCCTTGTGCAGAAGGGCGAGGCTGTGGGCGTAATTGCTGCACAGTCCATCGGTGAACCCGGTACACAGCTTACCCTCCGTACATTCCACGTCGGTGGTGTGGCTTCTAACGTGGCTGCTATCTCAAGCGTAAAGAGCCGTTATGAAGGTACTCTTGAAATCGAAGAACTCCGCACAGTTCAGACCGACGCCGTCGGCCCCAACGGAAAGCCCGTTCAGGTTGTAATCGGTCGTCTTGCTGAAATGCGTATCCTCGACCCCAAGACCGGCATGATGCTCACCAACGCCAACATCCCCTACGGTTCGAAACTTTTCTTCGACAACGGCGACGAAGTCAAGGTCGGCGACATCATCTGCGAATGGGACCCCTTCAACGCAGTTATCGTTACCGAACAGAGCGGACGCCTCCACTACAACAACCTTATCGAAGGTATCAATTATCGCGTTGATATTGACGAACAGTCAGGTCTCGAAGATAAGGTTATCGTTGAGTCGCGCGACCGTGCCAAGGTTCCCGAAGTTCAGATTCTCGATGCCAATGGCCAGGTACTTATCACCTACGCTCTTCCTGTAGGTGCCCACCTAATATTCGATGATAACGCCGAGGTTAAGATAGGTGACACTCTCGTTAAGATTCCTCGTGCCACCGGTGGCGCCGGTGATATCACGGGCGGTCTGCCCCGTGTTACCGAGCTTTTTGAAGCCCGCAATCCTTCAAATCCCGCTATCGTGTCAGAAATCGACGGTGAGGTTCACTTCGGCAAGGTTAAGCGTGGTAATCGTGAAATTTCGGTTACTTCAAAACTTGGCGAAGTCAAGAAGTATCTTGTGCCTCTGTCCAAGCAGATTCTCGTTCAGGAAAACGACGTGGTTCGTGCCGGTACACCGCTCTCCGACGGTGCCATCACTCCCGCCGACATCCTTAACATCATGGGTCCGACAGCCGTACAGGAATACATCGTTAACGAAGTTCAGGATGTGTACCGCATGCAGGGTGTGAAGATTAACGACAAGCACTTTGAAGTTATCGTGCGTCAGATGATGCGCAAGGTTACTATCCTCGACCCGGGTGACACAGGCTTCCTCGAACAGCAGATTGTTGACAAGCGCAACTTCGCTGAAGAGAACGACCGCATCTGGGGCAAGAAGGTGGTTACTGATGCCGGTGATTCCGAAGAACTCAAGCCCGGACAGATTATCACTGCACGCCGTTTGCGCGACGAGAACTCTGCTCTGAAGCGCCGAGACCTTCGCATTGTCACTGTTCGCGATGCTGTTCCCGCTACTTCTGAACAGATTCTTCAAGGTATCACACGTGCCGCACTCCAGACTTCGAGCTTCATGTCGGCCGCTTCCTTCCAGGAAACAACCAAGGTGCTCAATGAAGCCGCTATCCAGGGCAAGACCGACACTCTCGAAGGTATGAAGGAGAACGTTATCTGCGGTCACCTCATTCCTGCCGGTACAGGTCTGCGCGAATATCAGTCTCTCGTAGTCGGTTCTGCCGACGACTTCGACCATGTTGAAGACGTTGAGGCTGTAGAAGTGTTCAACGATTAAAGATTACTCATCAATAAGCTTATCCAGACGGGCAGTCAGCACATGGCTGCCCGTTTTTTATTCATGAAAAACTACATTTTATTTATCATTCTTTCCTGCATGAGTGCCTTCACCTCGAAGGCCGCGCACATAGTCCTTTCTGATTCTCTCGTAGGGTCTAAAGCATATCCTGCCACTGTACATCATTTTCAGATTTCAGTGCCAGACAGCTACACCGGTAGTGAGCCGGCTGCACTTTATCTTGGGCTTGACGGTATATTGTGCGATGCTCCGGCAGTAATTGATTCGCTTATGCGTAACGGCGACATGCCGCTTGCTATCGGGGTGTACCTTCAGCCCGGAGTGGTCGCTGATTCCGAAGGAACATTACTGAGATATAACAGGAGTAATGAGTTTGACGCTACAGATAGTCGATTTGCCGACTTTTTGGCCTCAGAGTTATTTCCGTACATCTCGACGCTTTCAACGCCTGACGGGCGTCCTATTCGCTTAAGCGATGACCCTGAAAAACGTTGTATATTTGGATTGAGTTCAGGAGGCATAGCCGCTTTTACGGCTGCCTGGCATCGCCCTAACCTATTTGGGAAGGTATTCAGCGGTTGCGGTACATTCGTGCCAATGCGTGGAGGAAACGAGTTGCAGGCCATAGTACGCAAGCACGAGCCCAAGCCTCTGAGAATTTTTTTGCAGGATGGGTATGAAGATACGTGGAATCCATTGTTCGGTTCGTGGTACGAGGCAAACCGTATGCTTGCGTCCGCTCTTGAATTTGCGGGCTATGATTGTGCTTTCGATTGGGCCGAGGGTGGCCACAGTGTACGCAGGGCAACTGAAATATTTCCAAACGTAATGCGTTGGATTTGGCGCACAGATTCGGCGGCTGCCCCCACCTCTAACAATTTCCTAAGACCCTTGCTTGAATCATCGGGCGATTGGCAGCTGCTCCACTCAGTTCCCGATAATGTTGTGTTTTCAGAGTCAGCAGTCTACCCTGACAGTACGTTATGCGTGCTGACTGAGCCATCTACAAACTATCTCACCCAATGCCTGCTTGGTGAAGACGGTAACAAATATGCCTGCCAACGCTTCTATTGGCTGCACAGCTACGATAATTCAGATGCCGGTGTCAGCTCTATGGCATTTGATTCAGGAGGGAATCTCTGGGTCGTAACCAAGGCCGGTATACAGATATGCGACCAAAACGGTCGTGTGAGAGGAATACTCTCCGTGCCCCGCGATGCATGCAACAGTAAACTGTCAATTTCGGATGGCATAGTTTATCTGCTGACTCCGGATGGACAGTACTATAGTCGCAAGCTCAATGTAGCTCCTGCGCGTCCTGGGATACGGCCGTCTTCCCAAGGCCAAGGGTAAGTGGCATTAAATAATGAGATAGAAAAACAGTGTCCGTCCGAGGTTTTGGCCAGCGAGCGAACACTGTTTTTATTAGTTGCTTATTCTTTCCCGAAAATACCTTTCAGTCGGTCTGTGAAGCTTGGCGTCAGAGGCTTTAGATGGATGGAGACCTTTGTATTGAGTTTGTTTAGAAAAATAATAGATGAGTGAAGCACAATGGCTGTCCATTCCTCAAATGGCACGATGGCATGTATATGCGCAAGAGGTATAGAATGAAATATTGACTTTTCATCCAGTGAGCCGATGATGATTTTCCCCGTTTCTATGTCAACATTGATGTCGTGGAGAGTGCCAACGGAGTCGAACAGAAGGGCAATATCAAGGCAATCCTCGCTCTTGGCACGATGGGGGTATTTCTTATATAGTGTCTGTATGACTTCTTTGGTAATCATGGGCTTTTATTCTAACTGTATTTAGTGCATTACATGTGATGATATGTTTTTAATACTATAACCGCTCAGTCGGAATAAAGTTCAAAAAAATCGCCCCTCGGCATTCATACTGAGGGGCGATTCTATAAGTGACGTTATGCGAGGAATCCAAGCAGTACACCGGCAGCCACGGCTGAACCGATTACACCGGCAACGTTCGGGCCCATGGCATGCATGAGCAGGTAGTTGGACGGATCGTATTCCAGACCGAGGTTGTTCGAGATACGTGCGCTCATTGGTACTGCAGATACACCTGCGTTACCGATGAGAGGATTGATTTTCTTGTCGTGGGGAAGTACGAGGTTGAAAAGCTTCACGAAGAGTACACCGCTTGAAGATGCGATGATGAAGGCCATGAAGCCGAGGAAGAAGATGAAGATGGTGGAGGGTGTCAGGAACTGGGATGCCTGTGTAGAAGCACCTACCGTCATGCCGAGGAGGATTGTCACAATGTCAGTGAGGGCATTGGACGCGGTCTTGGCAAGACGGGTTGTGACACCGCATTCACGCAGCAAGTTTCCGAAGAAAAGCATACCCAGCAGAGGAATACCTGATGGCACTACGAAGCAGGTGAGAAGCATGCCCACGATGGGGAAGATGATTTTCTCGTTCTGGCTCACGGCGCGGGCCGGTTTCATCTTGATGAGGCGTTCTTTCTTAGTGGTGAACAGGCGCATCAGCGGCGGCTGGATTACGGGCACAAGTGCCATGTAAGAGTAGGCCGACACGGCAATCGCGCCCATCAGGTTGGGGGCAAGCTTCGACGACAGGAAGATGGCTGTAGGGCCGTCTGCACCGCCGATGATAGCGATGGCACCTGCCTGGTCGGGAGCAAAGCCGATGGCAAGAGCCACCATATACGCACCGAAGATACCGAACTGTGCGGCCGCGCCGATGAGCATCAGCTTAGGATTGGCTATCAGGGCCGAGAAGTCGGTCATGGCACCGATACCCAGGAAGATGAGTGGGGGATACCAGCCGGCAGCCACACCGTTGTAGAGAATATTGAGCACTGAGCCTTGCTCATAGATGCCTATTTCAAGACCGGCCTCTGTATTAAACGGTATGTTACCGATAAGGATACCGAAGCCGATAGGCACGAGCAGCATGGGCTCGAAGTTTTTCTTGATTGCCAGCCAGATGAAGAACAGACCCACCAGCAACATGATGATGTTGCCCCATTCGGCGTTGGCAAAACCTGTCAGTTCCCAGAACTGTTGCAGGTTTTTAAGCAGGAAATCACCGAAATCCATATTGAATCGGATTTTAAGCGATTACGATTAAAGGATTGCCTTCGAGCACAGAGTCGCCGGCGGCAACGAGAATTTCCTTAACTGTACCGTCCACGCCTGCATGTATGGCATTTTCCATCTTCATGGCCTCAAGCAGCAGCACGGTGTCGGCAGCTTTCACAGTCTGGCCAACCTTTACGGGAATAGAAAGTACTACACCGGGCAGGGGGGCCTTGACGGATGTGCCTCCTGCTGTGGCGGGAGCAGGCTTGGAGATTACCTTTTCGCCGGTAGCTGTTCGTGGAGCGGCTGCCGGGCGTGGAGCGGCTACCTTTACGGCAGCTGCGGCTTTCTTTGCTTCGAGTTCTACTCGGTAGGCAACGCCGTTTACCTCTACCTGTGCGATATTGTCTTCGATATCGCCTATGGCTACTGTGTAGTTGTTGCCGTTGATTTTATATTTGTATTCTTTCATGATTTGTTTTGATTATTGTTTTCGAGGGCGAAAATCGAATTTTAACGGTGAGGCAATTCGCGAAGGCCGTAAATCTTTGACGACCAGGGTGAGTATGCACGACGTATCTTCTTAAGGGTGAGTATGGTCGATTCTGCGTCGTGAGCTTCGAGATGGTCGCGCAGAGCCATGGCGATAGCGGCGATTTCTTCACCGGTATCCTGTTTGGTCTGACGTATTTCGGCGAGCTCGGGAGCTTCGGCACCGTGGGCGACAGCCTTGTTGCGACGTGAAATCACTGAATTGATTTTACCGATAGCGTAGAAGCAGAGGCACAGTACCAACAGCGCTGAGAAAACTATGCACATAGCCATTACGGTCATACCGAAGCCATTGCCGTCGCGTTCGGCGAAGTCTTCGATTTTGTGATTGGTATCCTTGATGATATTTGCACTCGAAGGAGTGATATAATCGTTATCACCGCCTGTACGGAGAGTCCATTCGCCCTTGCCGTCTTCGGTACGTGCCCATGACTGGCCGGGAAGAAGCGATGCAGGCACCAGCACTTCGTCAATCAGTGTGAGACCGTCGGCATCGTAGATACCAATCCAGTTGTCTTGGCCGGGCACCAGTTCGAAGCTGGTGTGGAAAGTACCCTTGTTAGGTTCGCCGTCGGCAAAGAATACCACGTGCTGCCGCTTGGGTATCTTTGTGTTGACATCGCCCAGGGGCACGGGATAGAGCTTCTTTTGGGTCGAGTCGTTTGTGAGGTAGATGCTCGAAATTTCGATAGGTGCGAAGTTGGAGTTGAACAGCTCAATCCAGGCTTTGTGCTTGCCGTATTCGTCGGCATAACCGTCGTCGGTATTCTCAACCATTACTTCGTTGATGCGCAGGGCACTGCGGCTCTGAGCCGACAGGGTCATGCAGGCGGCCACCACCAAAGCGAGCATCAGAAACAATCGTTTGTTCATAATACTTTATTAATTGGATGGCCTTGTGATTACAGAGGTATGTTGCCGTGTTTCTTTGCAGGGTTGGTCACCTTCTTGGTGGCGAGCTGCTGCAGGGCACGGATTATGCGGAAGCGGGTGTTGCGGGGTTCGATTACGTCGTCGATGTAGCCGTAGCGGGCTGCGTTGTAGGGGTTGCAGAAGAGTTTGTTGTATTCTGCTTCCTTCTCGGCGAGGAACTTCTTGGGGTCTTCGCTCGACTTGGCTTCCTTGGCATAGAGAACCTCTACTGCACCGGCACCGCCCATAACTGCGATTTCGGCTGTAGGCCATGCATAGTTCATGTCGCCGCGAAGCTGCTTGCAGCTCATAACGATGTGAGAACCGCCGTAACTCTTGCGTAGGGTTACTGTAACCTTTGGAACGGTTGCTTCACCGAAAGCATAGAGAAGCTTGGCACCATGCAGGATGACACCATTGTATTCCTGGCCTGTGCCGGGAAGGAAGCCGGGCACGTCTACGAGAGTTACCAGAGGAATGTTGAATGCGTCGCAGAAACGTACGAAACGTGCGCCCTTACGTGATGCGTTCGAATCGAGTACACCGGCAAGATATTTAGGCTGGTTGGCAACGATACCTACGCTCTGACCATTGAAGCGGGCAAAACCGATGATAAGGTTTTTGGCATAATCACGCTGTACTTCGAGGAACTCGCCGTTGTCAACGATGGCGCCGATAACCTCGTACATGTCGTAAGGCTTGTTGGGTGAGTCGGGGATAATCTCGTTGAGTGAGTCTTCAAGACGGTCAATGGGGTCGGTGCATTCTACCAGGGGAGCTTCTTCAAGATTGTTCTGAGGAATGTAGCTGAAGAGCTTGCGGATAATCTTGATGGCGTGTTCACCGTTGTCAGCTGCAAAGTGGGCAACACCGCTCTTTGAAGAGTGAACGTCTACACCGCCGAGCTGGTCTTGGGTTACGTCTTCGCCGGTAACGGTTTTCACAACCTTCGGGCCGGTGAGGAACATATAGGAGATGTCGCGGGCCATGATGGTGAAGTCGGTGAGTGCGGGGGAGTAAACCGCACCTCCGGCGCACGGACCGAGGATGGCTGAAATCTGAGGAATTACGCCTGATGCAAGGATATTGCGCTGGAATATTTCGGCATAGCCGGCCAGGGCGTTGATACCTTCTTGGATACGTGCGCCGCCTGAGTCGTTAAGGCCAATGATGGGGGCTCCCATCTTCATGGCCATGTCCATGATTTTGCATATTTTCAGAGACATTGTTTCCGACAGAGAGCCGGCAAACACTGTGAAGTCCTGTGCAAATACATAAACGAGTCGACCGTCGATTGTACCGTAACCGGTAACAACGCCGTCGCCGAGGAATGATTTCTTTTCCTGACCGAAGTTGTAGCAACGGTGGCGCACAAACATGTCGAGCTCTTCAAACGAACCTTCGTCGAGAAGCTGGGCGATACGCTCGCGTGCGGTGTATTTACCGCGCTCATGCTGCTTGTCGATGGCTTTCTGACCGCCACCGATGCGGGCTTCATTGCGAAGCTCGATGAGCTCTTTTACTTTTTCGAGTTGACTGCTCATTACTTAAATATGTATGATTTGATTCTTATATGGTTTACTTGTTGGGGTCTTCGCAAAGTTCGATGAGAGTTCCTACAGTTGATTTGGGATGGAGGAAGGCGATGTTGAGACCTTCGGCACCTTTTCGGGGAGCTTTGTCGATGAGGCGGCAGCCCTTAGCTTCTACTTCGTTGAGGGCGTTCTGTACGCCGTCTTCAATAGCGAATGCCATGTGCTGTATGCCGCCGCGGCCGCCATTGTTGGCAATGAATTTTGAGATAGCCGAAGTTTCATCGGTGCCTTCAAGAAGTTCTATCTTGGTCTGACCTACTTTGAAGAACGCTGTGCGCACTTTCTGGTCGGCTACTTCTTCGATGGCGAAGCACTTAAGGCCGAGCATGTTTTCATAGAAAGGAATAGCCTCGTCAAGGCTGGGAACGGCAATGCCGATGTGTTCGATATGTGAAATATCCATTGTTGTGTTTATTAAGGTTGTTAATTGATTGCTGATTAGTCCGATTGTCGCCTTTCGGTCTCTGCCGTCGGGGTACAATCCGCTACAAAGGTACGAATTTTATCTGTAAATCAATGCTATTTAAACGGGTATTTTAAAAGTATGTTATTTATCATGGGAATCGGCGCTGACGTTTAATTTGGACGATGTTAAAATTATTGTATGAAAATAGTTAAAAAATGCAAGCCGATGACGATTTGCTTGCTTATATGGCGGTTTTTTGGTAACTTTGCAAATATTTCGTCAATTAATTTAATACTCTTAATAGCCTATAGCCAATATATACTCTAAGTTAAATAAGTAAAAGTATTTTTGATGCAAACATTAGCCAAGCTTACTGACGACCAGTTGGTGCAATCTTATGCTCAGGGCAATCCCGAGGCGTTCGACTTGTTGCTCCAGCGTTATCACATGAAGCTTCTCAATTATATCACCCAGCATTGTAACAACGCGCAGCTTGCAGAGGATATCTTTCAAGAAACCTTTGTCAAGGCTATCGTAACTATTCAGAACGGCAATTATACCGACAATGGTAAGTTTGCCAACTGGCTGTTTCGCATAGCCCGTAACCTCGTGGTTGACCATTTCCGTCGTGAGTCGGTAGAGGGAACTCTCTCGACTGATGACGAGAATTTCGATGTGCTGAACCGTAAGGAACTCGGAGGTACAACTGTTGAGGATGAACTTGTCGACCTGCAGATACGCGAGGATGTGCGCCGTCTTATCAAGGCACTTCCATTTGTGCAGATGCAGGTTCTGGTGATGCGCTATTACCGTAATCTCAGTTTTAAGGAAATAGCCGAGAAGACCGGCGTCAGCATTAATACTGCTCTGGGTCGTATGCGATATGCCATATTGAATCTGCGCCGTATGGCTCAGGAGAGCAATATTGTGCTTACGCATTGATTCTGCTTGCCCCGGCTTATTAGTTACGTGTCTTTTCTTGTTTTTCCATCTGAAATGTTCCCCCAAATATAGTTCGTCCCTCTTTTCATGCTTGACCAATTAGGCAAATATATAGTACAGGTAGCCGATTTTCTATGTGGCTACCCTTTGTTTTTTCTACTAATCGGCGGTGGGCTTTATCTCTTTCTCAGCTCTGGGATGGTGTCGTTGCGTCGTTTCCCCGCTGCTATAAAAGAGTTGCGCACCAAAAATGATAGCCGTAACGGCCAGATTTCATCGGCACAGGCTCTTGCCGGCGTAGTTGCCGCAACAGTAGGTCTTGGCAATATTGCCGGTGTGGCTATCGCGCTTGTCGTCGGAGGTCCGGGCGCCATATTTTGGATGTGGGTCAGTGCCCTTGTCGGTATGGCTACCAAATATCATGAAGGTGTCCTTGCCATAATGTATCGTGGAAAGGATGATGCTGGTAATCCGCAGGGCGGTCCAATGCATATAATCACCCAGGGACTTGGCCCTCGTTGGACACCCCTCGCCAAGTTCTTCGCTGTTGCAGGTATGTTCGGCACTTTGTGCATAATGAATGCCAATCAGCTCACCGAGGCTTTCGTGACCACTTTCTCCACCCCTGAGGGGCTGAAGTCGAGTCACTTTTTAAGTTCTATGGGCGGGATGCTGGGCATGGAGAACGGCGATGTGTACAAGCTGCTGTTCGGTATAACGGTGGCTGTTGTTGTGGCATTGGTTATTCTCGGCGGTATAAAGCGCATAGCACGTGTGGCCTCGGTTATGGTGCCATTTATGGTAGGTGTGTATTTTTTGATGGTTCTGTATATTATATTGATGAATTTTGGCGATGTTCCGGCAGTATTCAGTCGTATATTTACAGAAGCGTTTAATCTTAAGGCCGGCTTCGGCGCATTGGCAGGTATTGCAATTATCGGTGCCCGTCGTGCAGCTCTTGTCAACGATGCCGGCATAGGTACAGCCTCTATAATGCATGGGGCTTCTCGCAACAATCGCCCTGTACGTGAGGGCCTTATAGCAATGCTTGGCCCCGGTATCGACTCCGGGCTTGTCTGCACCCTCACGGCCATAGCGATTTTGCTTTGCGTGCCCGAAGTGCAGGAAACGCAGGGCGTTCAGGGTCTTTCGGTGGCTATGACCGCTTTCAGCCGGGGCATTCCATACGGTGAATATCTGCTCATGTTCATCGTTGTGTGCTTCGCTCTGTCGTCGATGTTCTCTTACTCATTCTATGGCTCTACATGCGCCTCTTACCTCTTCGGAACCAAGAAGTCCCGATGGTATGTTTACGCTTTTATACTGTCGCTCGTGGTGTTCGCCGTTGTTCCTCTCGGAGTGGCTGTAGGGCTATGCGACCTGTTTTATGCCTTGATGGCTATTCCTACTATGATAACAGTGCTGCTGCTGAGCCGCAAAGTAAAGGAGGTAACAAAAGAATATTTCTCAAATAAATCATAACTAATACACTGCTATGCTCGATTTTATAACATGGAATGTTAATCCTTCAGCGTTGTCATGGCCCGTTGATATAAGGTGGTATGGCCTGATGTTTGCCATTGGCTTCTGGATAGGCTTCAATATCGTTGCGCGTATGTTCAAGCGCGAAGGTGCGCCTGAGCGTTGGCTTGGAATTCTTCTGATATGGGTCGCGGCAGGCACAGTAATAGGTGCCCGTCTAGGTCATGTCTTTTTTTACGAATGGGACTATTACTCGCAGCATCCGCTTAAGATTCTTGCCACGTGGGAAGGCGGCCTTGCAAGTCATGGAGGAGCTATCGGTGTGATTATAGCGGTGATTCTGTTCTCTATTTTCACTACCAAACGCAATCCTTTGTGGACATTCGACCGTCTCGTAGTAGCTATAGCCCTTGTCGGTGGGCTTATACGCATGGGAAATCTTATGAACTCCGAGATATTCGGCCATGCAACCAATCTTCCGTGGGGTTTCATGTTCGTGCGTTCACGCGAATGGCACATACTCTATGAAGGCCAAGCCGTGCATCCCACGCAGATTTATGAGGCTCTGTGCTATTTTGGCCTTTTCGCATTGCTGATGTGGATGTATTGGAAAAAGAATTGCGGTGAGCGCCCCGGACTGATATTCGGAACATTCCTTGTAGGTATATTTCTCCCACGCTTCTTCATAGAATTCATCAAGAATCCTCAGGTTGCATTTGAACAGGATATGGTGCTCAACATGGGGCAGTTGCTTAGTATTCCGTTTGTGTTGCTCGGTACTGCACTTGTGATATGGGCATTAACTCATCCTCGCGTACACTATGACTATCCGGGACGTTTTGCTGACGAAGGAAAAACACCTCAGAAAAAGAAGCGTTAACGCCCTGTTTTATTGCTTAGAATCATAATGGTGCGAACTTATAATTACGTGCCATTGCTTGAACTATAGAGTGTCTGAAACGTTAGTATTTTAAAGACTACCTATGTGTTCATGTCAGGCAAAACAGACAGGCATATCGTTAGAAACACTTCTTTATCAGTACTTTAAAAAACAATTGCATAATGGATAGCATGTTTGACATATTAATGGGACTGCCTCTTTTCAAGGGTATCAGCAAAGAGCGGATGGCCAAGACTGTAGGTTCGGCAAAGTTCCATTTCCTTAAGTATTTGCCTAATGAGACGATTTTCCGTGCCGGGCACCAATGCAACGACATAGCTTTTGTAATTTCCGGCACAGTACGCATAACAATTTCGAATCCGGACGGCCGTTTTTCAGTAAGCCAGTCACTTATGGCGCAGGACGTCATCTTCCCCGAATTCCTTTTTGGCAAGGTGACTACGTGCCCTGGAACAGTTAAGGCTGTAGATACTGTTGGTGTGCTTCTCATTTCCAAGGCTGATTATGTCAATATTTTGCATAGCGATACAGTATTCTTGTTCAATTATCTTAATCTGCTTTCGATGAATGCCCAGAAAGCCGTAGAGGGCATTTTGGCAGTGTCGACAGGTGATGTTTCTGAGCGAATTGCATTCTGGATAAGCGCATTGACACAGCCGCGCAGCTTCGACATACATCTCGAATGTCGTCAGCGCGACCTTGTGGCATTGTTTGGAGTGCCTCGTACGACATTGAGGGCGGCGCTTGAAACTATGAAAGCCAACGGACTACTTGATTTTTCGCTTTATGGTATAAGCGTTAACGACCGTCCAGCTTTGTTGTCTCTTCTTCACAATCATTCTGAAGATTTGGAATATAAAGGTATAAAAGATGCATGTAAAAATAGAAAAAAAGCCAAGCTTCACAGCGTGGCTTTTTTATGGGTCTAACACTAAATACCTAAAACCATTTAAAATCTTTATACTGAATAATCCTAAATAATAACCTTGAATCTTAGACCTAAAAATTATTTACAATGCAAAGTTAGCCTAAACGGAGTCATTTGTCCATAGCATAGAGA
>PPYF01028559.1_pt1 | contig 12521 bp, 11 predicted proteins | sample 1559871 | NCBI WGS metagenome assembly PPYF01 (sample SAMN08240021, study PRJNA423297) | Human gut metagenome, whole genome shotgun sequencing project. | reverse complement strand
TTTTAGAACCAATCAATAAAAAATGTTCAATTCTCATAAATAACAGAATATAAGGAAAAAGATACAGATGCCACATACACGCCAATATAATAAAGAAATTACAGAAATAATAAAGAAAAATCTAAATACAATTTGTTCCAGACGTGGAGTCAAGCGTGAAATTGCACGGATTTGCAATTGCAGTGAAGCACTTGTAACCAAGTGGTGCAACTATGCAAGCAGCACCATTCCCACTGCAACAGACCTGTATGCAATTTCTAAGTATGCAGATGTTCCCATGGAGTGGTTTTTCCGACAGACAGAAACAGGTGATAATGCGGATAACATGACATATAGCCAATTATTTGAACGCCTTAAAAAACTCATAGATTTGCATATAATAAAGCCAGATGATGTAAAAGATTATATTCTAAAATACCTATTATTGCGTAACAAAGAATTAGAAAATTCTGGAATAAATTCTGAAAAAATAGCAGAATGGCGATACACAATTTCTCAAAGATTTAATGTTCCAGTTAGTAATTTTTCTCTTGCTCCGGAAATCTGCGAAAAAGCTATCAAAAAATATCCGGACATAAAAGAAATAAATAATGACGATACATACTGTAATTTAGCAAAAGTTCTTAACGATCAAGATATTACTACAAAAATCATTTTTAAGAAATGTTGACAATTATAATTGGATATTGTATAATGTATGCAAATGATAATGAAGCACAACAAAGGTTGTATTGAAATGATGCGTTAAAAACCAGTAATCCTACTAAACAAAATGAAGCGTAACATAGGATGTATTGAAATACGATACTTGTGTTTTTTTCTTTTTCTGTAAATGAAGCGTAACATAATATGTCTTGAACGCAAATAGACCATCATAATTGATGGTCTATTTTTTTATCGCATTTTCTCTCGAAAATATCCCCAAATACAGTTTTACTGTTGCAAATACAATTGCAGTTCTTCTTCCCGATCTTCTGCATCCACATCCTGCAACGCATCCAATGCACATTCCAATTCCATCACATAGACTGCTGCCATATCATCATATTTAACGAATACAGCTTGCGCAACATCTTCTAATTTATGACCGATAATCAATCGTCTACACTGGATACTGTTAAAAATCGCTTGTGTCATAACAATCTTTCCGTCAATTGCATCTCTCTGTTCTTTTGTAAAATATAACATAACATCTTTCATCTTGTTCTCCTGCGAACTATTGTGCAAGATGTGTTATATCACAAAAATCATATGTAACGCTTGCTAACAATAATTCTACTTCCATTTGCCGACATATAGTAAGAATATTGTTGCATTATCATTCTGCCATATGAATTAATAAAGTTATTTGCAAATTAATTGTGGGAAATTCGACTCAAACGCTGCAATTTCCGGTTGTACTGCCTGATTCAGTAAATCTCGATCATACCCCAATAACAGCCACACAATGTATCTGTACAGCCAGTCCAATTTAACTGCATAAAACCCTACACAGGATGCATCCAGTGTATTATTGGTGTTTGAATTTACGTGAAATATCATATTTCTAGTTTTGACAATTTTAGGAACCAAGGTATGCCATTTTGGATGTTCTGTCGCAAATACTGGTTCCCCATATCCATCTAATATTTCCATAACAGAATTTGCCAGAGTGGTTGGCTTCTTTTTGGTTACTAACTTCTGCTTTTCCAGTTTTCTTGCTAATGCTTCATAACATTCAGTTGCCATTGACATCTTAACGTCAACAGGCAAACCATTAATGTTTCCGGCATACAGCATCATTTGATTTATAATTCCTAAATCTCTTTCCAACACAATCCATCTGCGAAAATACGTTTGATATTCTTTTTCTGTAAGAATTAATGGTATCCTTCGTTTTCTGTTCGCAGACTGGAAATATCCCAATTCTACAGAACGAATTTCTGCCAGTATTTCGGTATTATCCATCTTGGACTGTATTGTTAAATAAAATGCACCATCCAGAAGATATTCAAACCTCCGTACAATGTTTGCGATTTCATAAAACAGCCATACAGGTGTTGGGCGAGATTCTATTTCTATCCATTTTGTATCCATAATACGTGTAACAGTTATATCAAACACTGTTTGATTTTCTGTAATCTGCAAAGAATGTGTGGTAACCTTTCCCTGCACTTGATTTGTATTTCGTCCTACCCACACAAATTTATTGCATTTACGGTCTTTTATTTCATCAAAATTTTCTTTTTTCATATGCTTCCTCCATTTTATACATTATGACATACAAATGACGGTATGTACAGCCTCATTGCTCGACAAAGTTCTACAAAAAAATGTGAGCAGACTCTGAAACATATCCTGTTTCAATGTCTGCTCACACCTTTATTCTTATTACTTACCAACAACGTAATCTTTTCCTAACGGACCCATAAATAATTCCTTTGCAGAACTTCCAGTAAAGTTTTCAATTTCATCCTGCACCTGTTTTGTCATTAAATCAAGATAACGATATTTACCGCCTTTTTCATCGGTCACAGCAAGTACCGAACCGAACATATCTGAATGGTCTTTCAGATACATCACGTAGCCTTTTAATTTTGCAACACTGTCACCTAACCAGTCACCATGTGGGTCTACAATTGTACGAATAATACGTCCATCACCTGTTTTCTGGAAGAAAATAAAATCAGGATACATATTTTCCCATACATTATTCAGCATATACGGAATTGCAAGTGATGCATTAAAATTTCGTGACTGATTTCTGTACCAAGCCACCGTTAATGATTTTGCCAATTCTGTCTGCACAATCTTTTCTTCAAGGTCATTCAGGTTTAAATATGCCCATCCTTCTTCATCAGTGATAATGTGTTTCGGATATGCCTTGTAATCTTTATTCTGTCTTGTAATACTTGACTGTACACTCAAATTGCGCTCAATGTACGGTCTTGTATTCCCCTCAATCCTATCCCATTTCGCTTTATTTTCTTCTGATACAGCACATCTATTCGGACCATAACGTGTTAACAAATCATTTGTCTTCTTCTCAGCCCATTCTTTCATTGCCTGTACAATTTCCATACAGTACCCAACAGCACAAATACGACTAATTACAGGCTTTTCATCAGAATCATTATTTTCATTTTTACGTTTATTAATGTAATACTTAACCAAATCGGATGCACCAGAAAATACACTTACTGTATTTTTATAGTAAACATCTAATCTATCTTTATCATTTTCAACTAATTCTTCACGGTCTTCAAATGCTGTACCTGTTAATGTGTCAATCCTTTTTACACTAATCATGGTACTCTTTATATCACCCAACGAACGTTTAAATTCAGCCGGATGTCTGCTGATTTCACCTTCAACATTGTTATAAAAATCTTCCTGAATTTCAGATTTTTCATCAAAATCAGTATCTATATCAGACATAATGATATCGACACAATCCCACAAATCTAAGAAGTAATTTGTTTTATCATGTCGTACCTGTCTTGTAATAATACCTTCAAAACTTTCTTTAATTAAGGAACTGTCAACCTTTGGTATTCTTTCAAGAACTTCAATCAGTTCTTCTTCATTCTCACTAACATCCGCATTTACTACAAATTCGTCATCTGTATCAATAATGGATTCTGTATCTGATAATGGTTCTGCATCTTCCACTGTTGTTTCATACACATCATCACTTGAATCACATGCTTTTTCCACAAAATCATGCTCTGTATCTTCACTGGCAACAACAGTCTGTTTCAATTCACTCTGTTTCTGCGCTAATTTCTTTTCAATTTTTTTCTGCGTTTCTCCAAAAAATCCCACATCTGCCGGATTTTTGATAATATTATTTTCATCAACAGCTATGTTATCTTCTTTCAACCGTTCAACCACATGTTCCACTGTTGCTGCATCATACTCCGGAAGATAACAGGATACTGTATTCAATTCTTCTACGGATACACGTCTCGCTAACGGTGTACGAACCATACGACCAATCAACTGCGCAATGTATGTCGGGTCTGTACGCTTTCTTCTGGAATAAATAATTTCTGCACGAGGGCAATCCCATCCTGTAGATATTGCATCCTTTGCAAAAAGCACTCGGATTTCCGTACGTTTAGAAACATCATCTGGTTTTACATAGGGAATATTCCCAGCAGGAATAACGATATCTTCATGTTCACCAAATACATTGGCAAAGCAATTTGAAATATCCAACCAAGGCAATGTTTTATAAATCTGAGAACAAAGAGCTGTTAATGTATCAACACTCACTTTATCCTCAACCTGTACAATCAGCAATGGAACGACAACAGGAATTTTATTTTCTTCACAATACTCTTTCCATAATTTTGATGCAAAAGCCAATTTTACACATGCCTGCGTTAAATCCTGATGCTTTATATCAGCAGCTTTCTTTGGTGTGCGAAGTTCGATCATATCTTTAATAAGACCAGATTCTTTTACATCCTGTACAGGCACAACAACTGCTGCCTTCATATCACGATTCTTACGACCAGCCATTGCATTATCAAATCGTTCCGGCGTAGCAGAAATTCCTACTACACAAGGCATTGGCTTATTGATTCCATCCTGTCCATCAATGAGAATGCTGTAAATCGTTTTATTGGCATTCTCACTTGTCCCTCTATCATTGCCTGTACCAAGACCTCGATGTGCTTCATCAATGAACAGGAACAAATGAATGTCATCATCTTCAATCGTCGCATTCAGTACATCATAAAATGAACGTCCACCTTCCGCTTCACTTGTCAGTTTCTTTCCTTTGCCAAGCAACTGCCTGTTTAAAAAATAAATATGTCCCGGTAACAGCTTCGCATGATTTTTGGCAAAATCAGCATTAATAATTTCCATCGAAACAGCACCATGCAGTAAATCTGTTGCTGCATCAAATTTTTTCATTGTCTGTTCATTCAAGCTGGGACTGTCAGACAACCACAAAATTACAGCCCTGTCATCACCTGCATATGTATCATTTCCGTAAAACAATCCTTCTGCTACCGCAGCAGAAATAACCGTTTTACCCGCACCTGTTGGTGCCGTCAATGTTACTGCAGATAAAGAACCATCTTCCTCATAATTACGCCACATAGATTCCATCTTTCTTAAAAGTTTTTCTACAGCAATTTTCTGAAAATCAATTAATTCATATTTCATCAGTCCAGTCCCCCTTCCCCATAAATCTCAAATGTTTTGAGGAAAGTTTCATATAATCTATGTACAGCAATTCCCGGAAGACGATTACACATATTAGAATACCGTCTCTGGTCGTCAGTGACCACAAATACCGTCTTCACCGTTGGCGTATTTTTTACTTTTTCGCAAAATTTAGAAGCATATTTATAATCAAAGAGAACCGCATAATATGGTGTTACAGAATAACTCTTTCCCATCTTACGTATAATTCTGCCTTTACATCCTGCCTGCATCCATAAAATCGGAGCAATGGCATTAAATGCATTATCTAAGCGAATCGGCCATGCTGACTCATATGTCAATTCGCAGAACACGGCATTCGCTTTAAATCCATCAGACATCGGAAATTCTTCTGTAAATTTATAATCACCTTTAATTGGCTTACCCGTTGTATCTATACCTGTTATACATGATTTTACACGTTCCCATGTAATATAATTTGCAATTCCATATTTTTCCCAGTCTGGGTCCGATGGGCGTAACCCTTGTTTGACAAATTTTTTTTCTTCTTTATCACCAACTTCATTATTTGTTACACAAATACATCTACGATGACCACCATCCAGATGATTAAGCAAACAAGTAGCATTTAATGTAGTTCCAGAACCAGCAAAAAAATCTATAATTAAAGCATTTGGTTTATTGGCAACAAAAAAACGAAGTGCATCTTCTACCGCATAAACAGATTTAGGAAATGGGAATTTCCGATCTGGCATAATTGCATTATTAACTATTGAACCATAGCTATCAGCATTATGTGATGATATATTCCAAATATTACTTGGAATATAATTTGGTGAATAATTCTCCTTTGGTATAGCAATTATCGAACCATCGAAATTCCTACCTGTCACGATATAATCCCCATTTTCTATTTTCTTCTGTTCTCCACTTGATATATAGTTTATAGAAAAACTATTTTTATAAGGTCTTATTTTTACATATCCTTTTTCAAGCATTTTTCGTAAAGTATCCACAGCCATTTGCCAACATCCATCCCGTCCATCTGTATGCAATGGTAAAAGAACTTTACATCCAGATTTAATTTTAACACTTGAAGATGGAATATCTCTTTTTAAAGGTTCTCCAATTTCAACTATTTTGTTTGTTTTTTTATCAACATAAATAGGATAAAAACAGTTAGGACAATCTGAGCGCAAATTATGAGCACCCGTTCTTCTCAATTCTCGCCAACGTAAATTTTTTAATGTTGTATGCTTAACGTTTCCAAGCCAATCACCCAAACCCAATGGTAATGCAGCTGGACCGCAATTTCCAATCATTACAAAATATGCATATTCACAAGAACGAGAAAAATCGTTTGAACGTTTTACCCCGCCCGGATTCATTACTATACTCACCATAGTAATTCTAGCTTCAGGAAACAGTTGTTCCAACAACAGTCCAAGCCGTAAATATTCTTTTTCATTAATTGTAACGATCAATACAGAATCATTTGGATTTAACAATTGCTTTGCAATTTTCAAACGTCTCTCCATAAAGGCAAGCCACTTACTATGACGATACTTATCATCAGCACCAACATAATCATTGTTATACTTCCAATCTCTTGCACCTGTATTATATGGTGGGTCAATATAAATACAATCAACTTTTCCCGTATATGCATATGATAATGCTTCCAATGCATGATAATTTTCTGCATTAATTACCATGTGATAAGGGTCATCCGGATTTCCACGTTCTACACGATCAATTTCTTTTAATCCCGGATAAATAACGTCCTTGTAACTCATAAGAACACATATATCTTCTACTGAAACATTTTTAGATTCGCCATCATGTTCAAGTTCAGCAACACCATTCATAATAGATTTTACACGCCATGAAACAGAATTTTCTTCTGTTTCTTTTTTTCCACGAGGTGCAAGAATATTCACAATGTCATTTATCGCAGGCTGCTTTTTATAAAGACGAATAGCTTCCGGTAAATTACTCTCAAATACCAAACCATACGAATGGTCTTTCACATATTTTCTTATCTGTTGTGCCAGTTTGGGACTGAGTTTTTCTACCTCAGAGATTGTCTCGTTAATGTTTGCCATAACCACATTTCCTTTCTCTTATGTAGGCACAAAAAAAGCAGCAGCAGAAATACAGCATCTGTACTTCTGTCACCGCTTTTTTATCCTACAGTACCTCTATTCAGGCATTAGTGGTTGGGTGGCTAATTCGGAGCATGTAAAAGTTTTTCCATTGTGCTTTCCCACCGCACAATTTCCACCGGAATTAATATTTCCGAACCGAATCTGCATCTTCGTGACCTGCTTTCTTTATGCACTTTTATCTTACAACTAAAATCCTTTAGATTTTAAAAATTCATTCAATATATCATTCAACACATCTGTCATCTTTATGTCATTTGCTGCACAATACATTTTCAGCCGTTTTTTATCACTATCTGTTACATAAAACTGTATCGGCATCATTTTATTTTTTTGTATCTGCTTTTCAGTTTCTGTTTGACAAGATTCAACTTTATTCTCTGGCATTTTATAATATTCCTTCCTTTACGAAATCATTTTTAATTCAAACCAATCTTTTGTTTTCATTTTTTCATGATTTCATAATAACAGGATTATAATAAAGGTTCAAGAATGATTTAACAAGTCTTCCACCAACCATTCATAACAACCACATCAAAATTAGGGTCACATCTGGATGTCACACTGACCCATGTTGTTTCATCATCCGGCATAGTAACTCTGATAACTATATTCTCACTATCGTATATACTACCATAAGTGGAAACAATCGTGTTATCAATCACATCTGCTACAACTTCATATCCCTCCACACGATCATGCTTTTTCATTCTATCATCATATATAATTGCACATTCTTTCTGCTTCTTTGTTGCAGTAGAATACGGATAAATACCATGTTTGCTCATTTCTGCTAATTTATTTAAAAATCCGATGAAGCTAATGGTTTCTGTATTAATCATAATCATATACACCTTTCATGTTTTCATGAAATCATTATATCATGAAAATATTACATTTACAATTCTTTCCATACAAAAATTCCTGATTTATCAGTAAAATTTTTGTTCTACTCGATATCTGCCCGTATTTCATATCTGTCCGTCTCCTGCAACGGACAGCAAGAGAATACGTGCAAATTATGAATCAATGTTTCAGGTAAAAGGAGAAAAAAGATTATGAACAACAACAGACACATGGATTTAGACACGTTTGCAACATGTGTGTTGCAGACTTTGCAACAAAAGCTACCCCACATTAACATCCAATTGGTCCATAAAGCAGCAGAAAATGATGCAACAATACCACTTCTAACATTTACCTCTAAAAATGAACATCACACTATCTATCCATCAATTCCAATAGAATTATATTATAACGAATACATTTCTGGCACAAATCTGAGAGACCTTCTCACACGTATCATAATGGAAATAGCTGTCGGGAATGACCTGTACCAAAATCGTCTTCCCGACTTCGATGACTATATTGTAGCCAGTGACTACATAACCAGTCGTATCGTCAGTGCGATCAGTAATACAGAATTTTTACAAGACAGAGCATACAATCTCATTCCATGCACTGATTTATGTTATGTATACGAACTGGATATTACGCAGATTATGGAAACACCAGAGCATCAACGTTGCAACATCAATATTACAAATAAAATGTTGCAGAATTGGAATGTATCCGTAAATGAACTTCAGGAAATAGCAGAACGTAACAATCCGATACGGCATCCAGCACAAATCTTATACAATACTGAAATTGATACTTCTACAGAAGAAGAATCCAATGCAATATTGAAAAATAACATGATTGTTGTATCCACGAACGATCAAATTAATGGATTTGTTGCCGTAACCTATCCCGGTATTGCTGAACAGATTTACAATCACTTTCACGGCGATTTTTACATCCTGCCTGCAACTATCCATGAAGCAATCTGCTATTCAAAATCAGAAATGAGCATTAATCGTGCCAAAACACTTGTTTACACTGTAAATCATAGCGCAGATATGCACCCACAATGTTTTCTATCGGATGATGTGTTTCATATCAGGAATGGACAATTAACCTCTGCAACACAGAACTGCCCGTTACCATCTAAATTTTTCATTACACCATAAAAATTATGTGTCTGCTTATCCGTGCACCACCGAATAGCATAGAGTAGTCTATTAATTTTGTTGTTTGGTGCTTTCTAAGGTTAAAAAACGTCTTTTATAAGTCCCCACGTTTGCCCCGTGGGGATTTATTTTTTTTCAACATTCTTTGTTCCAAATCAGTATTCACTGTTCTCAGTTCTTACGCACAAAATTGGAGACTGTCTTCTGTAACAGTCTCCAACAAGTGCGCAAGTAAAAGGTAAATTTCACTTTCACGAAAGGAGAATCTATATGGCAAAGCCAACGAATAGACAAAAAAGCTATGCGTTAGATATTGCACAGAATCTTAAAATTCCGCTTCCGACACAAGAATCTCTGGAAGAATACGGAAAGTATATTGCATCTCACGCAGAAAAAAACAGGGAGGTCCTTAATGAAATGAAAGCAAGAAAACGTAAAGCAACAACAGAAGTAAAAGAGAAATATCCCATTGCAGAGGTGGAGTCACGACTCCGTTTGCACCAGAATCGTACACGTATTTCAACAGAACCACTGAATAGCCCGGAAAATATTATTAAATTCATGCAGCAGCAGATGCGTCCACTTGACAAAGAACATATCTATGTTATCAATTTAGATGCCGAACTGCAAGCTGTAAATATGTGTTGTGTAGCAATTGGCACAGTTACTGATGTTGGAACTCGCTGTGGAGAGATTTTTAAAACTGCAATTTTATCAAATACAGACTGCCTTATTCTGTTCCACAATCATCCATCTACATGTAACGTTAAGCCCTCACGAGAGGACGATTGTATGACCCGTGAAATCATCGAATGTGGGAAAATCGTCGGCGTTAATGTTTTAGATCACATCATTGTCAATGACAGTGAAGAATATTACAGCTATAGAAAACAAAGTCGCATCTTTATGCAGTAAACCATTTTATATGTAAAGGAGATCAAATTTATGTCTAACAATAAAGGTATCAAAATCAGCCCAAAATACGGCGTTAATCCATGTATTCCAGTATGCTTCTTTTGTGGAGAGGAAAAAAGTGAAGTTGCATTACTGGGAAGAATTGGAAAAGGAAAAGAAGACATCGAAGCACCTCGTCACACACTCCTTGATTATGAACCATGTGAGGAATGTTTGAAGAAGATGGCAACAGGTATTGCTTTAATCGAAGTCAGCAATACACCAAACAGTGATAATCAGCCACCTATCATCGAAAATGCTTACCCAACCGGGAATTGGTGGGTTGTTGATGAAGATTTTGTTCGCAACAACATCCAGCCAGTAGAATTGGCAGAGCAGGTAATTGTACATAGAAAATGTTTGGTGGATGCAGGTGCCATAACATTTCGTCCTAAAGACACAAATGCAAAATCTGCGATTCCGGGTGCAGATGCAGGAGCAAAAGAAGCATAACTTGAAAGGAGTGAATATTTCCGGTATCTTCCCTGTTGCTCTAAGATACCACTTCTGGATGTTTATCATAATAAGCACATAATAACATTATCAGCATTTTTCAACAACACATCCAGATAACACGGGCTACTGTCAGCAGACGGTAGTCCCTTTTTTTTTTCGATACCATTTACATACAAAAATAGAAAAAATCAGGTGCTCATATAAAAACAAGAAAGGACATTAATTATGACAACTATTTTAGTAACAACAGACAATGAAACACTTGCAGAAATCAATGATGCTCTTGATAATGCCGGAATTGATTATGAATTTGACAGTTTTGACCGATATCTTATCGATAACGAAGATGCAGAGGATGCAATCACCATTATGGAAAGTCTGGGAGCTGATACAGATATCATTTGAAATAGGGCTACTGTATGGTAGCCCCTTTTTTTCATATATAGTAACCATAAAAGTTGTGGACTTCATACCGATAGCATTGTAAAAAATCCCGGAACCTCATACCGATAGGTGTAAAAAGTGTATTATACGTATTTTTCGTGGAAAAATAGTAAGACTTCACACAGATAGGATGTAAAAAAAATACTGGAACTTCGCACCAATAGGTGTAAAAAAGATAAATATTCATGTATAGATTGTGGACATCGTACCGATAGGTGTGTAAAAAGATTGTAGACATCATATAGATAGGTGTAAAAAAGCCCCGGAACTTCGCACTGATAGGATGTAAAATAACCGTTACATCATACCGATATATAGTTAAATATGCCAAAAATAAAAAAACCTCATACAGATATGCATGAGAAATGTAAAAATCATATTGAATTTTAGGTCATATTGATAGGAAGTTCATACCGATATGGATGTAAAATCATATCCCATATAATGTGTGATCTCACCTGCTGTACAGGTGCATCTGTTTAAATCCGGATTCTCTTGAAAGAAGTCCTGCAATACTGTAAATTCTGGTAAGCTCCAGCTTTTCTTCAAAGCCAAGCCCAGGCATGATCGTCGGCAGTCTTCTGGCAAGCATGGTTTTGCCCGTTCCCGGAGGTCCGATAAGGAGAAGATTGTGAAATCCGCTTACTGCAATTTCCGCCGCTCTTTTTGCCCCTTCCTGTCCTTCAATGTCTGAAAAATCCATTCCCATATCTGTATTTATAATAGAAGGAATTTCTTCCTGTATTTCCCTCTTCAGATAGGGTTCCGGATTCTTAAGACACTCGACCAGTTCCCGTAAATTTTTTACTCCTGCTACCGGCACATCCCTGATCAGTCTTCCTTCTTTCAGATTCTCATAGGGAACTACGCAAAAACGACTGCCCAAACTTCTTGCACACAACACAATCGGCAGGATTCCGGATATCCCATGGATTTCTCCGTCCAGACCGATCTCCCCTGCCATCATAACTCTGCTGACAACCTGAGGGCTGATCATCTCAAAAGCAGCCAACACTGCTGCTGCCACCGGTACATCAAAACCGGCTCCCTCTTTCTTCATGTCTGCAGGAGCAAAATTGACGGTAATTCTCTTTGGTGGAAACTGATAACCATTATTCTTGAGTGCTGTGCGTACCCGTTCCTGCGCTTCCTTTACCTGCGCAGAAGGAAATCCTACCATGATAAAGGAAGGAAGTCCGTTACTTACATCAGCTTCTACCTGCACAGGGCATACTTCCACCCCAAAAATTGCAGCTGATAATACACTTGCAAACAAATATAAACTCCTTTCTTCCGGCATAAATCTCCCCCGATATTTATGCTCACCAAA
>PPYF01305833.1_pt1 | contig 12525 bp, 9 predicted proteins | sample 1559871 | NCBI WGS metagenome assembly PPYF01 (sample SAMN08240021, study PRJNA423297) | Human gut metagenome, whole genome shotgun sequencing project. | reverse complement strand
GCCGATGCCGGTCACAGCCGTTCGCGACGAAGGAGCGTTACGGATGTGGGTCTGCCGCTTGCCGGTACACATCGGCCCGGCGGATTGCACCGCGTTTTACGAAAATCTTCGGCGAATTCGCAGCTTCCCAACGGGCCGATGTGGGCATCGGCCCCTACTATACTGTGCGAATCCGCACTGCCTGCAAATATGGCGAAGCATATCCAGCGCCCCTTTTCTCCCCCCCCACCAACTCAACCAATCAACCCCACAAAACAGAATTGGAGGAACAAATTATGAATTTTCCCGCTGAACTGAAGTATTCCCGCGACCACGAATGGGTCAAGATGCTCGACGACACGACCGCTCTTGTCGGCATCACGGACTTTGCCCAGAGCGAGCTGGGCGATCTGGTCTACGTCAATCTGCCTGAGCCCGGCGACGAGGTGCTTGCGGGCGAAACGGCCTGCGACGTCGAATCCGTCAAGGCCGTGTCCGACGTTATGAGCCCCGTGACCGGTGTGATCGCCGAGGTCAACGAGGAGCTGGACGATTCTCCCGAGCTTCTGAACTCCGACCCCTATGAGGCGTGGATCATGAAGATTGAGCATATCACGGACTTCTCCGAGCTTCTGAGCGCGGAGGAATATGAGGCGTTCACGAAGGAGGAGCACTGATGGGCACCTTTGTCCCGACGACAGCTGCGGAGCGGGAGCAGATGCTGCGGACGATCGGCGTATCGTCCGTAGAAGATCTGTTCCGGGACGTGCCGCAGCAGATGTATCTGGACGGATACTTGGATCTGCCGCCCGGAAGGAGCGAGCTGGAAACGCTTGAGGCCGTCTCGGCGCTGGCAGAGCGGAACCGCGTGTTCAAAACCTGTCTGCGCGGCGCGGGCAGCTACCGGCATTATATCCCCGCGGCGGTCAAGGCCGTCGTGACCCGCGAGGAATTTGTGACGGCCTATACGCCCTATCAGGCCGAGATCAGCCAGGGCATTTTACAGGGAATTTTTGAATACCAGACTATGCTCTGCGAACTGACCGGTATGGACGTGTCCAACGCTGGCGTTTATGACGGCGGAACTGCCGCCGCAGAGGCCATCCCCATGTGCCGCGACCGCAAACGCACAAAGGCCTACGTCTCCGCAGCGGTCGACCCGAACGTCCTCGGCGTTATGAAGACCTACTGCTTCGGTTCCGGGACAGAGTTAACTGTCGTCCCGATGAAGGACGGCAGAACAGACCCGGACGCGCTGCGCGCCATACTCGGTGCGGATGCCGCCTGCTTCTATGTCCAGCAGCCGAATTTCTTCGGCCTGCTGGAGGACGCGGAGCTGCTCGGCGAGATCACGCACGCAGCCGGGGCCAAATACATCATGGGCGTGAACCCCATTTCGCTGGCAGTTTTGAAAACGCCCGGCGAGTGCGGCGCGGACATTGCCGTCGGCGAAGGGCAGCCCCTTGGCCTCGACACGGCCTTCGGCGGCCCGTACCTCGGCTTTATGACCGCGACGAGCGCCATGATGCGTAAGCTCCCCGGCCGCATCGTCGGTCAGACGCACGACACGGAGGGGAAGACCGGCTATGTCCTCACGCTCTCCGCGCGGGAGCAGCACATCCGCCGGGAAAAGGCCTCGTCCAACATCTGCTCGAACGAACAGCTCTGCGCGCTGACTGCCGCCGTCTATCTTGCCGCCATGGGCGAAGCCGGACTGCGGCAGGCCGCGACGCTCTGCACGTCCCGCGCGCATTATTTTGCGCAGCGGCTCGAAGAGGTACTCGGCTGGAAGCGCGTCTATCCCGGCGAATTCTTCCACGAGTTTGTCACTGCCTGTCCGTGCGCCGAGCGGACGCTGGAAGTGCTGGACGCGCACGGGATTCTGGGCGGCCTGCCGGTGGAGGGCGGAATTCTCTGGTGCGTGACGGAGCTGACAGATAAGAAAACGCTCGACCATGTGATCGGGCTTTTGCAGGAGGTGAGCGGCCAATGAAGACGATCTTTGAACAGGGCGCGCCCGGCCATGGCTTGTCGCTGCTTCCCGCGTGCGACGTGCCCGTCGTGACGCTGGCGCCGGCGCGCAAAAAGCCGCTGCGCCTGCCGCAGGTGAGCGAAAATGAGCTTATCCGGCACTATACCGCGCTGTCGCACCGCGTCCACGGCATGAACGACGGCTTCTATCCGCTGGGTTCGTGCACGATGAAGTATAATCCCAAGGTCAACGAAGCACTTGCGGCGCTGCCGGGCTTTGCACGGCTCCATCCGCTCCAGCCGGAGCAGACGGCGCAGGGCGCGCTGGAGCTGCTGTATGAAACGGGAAAGCTGCTCGGAGAAGTGACCGGCATGGACGCGTTCACGCTCCAGCCCGCCGCAGGCGCGCACGGCGAGTTTACCGGCCTGCTGCTCATCAAGGCGTATCACCTTGCACGCGGCGATGCAGCCCGGACAGAGATCATCGTCCCGGACTCCGCCCACGGCACGAATCCGGCCTCGTCCGTCATGGCGGGCTTCCGCGTGGTCAATATCCCGTCCGGTGCAGACGGCTGCGTTGATCTCGCGGCGCTCCGCGCCGCCGTCGGGCCGCAGACGGCGGGACTGATGCTCACGAACCCCAATACGGTCGGTATTTTCGACAAGAACATCCTCGAAATCACGAAGATCATCCACGACGCGGGCGGTCTGTGCTATTATGACGGCGCGAATCTGAACGCCGTTATGGGCGTCGTTCGTCCGGGCGACATGGGCTTTGACTGCATCCACCTGAATCTGCATAAGTCCTTTGCCACGCCGCACGGCGGCGGCGGGCCGGGCTCCGGCCCCGTTGGCTGCAAGGCGTTCCTCGCGCCGTTCCTGCCCGGCCCCATCCCGGAAAAGACCGAAAGCGGCTTCCGCTTTACGCAGCCTGCGCAGTCCGTCGGCCGGGTGCGGGATTTCTACGGGAATTTCCTCGTCGTCGTCAAGGCGTTCGCCTATCTGACCATGCTTGGCCGGGAGGGCGTGCATGAGGTGGGCCGCAACGCGGTTCTGAACGCGAATTATATGATGGCCGCGCTGCAGGATGTCTACGATATGGCCTATCCCGGCCCGTGTATGCATGAGTTTGTCATGACGCTGGATCGGCTGCATAAAGAAACCGGTGTTTCCGCGCTCGACATCGCCAAGGGCCTGCTTGACAACGGCATTCATCCGCCCACAATGTATTTCCCGCTGATCGTTCACGAGGCGCTCATGGTCGAGCCGACGGAAACGGAATCCAAGGCCACCATGGACGAGGCGATCGAGGTCTTCCGTTCGCTTGCCCGCCTTGCGCATGAGGACCCCGAAGCGCTCCACACCGCGCCGCACAACACGCCTGTCCGCCGTCTCGACGAGGTGCGGGCGGCGAGAAATCCCGTTCTGCGCGCCGCGCTTGCGGAATAAGAAAAAACGGTCTGCCGCCCGGCTGTGCATCTGCATGGCCGGGCGGTACTGCGCTGTTAGAGGAAGATGACGTGAATACTTGCAAGCTGGTCATGCCTCCGGCGGCCCCATCTTTTCCGCCTTGCCGGAAAAGAAGGGGGAGAAAAGGGGCGCTTGGACGCGTTTGGTGCGCACTGCGGGTACGGTTTAGGCAAGTCCTTATTTTTGGGTATTACGAACACACATACTCACCTTACGAGCGCTATGGTACGCGCCGCCTGTTACGGAACATCAGATTTACAAGTGGCTGCCTTTGAATGGCTGCTGTAAATCAGCCTTGCGTTTAAAATTTGTGAGGCAGTACGGATTCGCCGCAGATCCCAAAAGCCGGAGGGGATATGCTGCAAGGTTCAGAGTGCTCCGAAATTTACGGCATTCGAATCCCCTCAGGCCCTTCGGGTCAGCTCCCGTGCCAGTGCTGTAAAACAAAAAGCAGTGTTGACAAATGCAGATGCATATTATAAAATTGGAATATAGAACAATTAGATGATACAGGAGGCCCGCAATGGGATTACAGCATGGGATCCTTGGATTTTTGAATTATGGCCCGTGCAGCGGGTATGAGCTGACAAAGGCGTTTCATTCCTCCGTGCAGTTTTTCTGGCCTGCGCAGACCAGCCAGATCTATCTGACGCTGGGCAAGCTGGAGGATGCCGGGCTTGTCACGCATGAGACGGTCATTCAAAACGGAAAACCGAATAAAAACGTCTATTCCATCCTGCCCGCCGGACGCGCGGAGCTGCAGCGCTGGCTGTCGGAGCAGGGAAAGACGGCGGACGGCTATAAGAGCGAATTTCTGATGAAGGTCTTCTTTGCTGAAAATCTCCCGCCGCAGCAGGCCATCGCGATGCTGCGCGCGTATGCGGACGGCTGCCGCGCGTGGCTGCGGGGGATGGACAATGTACCGCAGAGCATTGAGGATTACGGCAAGCTGACCGACGCCAGCGCGCCTGTATATTGGGCCTTTACGGCGCAGTTCGGCAGAAATTATGCGCAGATGTGCATCGCCTGGGCCGAGGACTGCATCAAACGGCTGGAGGAAATGGTATGAGAGTTCTGGTTCTGAACGGAAGTCCCAAGGGGGACAAAAGCAATACATACCGGCTCACAAGCGCGTTTCTGGACGGCCTGCGGCAGACGCAGCCGGTGGAGACCGAAACCATCGAGGTCGGAAAGCTGCATCTGCTGCCGTGCCGGGGCTGCTTCGCCTGCTGGAGCAAAACGCCGGGCAAGTGCGTATTGCAGGACGATATGGCCGGTGTGATCGGGAAAATTCTTGCCGCCGACGTGCTGATCTGGAGCTTTCCGCTCTATTATTTCAGCATTCCAGGCCAGCTCAAGCTGCTCATCGACCGGCAGCTGCCGATGTCGCTGCCGTTTATGACCGACACGGATTCCGGCGGCCACCCGAGCCGGTACGACCGCTCCGGCCAGCGGCAGGTCGTGATCTCGACCTGCGGCTTCTATACCGCCGAGGGCAATTATGACGCGGTGGACGCGCAGATTTCCCGGCTTTGCGGCAAGGATGGCTATACGTCCGTCTACTGCGGACAGGGCGAGCTGTTCCGCGTCCCGGCGCTGCGCCAGCGCACGGATGCGTATCTTGAGCTGGTCAAACAGGCGGGCGCGGAGTTTGCGCGCGGCGCGATCCTGCCGGAAACGGCCCGCGCCTTGCGCCAGCCGCTGTTCCCGCGCGCGGTATTTGAGCAGATGGCGGACGCCAGCTGGGGCGTCAGCCGGGAGGATACTGCCGCAGCAAAGACCCCGGAGGCCGGGAGGCTGTCTCCGGCGCAGGCCTTTACGCGGCAGATGGCCGCGCTCTATGACCCATCGACATGGGACGGGAGGGACCGTGTTCTGGAATTTTTCTATACGGACACCGGCGAAACCTGCCAGATCGTGCTCGGAAAGGACGGCCAGCGCGTGCTGCAATCAGACTTCCTGCCCTGCACGACGCGCATCGAAACGCCGCTTTCCGTCTGGCAAAAAATCGGCAGCGGGGAGCTTGACGGCAAGCAGGCGATGATGGAGCACCAGTACCGCGTGACCGGTGATTTTTCGGTCATGCTTCATTGGGACGAGATCTTCGGCCTTGGAGCCGCCGCGCCGCAGCCGTCCGCCGAGCCCCGGAAGAAGACGAACATGACGCTCATGCTGCTGCCGTGGATGGCGATCTGGATCGCGCTGTCTATCCACGCGCAGCTTGGCGCTTGCATCGGCCTCGCGGTCTGTGCGCTGCTGCCGTTCGCGTTTCTGAAATACCGTCTGACCATCTTCGAGCCGTGTTCGATTCTGGCTGTCGGCACGATCTGCGTGCTGACGCTTCAGGACGCGCTGCCGCTCACGCTGCTGCTGCCCGCGTCGTATCTTCTGTTCGGCCTGATGTGGGGCGTAACAGTCTTTCTGCCCATGCCGCTGACGGCGTATTATTCCATGAACGGCTACGGCGGCGAGACAGCGCTTCAAAATCCGCTGTTCATGCGCACGAACCGCATTCTGACAGCCTGCTGGGCAGTCTTGTATCTGCTCACGCCGGTCTGGACGTGGTATCTGCTGCAAACACCCGTCTCGTATCTGACCGGCGCGCTCAATTCCGTGCTGCCCATGCTCCTCGGCGCGTTCACAGCCTGGTTCCAGCGCTGGTACCCGGCGCATTACGCCGCAAGCAAAAAATAATGACACCCATGCAGTCCCCCTGTTATGCCGATCGAAGCGCATGACAGGGGGGCTTTTCTGCATAGTCGGGAGCTGGTCAAGCCTCCGGCGGCCCCTTCTTTTCCGCCTTGCCGGAAAAGAAGGGGGAGAAAAGGGGCGCTTGGACGCGTTTGGTGCGTCCTGCGGGTACGGTTTAGGCAAGTCCTTATTTTTGGGTATTACGAACACACATACTCACCCTACGAGCGCTATGGTACGCGCCGCCTGTTACGGGACATCAGATTTACAAGTAGCTGCCTTTGAATGGCTGCTGTAAATCAGCCATGCGTTTAAAATTCGTGAGGCAGTACGGATTCGCCGCAGATTCCCGTAAAAAGCGGTGCGTCCCGCGGGCGGACAGAGTCGTCCGCCCCTACACCGAAATGCGCAGATGCATACGAATTCGCCAAAGATTTCTGATGATTCAGTGCATCCTGCCGGGCGGAGCAGAGCCCCGCCCCTACCAACTGCGGTTAAATTTCAACGATTTTACGTAAAACGGACAGGCGTGCTCATTCCCCCGTAAAGCTTTTGCAGTATGGGGCGAGGCAGCAGCGGTCGCACGCGGGCTTTCTTGCCGCGCAGACGGCTCGGCCGTGCAGGACGAGCCTGTGGCAGAAATCGGAGGATTCCTCCGGCGGCAAAATCGCGCGCAGCTGCTGCTCGACCTTTGCCGGGTCCTTGCCGCTGGCGAGGCCCAGCAGGTTGCAGATACGGATGCAGTGCGTGTCGCAGACGACCGAGCCGGGCGTCCCATAAATATCGCCCAGCAGCAGATTTGCCGTTTTCCGGCCCACACCCGGCAGGCGCAGAAGCTGCTCCATCGTGCCGGGCACCTTCCCGCCGTATTCGTCCCGCAGCATCCGGCAGGCCAGCACGATATCTTCCGCCTTGTGTTTGTAGAACCCGCAGGAGTGGACATAGCCCTCGACCTCGGCCACGTCTGCCTCCGCGAATGCGTCCAGCGTCGGATAGCGCGCGAAGAGCGCAGGCGTGACCAGATTGACCCGCGCGTCCGTACACTGCGCGGACAGGCGCACCGCGATCATCAGCTCGTAATCCTTCCCGTAATGCAGCGCGCAGAGCGCGTCCGGGTATTCCTGCTTCAGCGCGGCAATGATACCGGCCACACGTTCCGATGTTTCCATACTTGCTCATCCCTTGCCTTTTTTGTTTTATTGTATCATAAACGCGCTGGAAAGGGAACCGCCCGCTTGTAATTGGCAGCGAAAACCGGTATAATACGTTAGAAATCAAAAAAGGAGGCGGGCGATATGTATCAGCCCCTCGCGGACGCGCTTCGTCCGCAGGAACTTTCCGACGTTTGCGGCCAGCAGCATATTTTAGGAGAAAACGGGCTGCTGCGCCGGATCATTGAAAGCGGTTCTGTGCCGAATATGATTTTTTACGGGCCCTCCGGCACGGGCAAGACGACCGTTGCGAACCTGATCGCGAAGAAAACGCAGCGAAAGCTGTGCAAGCTCAACGCAACGACCGCGTCCTCCGCCGATATCAAGGAAATTTATGCCCAGCTCGACACGTTCCTTGCGCCGAACGGCGTGCTGCTGTATCTGGACGAGATCCAGTATTTCAACAAAAAGCAGCAGCAGACGCTGCTGGAATACATCGAAAACGGCAAGATCACGCTCATCGCGTCCACGACGGAAAATCCGTATTTCTATGTCTATAATGCTATCCTGTCGCGCTCGACGGTGTTTGAATTCAAGCCCGTGGAGAAGGACGAGGCGCAGCGCGCGGTCAGCCGGGCGCTCAATTATCTCGAAGCGCGCGACAGCGTGACCATCCTGCCGGAGCCCGGCGTGAAGGAGCACATCGCGCAGTCCTGCGGCGGCGATATCCGCAAGGCGCTCAACGCCGTCGAATTTCTCTATACGGCCACACGCCCCGAAAACGGCGTGGTCAGGCTCACCATGGCAGACGCGAAGCAGGTGTCGCAGCGCTCGGCCATGCGGTACGACAAATCCGGAGACGATCACTATGACGATCTTTCTGCACTCATGAAGTCCATCCGCGGCTCCGACCCGGACGCCGCCGTGCACTATCTGGCCCGGTTTTTAGAGGCGGGCGATCTGCCGTCCGCCTGCCGCCGCATTCTGTGCTCCGTGGCGGAGGACATCGGCCTTGCCTATCCGCAGGCCATCCCCATCGTCAAGGCCTGCGTCGACAGCGCTTTGCAGCTGGGCCTGCCGGAGGCGCGTCTGCCGCTGGCCGACGCGGTTCTTCTCCTTGCCACGGCCCCGAAATCCAATTCCGGCTGCATGGCCATCGATGCGGCCATCGCCGATGTGAAGGCAGGCAGAACCGGCCCCGTCCCGCGCGAGCTGCAAAATGTCCACGCCGACGGCACGGGCTTCGAGCGCGACCAGGGCTATCTCTACCCGCACAATTTCCCGAACCACTGGGTCCGGCAGCAGTATCTCCCCGACGTGATCAAAGACCGCGTCTATTACACCTACGGCGACAACAAAACCGAACAGGCCGCCAAGCGCTACTGGGACGAGATCAAGAAGTGACGCACCGCTCAAGGCTCAGCTGGCGGCGGAGCCGACTGAGGGGTTGCGGCAAACAACCGAACAACTGAAACCCTTTCGGCGAATACGTACTACACCGCGTAGGGGCGGACGACTCTGTCCGCCCGGCAGATTGCACCGTTTTTACGGTAATCTGCGGCGAATTCGTAACTTCCCAGCGGGTCGATGTGGGCATCGACCCCTACAACGAAATAGGGAACCGCTTACGAATTCGCCGCAAATTCTCATGCAGATGCAACATCTCCCGGCGGGCGGACAAGGCGTCCGCCCCTGCGTCGAAACAGGAACGTGCTTACGGATTCGCCGCAAATTTCCATAGATCCATAGAAAGGCTGGTGTCCATTTTGAAAAAATGGCAGAAAAGTTTGATTCTTGTGCTGGCATTTGCCGTCGCGATCCTTGGCTCGGCTATCGTGACCATGCAGCTTACGTACCGGGAGCAAACACCCGCCGAGGCCAAAGCGGCGGAGATCGGCGCGTATCTTGACCGGTTCTTCATCGACGATTATGATGAAGATACGCTTGCCGACGCTGCCGCGTCCGCCATGGTCGAGGCGACCGGCGACCGCTGGAGCTATTACCTGACCGCCGAGGAAAAGAGCAGCTACGACGAGCAGATGCAGAACGCCTATGTCGGCATCGGCGTGACCATCACCGCGCAGGAAGAACTCGGCGGAATGCGCATTGAGGCCGTGACCGCAGGCGGCCCGGCGGAGGAGGCCGGACTGCTCACCGGCGATATCATCACCGAGGTCGAGGGCGAAAAAACGCTTGACCTCGGCATGACAGGGACGCGCACAAAGGTGCGCGGCGAGGAGGGGACCTTCGTGACGCTGACGATCCTGCGCGGGGAGGAAAGCTTCCCCGTTTCGGTCGAGCGCCGCAGCATCCAGACGCCCGTTGCGACGTATGAAATGCTGGACGGGCAGATCGGCTATATCAAGATCGCCAATTTCGACACCCGCTGCGCGGAGGAGACAAACGCCGCCATGGACGAGCTGATCGCGCAGGGCGCAAAGGCGCTGATCTTCGACGTGCGCTATAACGGCGGCGGATATAAGGACGAGCTGGTCAAGGTACTGGATAAAATACTGCCGGAGGGCATTCTGTTCCAGAGCGAGGACTATCAGGGCTCGAAGCAAATCGACCGCTCGGAGGCGGACTGCATCGACCTGCCCATGGCCGTGCTCGTCAATCAGGATAGCTATTCCGCGGCTGAGTTTTTCGCCGCCGCGATCCAGGAATATGACTGGGGTACGGTCGTCGGAACGAAGACGGTCGGCAAGGGCAATTTCCAGACGGCTTTTACGCTCTCCGACGGCTCCATGCTGAACCTGTCCATCGGCAAATACTACACGCCGCAGGGCCGCAGTCTGACCGATACCGGCGTCATACCGGACATCGAAATCACGCTTTCCGACGAGGACGACGCAAAACTTTACTACGGTCAGCTGGAAAAAGCGGATGACGCACAATTACAGGCCGCAATCCGCGAAATCACCCAGAAACTCTCTTGACATCCCTATCTTTGCCCGATATAATGTCTGCTGAATCATTGTAAATACCGGGCGTTTTCTGCCCGATCGATTATGGAAGGAACGATCGTAAAATGGCAAAAGAATTTAAAATCAGTGCGCTCCGTCTCAAGGAACTGGAGCAGGAGCTTTTTTATCTGAAGACGACCCGCGAAAAGGAAGTCGCCGAGCAGATCAAGGAGGCGCGTTCGTTCGGCGACCTCTCCGAGAACAGCGAATACGACGAGGCCAAGAACGAGCAGGCCAAGCTCTATGGCCGCATCGCCGAGGTCGAGAACATTCTCGCCCATGCCGTGATCATCGACGAGACGGAGGACTCCGAAGGCAAGATCGGCCTCGGCTGCACCATCAAGGTCGAGGATATGGAGACGGGTGACGAGGAGCTTTACGCCATCGTCGGCTCGCAGGAGGCCAACCCCATGGAATGCCGCATCTCCGACGATTCCCCGTTCGGCAAGGCACTGCTTGGCCACAAGGTCGGCGACATTGTCGAGGTTGAGGCCCCCATCGGCGTGCTCAAGTATAAGATCCTGACGGTTGAAAAGTAACGAATCAGAAAAAGAGGATAGCTATGGAACAGGAAAACAGGAATCAGCAGAACGCGGCCCCGCAGGTCAGCCTCGGCGACCAGATCAAGGTCCGCCGCGAAAAGCTCGCGCAGCTGCAGGCGGAGGGCATGGACCCGTTTGCCATCACCCGCTTCGTCAGCACCACGACCGCACAGGAGATCAAGGAGCATTTTGACGAGATGGAGGGCAAGCCCGTCTCCATTGCGGGCCGTCTCATGTCCAAGCGCGGCATGGGCAAGGTGTCCTTCTGCGACTTGCAGGACAAAACAGGCCGCATCCAGCTCTACGCCCGCAAGGACGAAATGGACGAGGCCGAATATAACCGCTTCAAGAAATACGACATCGGCGATATCGTCGGCGTCGAGGGCGAGATCTTCCGCACGCAGCGCGGCGAAATGTCCGTGCGCGCGAAGACCATCACGCTGCTGTCCAAGTCCCTGCTGCCGCTGCCCGAGAAGTTCCACGGCCTGACCGACAAGGAGACGCGCTACCGCCAGCGCTACGTCGACCTGATCGTGAACCCGGAGGTCAAGCGGAATTTCATCATCCGTTCGCAGTTTATCAAGCATCTGCGGGATTATCTGGACAATATGGGCTATATCGAGGTCGAAACGCCCGTTCTCAATACCATCGCGGGCGGCGCGGCGGCAAGACCCTTTATCACGCACCACAATACGCTCGATATCGATATGTATATGCGTATCGCGACCGAGCTTCCTCTGAAGCGCCTGATCGTCGGCGGCATGGACCGCGTGTATGAGGTCGGCCGCATCTTCCGCAACGAGGGCATGGACCCCAAGCACAACCCCGAATTCACCACGGTCGAGCTCTATCAGGCCTACGCCGATTTCCACGACATGATGGACATCGCCGAGGGCGTTTACACCACCTTCGCCCAGAAATACCTCGGAACCTATGAGCTGAACTGGATGGGCGAAACGATCGATCTGACCCCCGGCTGGCCGCGGCTGACGATGGTAGACGCTGTCAAGCAGTATGTCGGCGTTGATTTTGGTGCGATCACCGACGACGCGGAGGCCGTTGCTGCGGCAAAGGCAGTCGGCGTCGAGCTGGCGGAGGCTGCCGAAAAGACGTGGGGCAACGCGCTTTACGCCTGCTTCGACCAGAAGGTCGAGGAGCATCTGGTGCAGCCGACCTTTATCACGATGTACCCGGTCGAGGTCAGCCCGCTGACCAAGCGCAGCCCCGAAGATCCGCGCCTGACCGAGCGCTTTGAGTTCTTCATCTGCCGCAGCGAGATGGGCAACGCCTATTCCGAGCTGAACGACCCCATTGACCAGCGCGAACGCTTCATGAAGCAGGTCGAGCAGCGCGAACGCGGCGACGACGAGACGGAAATGCTCGACGAGGATTTCCTCACCGCGCTTGAATACGGTATGCCCCCCACGGGCGGCATGGGCATGGGCATCGACCGCGCCGTCATGCTCTTCACCGGCGCAGACACCATCCGCGACGTCATCCTGTTCCCGACGATGAAGCCGTTGGACCTGCCGAAGAAAGATAATACAAAGGTTGATGCAGCTCTGGCAGAAGCCAAAAAGGAGGAAGTCATCGACTTCTCCAAGGTCGAAATTGAGCCGCTGTTCAAGGACTTTGTGGACTTCGAGACGTTCTCGAAATCCGATTTCCGCGCCGTCAAGGTCAAATCCTGCGAAGCGGTCAAGAAGTCCAAAAAACTCCTGAAATTCGTACTGGATGACGGAACTGGAGAGGATA
>PPYF01671534.1_pt1 | contig 12530 bp, 12 predicted proteins | sample 1559871 | NCBI WGS metagenome assembly PPYF01 (sample SAMN08240021, study PRJNA423297) | Human gut metagenome, whole genome shotgun sequencing project. | reverse complement strand
TATTTTGGAAATAAAAAGAGCCGTCGCCACATATTAAGCAACAGCCCTTTCTCATATATAATGGCTATTTTTCCTTACTGCATACATGCTCCACAATCACACGTACAGCCGCATACAATACGCCGACAATCGGCCATACGATCCCAGCATCTTTCCAATCGTTCGTGATAAAGCTGATACCAAGAAAAATCGCTGTTGAACCAAGCCAATACGCAAGTGAAAATGCGCCCATCTTGTCGCTGATTTTCTTTTTTGCCCTTGTATAATCGCCTTCTTCAAGAAGTTTCTCCATGGCAGCCATCTGCGTTCCTCCCAGCACAAAGAAATATACACCACAAGAAATCAGAAACAGCATAATCCCTACCATACATACAATCGGGAAGTCCCGATCACCGAATATAGCTATACCGCCAAAAAGCGGAATCACAGAAAATATACACAATGTAACACCAATCACATTGTAACGGACATATCGCTCATGGAACTGTTCTTTGCGTTCCTTCACCATTCCTGTCACACCATATTCTGTCTCGAAGCATTTTGTCTCTAAGAATTCAAATTTCTTCTGTTTCATATCGGTACATACAAAAATTGCAACCGCAATTCCAACCAGTATGAACATCACACACATTCCAACTCCACCTGCAAAGTCTTCTCCGATTCCAAACACTTCCACTTCGCTGGCTGCCCCTAACACGATCAGGCAGATTGGTGATATCACGCAGAGCCATGTTGCAAATGCGATTCTTTTTGCAGCCTCTTTTATGATCTGCAAAAATTCACTTGCCATTTCCATTGTCACTTTATACTGTGGTTTGTCTTCTTCATAAGAATCCTCCCCGGTATAAATCTCCTCTTCCATCTCATCTTTAATGAGATAGTCCGTCGTCACACCAAAGATCTGACTAAGCTTCAATATTTTATCCAGGTCCGGAACTGCCTGTGCCCCTTCATATTTGGAAATGGATTGTCGGCTGACTCCTAATTTATGTGCCAGCTCTTCCTGAGACCAACCATTCTTTTTTCGCAAGTTAATAATCTTATCCGCTAATATCATAAGCGCCTCCTCCTGCCATCCGCATGGCATATTTGATGTTCTTATCGTACGAATTTTCTCCGTTACACACAAGAAAGCCGCACGGACAATTTGTCAACCGATGGTTGCAACCCCTTATTTTTAGCCATTTTTTATGCGCGAACTAGAAAATCCGCAGAAACACCATATAACAGACTGTCCCAAGCAGGATACTCAAAAATGTATTGTGCTTCCATTTGTAACTGACTGCCACGCCCAAACCAATAAGTGCCGGCTTGTGACCCTGTCGCAATATTTTTCTCTTTTGTTTGCTCATCTTAACTATTGATTCCTTTATGTTTATTTGTCGTGCGTCAAATAGATTCCATTCCTAAGTATATTTATTTTTATATCGCGCGTCAAATAAAAAAGCAGATACCTTATGATATCTGCTCTTCTAACTCTACCACCCCAGATCCAGCAGCCAGTTCTGTAACCTGCGTTCGCGGTCTGCATCCGATAAATTCTCATCCTCCGGGGCTTTGTATTCCCCTTTAATTGTTCCATCCAGTATATATAAGACTCTCTTGCAGCAAGATGCAACCTTGGCATCATGCGTTACCATCATAATCGTTGTTCCTTCGCGATTCAGCTTCCCAAGTGCATCCATAACCTCTGTTGATGCAGCCCGGTTCAATGCACCGGTCGGTTCATCTGCAAAAAGAAGCTTCGGATGATTCACCATACTTCTGCAGATACACGCCCGCTGCAGTTGTCCCCCGGAAACCTCATTGATATCATTGTCTGCAACCTCTATGATTGACAGTTTCCGCATCAATTCTTCCGCAAATGCAACCTTCTCGGCACGCGACCGCTCATCCTTTTTACTCTCCATTGCCGGAAGCAGAATGTTATCCAATATTGTCAGATTCTTCATCATATACATCTGCTGGAAGATAAATCCCATCTCATCCAGCCGCACCTTCGCAAGCTCCGTCTGTGACAGTTTCGCAATATCCCTGCCTGCAAAGCAAACCGTTCCGCTTGTCGGCACATCCATACCCGATACCGAATAAAGCAGTGTCGACTTTCCGGAACCAGAAGGTCCCATGATTGCTACCATATCGCCCTCTTCCACTTCAAAGTTCACATTTCGAAGAACGTTATTCTGCCGCTTGTCAATCACATATGTTTTGCACAAATCTTTTACTTCCAATATATTCGCCATAATTTACACCCTTTCCGATTTCATTTTCCAAGTGCACTCCTACTCTACATTTACAATGTCTGTGCCACGAATCCTGCGTATATGAAATGCGGTCACGCTGACTGCAATCCATGTAATCGCAAGCACGATACCCGGATAGATCAAGATGATTCTTACCGGACTGAAATAATAATCTACATTTGTCGCTCCCATCATCGCCCAGATCGGATCACACCACAGTTTCGTAATTGGTCTGGTCAGTACAACTGCAAGGATTTCTGCAAACCCAGCAACCAGCATGAACCGTATTACATGCCACCAGAAGATGCTTCGATTGGAAAATCCAATCGCTTTCAAAAGAGCAATCTGACCATGTTCCGTAGATATAAACGACCGTTCCATCAAAACCGTCACGAGAATAACGACGATTCCTGTTATCGCCAAAAGCAGCAGACAGACTGTATCCATCGTATCCCCAACGCCCATGCAGTCTACGCAATATCCCGCAGCATCAAACACTCCGGTAATTCCACATAGTTCCTTGATTTTCTTTACACGCGTCTGAATCTCCTTTTCGTCTGGATGATCTGAAAAATCAACCTGAAAGCCCGTTATAGTCGTCGAATACTTCATTGAAGTCGGTGCCTCTTCATGAAGCCGTCCGACCTTCCCCAACTGATTCATCGTCTGAAATAACGCTGTCACAACACAGTCACGTTTCTCCGTTCCAAAATCAATCGTCACGGTATCTCCGATATCCACGCCAAGCTGATCGGCAATCATCGGCGTAATGGCAATCTCATATGCATTTTGTGGTGGCGTTCCCTTCTCATATGTATAATCTGTCGTATGCGTCTCTGTATTCTGCTGGAATAACACAGAATATAACTTTCCATTTGCCTCACAGGCATACTTGTACCAGACTTCCATGCTTACCTTATCCACCGGCATACCTGCAGCTTCCAACTCATCCGCAATCGCCCGATAGTTCTCCTGCAGGACGGGCTCTTGATCTTTATCCAGAAGAACCGGTTTCATCATTTTAGGATCTGTGATATAGATATCCGACTCCTTTCCAAAACAGGTGATCATACTCTTACTCTGCATCGTCGATGTCACCATCACAACGCCAAGCATAAATACCGAGCAGATAAAAAATGGCAGCACAATCGTAATAAACCGACGCGGTGCACTCAATATATCATTCAGTGCCATATAAAATGGTGTACGCGCGCGACTTTTACTTAACCGATATATCGTTTTTTTGTGATACCGTTCTCCCGTCTGTCCGTTTCGTATCGCGTCAACCGGCGTCAGCTTTCTGACCTTTCCTGTGCAAAGATACGCAAATCCAACCATCAGACCAATCACAGCCAACACGCCAATTGCATTAAAGAGATACCCACCCGCATTGCCAAGCACCATCTTTTTCGAGACAGATGCGATCAGCAGATTGCCAAATGGAATGCTCACGAAAAATCCGACTGTTCCGCCAACGATTGCCATTGCCAGATATTTCACAATATACAGGCGCCGTATCTTCGCATTTCGGATACCGATTGCCTTCATCACGCCAATCTCGCGAAATTCCTCCCGGATGGAAAATGTAATCACAAATTTCAAAATCACAAAGGATACAATGATCAGGCAGATACTCAGCACAAGCACAAGCATCGCCAGAATCATATCCATAACATACGACAGGCGGATTGTAGCTCTCTCTGAAGAAAACAATATATTGGTTGCGCTTGCCAATTCCGCTGAAAGTGTCCCTGTATCATCCGTCTCCACCTGAAAGATTCTCCCAAGATAAGGTTCCAACGATTTGTCCGCTTCATACGCTTTGAAATCATTTTCGCTGAGCAGAAATCTTGTATTTCCCATAAGGTCAGAACCAAGCAGCGCATCTTTGATTTCGCCCGCTACGCGAAATGTCTTGTCTGTGTTTTTCATCTGAATCCGGATCGTATCTCCGACGTGCATGTCATTTCTTGCAAAACTTCCAGCAGTAATATAGATTTCTCCGTCCGCAATCTCCTTCAACTCCTGATTATCTTCCAGAAAATAATGAAACTGCGTCGTATCCAGCGATTGTATCAACAAAGTATTGTTCTTTACCTTCAGTTTCTCGCCCTGATATGTGACATCTCCATTCGTTCCCCAGATACATTTTTCCATGCTGTAATCCTTTACACATCCCGATGTTTTCAGGATCTGCTCTACGCCGCCATCCCCATTCTGCGTGAACAACACATAATCTTTGATCCCGGCTTTTTCAAAAAAATAATCAGTCCCATTCATAACAGTGACCACATTGTTCAGACCACTCGCAACAAAAACCGCTGCCAGAATTGTGAACAATAACAGGATCACATTCATCGTCTTTTTCCGTTTGATATCCCGCTTTAAGATATTCCAGTACATAAATCTGCCCCTTTCCTTGTTTATGGCTCAATCATAACAGGGAAATTATTAAATAATCCTTAAAAAAGAAAAATGCAGGAATCACCTACATTTTTCTAAGTACAATCGTAACTGCAAAGCCTGTTTCCGGTCTCTTTGCATAGATATCTCCATCCATCTTGTGAAGCAGTTCCTTGCAGATATATAAGCCCAATCCGCTTCCGCGGACACCTGCGTGATTACTTCCACGATAAAACGCATCAAAAATATGTGGCAGTTCCTCTTCTTTGAGACCATCCCCAGAATTTTCAATCGTAATCAGGCTGTGGTCTTCTTCCTCGGAAAAAGAAATATGCACGTATTTTCCATCGCCATATTTGATTGCATTCTCCAGCACATTTTGTCCCACTTCAACTGCCCGGTCCAGATCGCCATATAACAGACAATCTGCAAAGGACTCCATCTGAAAGTCTGTATGTAAATCCGCGAATTTTTCTTTGTAATAGAGTTTCAACGCCTGCATCATCTGCGACAGATAAAACTCCCCTTGCTGCACGTCCAGCTTCAGGAAATCTTCCCGTGCTGCTTCCGAGATTTCGCCTACATATTTCTTAATTGTCTCTGTGTTTTTGCGAATCCCGCCAATCGCCTGCTGCCTTTTTTCTTCATTTTCATACAGATTTTCCTCCAGTGCCTGCGTGTATAATTCAATCGCCGAAAGCGGTGTGCGTATATCATGCGATAACGACAATAAGAGTGTCTTCTTCTCTTTCTCCAGCTCCAGTCTTCTTAACTTATCCGCCTCCAGCTTTTCCCGCAACATATCCAGACTCCACAGGAATTTTCCGAAGAAACGGCTTTTTTCTGCCTTGATTGGTACAGACAGATTCCCTTTTGCAAGTTCTGTTGTAAGTCCTTCCATCGACGCAAACGGACGAACCAGTTTTCTTCCGAGCAGTATCAGAAATGCCACTGTACAGATCCACAATGCGCCCAGCACCAGATCCAGTTTCCATATACTTCCGTACTGCACCGTGCGTCTGTAACAAAACCGATACAGCTTGCCCTGCACTTCCTCCACACGGTACTCTTCGTTGCACACTTCCTGCGCATCAAAAATACTTACCCGTGTAAGTGTCGGATAATCTGACAACTTAATCTGTTCCAAAGGAATTCCTGTTTCCAGCTCCTGTACACATCGTGCCACATCCACCCGGTACGAATATTCATCCTTGGATTTCAGAGCTTGTACCACGAAAAGGTTGCAAATCCCTATCAGACAGATTTCCAACAATAAGAAAATTATTACAAATCTACGATATTTATTCAAACCGATACCCCGTTCCCCACTCCGTGATAATGTGCTCCGGATGTTTTGGATCTTTCTCTATTTTCTGTCTGAGCCACTTAATATGTACCGTCAGTGTCTGCATCTCCGATTCACTGTCGCTGCCCCAGATCGTGCGGAACAAATATTCTTTTTTCAGTGTCACGCCTTTATTTTCCATCAGTAATTTTAATAGTTCAAATTCCTTCGCTGTGGAATCAACCTTTTGATCTACGACATAAATCGTCTGTGTCGCCGTATTCAGGCGGATCGTTCCGGCAATCAATTCCTCCTGTGCGTATTTGCGTTTGAAAATACCATGAATCTTCGCGAGTAAGATATCCATATCGTAAGGCTTTTCAATGTAATCGTCAGCACCCATATTCAAGCCTTTTAATTTGTCGTTCTTTTCTGTCTTGGCACTCACGATCAGAATATGTGCATTGGATGTCTCACGGATTTTTGAACAGACTGCAAAACCATCCATCCCAGGCAGCATCAGATCTAAGATTACAAGCTTCGCTCCGTATCGTTCAAATAGCTCCAATGCAGCCTCGCCATCCTTCGCAACGCTCACAATATAATTTTCTTTCCGCAGAAAATCCGAAAGCAGCTCGCCGATTTCGTGATTATCCTCTACTATAATGATATCTAACATATATACCTCTACTTCTGCTTCACTTCCACATCGCCACTCGATGTTACGATCTTGCACAGGTAACCGGAATCCGCATCTCCATCCGGAACATCCACATCTCCGCTATTGGTTTTCGTCTCAAACCGATATGTGCGTTCCGCTGTAATCTCCATATCGACATCGCCGCTCGATGTTGTGATATCGAATTTCTCGGCATCACAACGTTCCAGATCTATGTCTCCGCTGCTTGCTTCAAGTTCCATCTGCTTTGCTGTCACATCTGCCAGATCTATATCTCCGGAAGAAGATGTTGCCATAATGGAATCCGGGGCATTTATATTCTTCATATATAGATCTCCACTGGATGCAGACACATTTACAGTTCCTGCATTCACATCCTGAATTGTAACATATCCGCTCAATGTTGTTACAGCAATTTCTTTGTATTCCGCATCTGCCAGATACAACCGTGCCGCCGTATCTTTTCCAAATCCCAGTGATACAACCGCCTTATGTTTGCCCTTGTCTTCCGTTGTGAATTTCAGCACATGGTCCTTCACATCTACATGACTTGTCCAATCATCCGTATCATAATACTCCACATAATTCTTACCGGTCTTTGATTTGCAGATCTCGACATCCATGCTGCTTGCCCCGGCTATCTCTATTTTATCAAATGCATCCGCAATCTGCACGGTTTTCTTCTCGGCATGAAGTGCTTTCATCGTAGTAAGATCGACCGCTCCATTCGGGACCTTGAATCCACCTATTGCAATTCCGATAAATCCTATAATCACACCGATACCGACTAGCACGGATCCAATGATAACCGCTTTTTTTGTCCTGCTCATATCTTAGCCCTCCTTAACAAACTTTCTTTTGATGCCGCTCACAGCTGCCTTACACAGATTCCAGAATCCAACCGTTACCGGCTTCACTGCGACAAAAAACAGAATCGTAAGTCCGGCACCTGCGAATCCGCACCCGAGCATAAATACCGCTGCCGGAACATTGCTGATCATAAGGAATGGAACCACAGCTAAAACTCCCGCAATTCCCGCGACTGCTGCTGATATGACTACTGCATAAAATGTAATCAATAGCGAAAATACAACAACTAACATACTTAATAACAGAATTCCGGCTGTAAGCAGAAGCGGCACCCAGACTGGAGAACCAAGTACAATCAGAACAATCTCCCATGCACGCAGACGATGCGTCGGTTTGATCTTCTGCTTAACGATTTTGCTAAGTGGCGTATCTTCCAGAATCTGATCCACCGCTTCATCCGGTGCATCCATCGTGGCAACCGCCTCTTCCTCCGTCATACCATCTTCCATCCGGTCATCGATCATCTCACTGTAATAAGCGATGAACCGCTCCATATCTTCCGTCGGCATCTTCGGAATCCGCACCCGGATCGCCGACAAATATTCCTGTTTATTCATGTTTCTCTGCCTCCTTCATAGGTTCTTCCCGAACGATAAACCGATAGATGGATTCCAGTTCCTTCCATTCCTCCTGAAACTCATCGATTCGCGCCCGTCCTGCGTCTGTAATATGATAATATTTCCGAAGTCGTCCGTTATGCTCCACCGATTGTACCGTCAGATACGCATTTGCTTCTAAGCGTCGTAAAATCGGATACAGCGTCGACTCCGAAATCGTCACATACGGTTTCATATCTTTGATGATCTGATATCCATAGGAATCTTCATCTTTGATTGCCGCCAGCACGCATACATCCAACATGCCTCGTTTTAATTGAATATCCATATGTATACCTCCTTACAAGTAATACTATACGTCGTATAGTATTATATGTCAAGTAGTATTTTAATCTTGAACATAAAAAAGAGAACCTGAAAATTCAGGTTCTCAAATATCCGTTCAACTATTTTATCATATTAAAATTAACGCTAATAAGATACACAATACAGCCAGCAAACACATTATTATACCTATAAACGTAAAATATATGTCCTTTCGCCCTTCTAAACGATTATTACATAAATCGTATGCCTCATGCATGGATCTGGAATATGAAAGTGTATATTTTTTTCCAATTGGGTATTTTTTTACCTTAAAATCCTGTCCTAACACAATTCTTTTCTTACATAGCTCATATGGATCATAATACTCAACAATCAGCCTTCCATAGCCATGCATCGCTGTAGCATAACCATTCACTACATCGACAACCGTCCCTTCTATCTGCATATCCTCCATATTGTTCTCACGAATTCGAATTTTCCTCTTTATTTTCCGGAATTGCAGCAATGCAATCCCGCCTAACAACAAAATCGTTGCCTCAATAAATACCCATTCTGATTTACCATGTATATCTGGAATATATCCAAGTTCCATCATTTTTCTTATCATACTGACTATAACTACCAGAAACGATAAAATCTCAAATAATAGTATCCAGTATATTCTCTGCGGATCTTTTTTCAACCGGTATTTTGGATTCACATCCAACACCATTTTGTCAAATTCAGAACCAATCCCTCCCATTTGATTTACCATATCCATAATGGGATCAACCGATCCATCACGTTCTCTTTGTTTGCGTGATCGGATCATCCATATTGTAATAATAGCAAATAACATTACCAGAAGGAAAAATCCTGTTTTAATGAAATAAAATACACTCATACTTCATCCTTCTGATATTCTTATTCAAAATACTTCATCATTTCTGCCAGTTCATCCGACACCTTGCTGACATGTCCGGTTGCCGTGTTCATCTGGTCGATTGCTTCGGCAATACTTGTCACATTCGCAGATACTTCCTCGTTACTTGCCGCATTTTCTTCGGAAATCGCACTGAGGTCAGTAATATTGGCTATGATGGACTGCTTGATACCATCAAGCTGCTTTGACTTCTCGCTGATCCGCGTTACTGCCACAATATTGTCACTAATCGTCTTGCTGAGTGTTGCAAAGCTGCTGCATGTTGCAGAGATATCATCCTGCTCTTTTCTGAGCAATGTCTGTACATCATGTACCATACTCACACACTCATTTGATTTCGCAAAGATATTATCAGCCACCTGTTTGATCGTATCCACACCCTCGGCACTCTGCTCTGCCAGCTTCTTGATCTCACTTGCCACAACCGCAAATCCGCTTCCCGACTGTCCGGCACGTGCTGCTTCGATTGATGCATTTAACGCAAGCAGACTTGTCTGTCCGGTAATATCCATAATCAGGTTGACTGCCTCATTGATTGACAGAATCGCCTGGTTTGTCTCTTCAATCTGATTTGTGATCCGCTCAATAATCTCTGCCGACTGGTTTGAGCTGTCCAGTACAGTCTCCATGGACTTGGTTGCTGTGCTGTTCGCCTTGCCCATCTGCTCAGAATTTGCACTTAATACCTGCACATCATTATCGATATCCGTGATTGCATTTCCCATCTCGATGGACTTCGCATTGACATCCTGCACATTATCTGCCAGTGTCACCGCGGTCACAGACAATTCCTCCATCGCCTGACTGATCTGTCCGGCACCCTCATTACTGAAATCGGCGCGCTCATTCAGGGAAGATGTATCCTGCTGCAGATTCACAACATGATCATTTACGCTTGTTACAATATTATTCAGTTTTTCCTTAAGAATCTTTGAGGAATCAATCAACGTGTCAATCTCCGCAATTGCCGAAGATCCTTCCACATTTTCTGAAATACTTCCGTTCGCAATCCGTTCAATATGTGCTGTCGTCTTCGCCAGTGACTTCCGGATCTTCAACGCAAGGAAAATCAGAACTCCCAGGTATAGAATGCCTATCGCCACAGAGATTAGTAACAATGTACGCACAAGTTCTTTCTTTGCCGCGTTGATTGTCGCTGTTTTCTCGCCGGCAAATCCCATACCGATCACATCTCCGGCATCGGAATACACCGGTGTGTAGTATACATAGTAATCTGCACCTGCAATCTGTACACCATCTGCATGGTAATCCTTGCCCGCCTGGACAGTTTTCCAGATTGTGGCATCCGCCTTTGTTCCCTCCGGACGGTTTCCATTCTCGTCAACAATCGAAGTGATGTATCGTTCATCTCCTTCAAAAAATGTAAGCTCGATATTGTCCTTTTTCAAGGAATCGATAAACTCGTAGCTGACATCGTCCCTGCATAAGATATCTTCGCGGACATCCCACTCAAAGTATTTCTCTACCGAAACCGCACATGCCTTCAGTCTTGCATATGTACTGTCTTCAAGTTCCTGTTCCATTTTTCTTGTAGAATAAAATGTCAGAATCAGAATTGCCGTGAGCAGCGGAACGCTGCCGATCAGGATAATCACCCATAAGATATTTAATCGTTTCCCTTTTGTATTTTTGATAGTTCCCATACATTTTCGGAAGATATAAAATCTCCCCTCCCCCTTTTCTATGTATTTTCTATTTATTATACTCGATTTTTTCGACGGGTTCTATCAAATATTTGAGGTTTTTGTGGTAGTTACTTGCGGGAAATGCCCCAAAGAGTATCTCACTCTTTGGGGCGTTTTGCTCACTTTTCGTCTGTCAGCTAATTGTCTTTATTTCGGTTTTCGCTCCACCGAAATATGTAATGTGTAACTACATCTGCCACAACCGAGATTAAAAAAGACTCTAATAGATTCATACGCACTTACCTCCTTATTACTAGAGCAAAACTACAAGTTCATTGTTAGTATGTTTTTCATTGATAAAAACAAAAAACAAGCTTACAAATTAAGTAAGACGAGAATCCACTATTTAAATTTTAATTTTTAGTAATATTTTTCAAATTTTTATTGTATATCAAAATAAATAGCTATTTTATGGGCTATCCAATGAGTATCAATAAACAGTCACATAAAACATATATAATCAATTTATTTCATCTAAAATTTCTCTATAATCGATATAACCCCTGTTCTCATTTACGAGCTGAATTGATGAGAACGTCCCCTTCGCTTCGAATCTATCTATACGGATTATCTGCGAATCCAGCACATGAACCTCCTCTTCGCTCCGCTTCGAGTCGGTCATCTGCTATCCTACGTTTGCAAGCACTTGAGACGGAATCTCGTCTCCGTTTCACTCCGACTCGACCATCTCAAGTTTCAAATAAATGCAACAAAAAAGCTCCAAGAGAATAAATTCTCTGGAGCTTTTTGATTGCATTTGCTTGCAAACTATCTCTTTGGTAACTGAAATTAACGTTTAGATAACTTAGAAAGCTCGATTTTACCGGATTCTTGGAATGCGGTGTTGCAAACACGTTACAAACGCAGAACTTCTCATTACTCCTCAGAACACCTCTAAATAATCATCAAAGAAGGAGATAACTCAAACTGATATGCTCCTTCTTTAATTTTTTCTCATAATCTTATTTCCCTCTTGAAGTCCGATATGAAAGCCCTCTACTTATATTGGTTCGTCACATAAATATACGCATCCTCCAATGTTGCTGGGACTGACATACACTCCAATTCTGGCTGTATTTCAGAAATCACTCTTAACTGTAATCCACCCTCAATGTACTGTTTCGATGTAATACGATATTTACGTTCCACTTCTCTCGTTTTTTCCTCATCTGGTACTTTGCAAACCCATATTTTTCCCTGTGCTTCTTCAGCCAAATTCTTCATAGAACCCGCATATAAAAAGCTACCTTTGTGCATAATTGCAAGTTGGTTACAGGTCGCAGCTAAATCTTCTACCACATGAGTGGAAAACAAAACTGTCCTGTTCTCAGAAAAATCTACTAATAAATTTCGGATACGAATACGTTCTTCTGGATCTAAGCCAGTAGTCGGTTCATCTACAATCAGAAATTCCGGTTCATTCAAAAGTGCCTGCACCAATCCTACCCTTCTTTTCATGCCGCCTGATAACTGCTTCATTTTCTTCTTACGATGTTCTATAAGACTGGTCTTTTTCAAATAATAATCTATCCGCTTTC
>PPYF01603047.1_pt1 | contig 12530 bp, 9 predicted proteins | sample 1559871 | NCBI WGS metagenome assembly PPYF01 (sample SAMN08240021, study PRJNA423297) | Human gut metagenome, whole genome shotgun sequencing project. | reverse complement strand
ATCCGGTCGAATGGAAGGACGTCAACTTCTTCGACAATCCCTTCGACGAGGCGCTGGGCGAGATCCTGCTCACCTCGTATTCCTCGTCGCATGACATTAGCCTCAATGCTCCCGACGTGTCCACGGGCGGCGACCTTCCCAAACGCTGGACGATCAACAAGAACACCGGTAGGAGGCTGCTCGTCAAGTCGGGTCGCACTGGCCAGGAGCCGATGAACGAGGTCATCGCCTCGAAGCTCTGCGCGCGGCTGGGCGTTCCCGCCGTCCCGTATTCGCTGGCGCGCAGCGGCAACCGTCTGGTCTGCACGTGCGAGGATATGCTCACCAGCCATGAGGAGCTGGTCTCCGCCTGGCAGGTGCTCCAATCCATCAAAACCACCAATGGACTCAATTCGCATGACCAGTGGATCCATGCCGCCGCCGGCTGCGGAGCTGACGAGCGCGCCGTGCGCGACGCCACGGACGACTGGCTCGTGGTCGATTACCTCATGCGCAACACCGACCGGCATTACAACAACTTCGGTCTGATCCGCGACATCGAGACCCTTGAGGTCCGTCCGGCCCCAATCTACGACACGGGAGCGAGCCTGTGGAGCGGCGAGCTCGACGTGGACGGCCGGGACTGGTTCGCCAAGCCGTTCTACACTGCGACCGGCAAGCCATCGGCTTTGCGGCAGCTCAGACTGGTGGAGGATTGGAGCCGGTTCGACCTGGATGCCCTGTCGGACTGGCCCGACGAGGTGGCGCACGAACTGTCGCGCATGCGCATGTTCGCTCCCGAACGCCTCGACGCCATCCGGGACCAGCTCACGAAGCACATCGGAACGATTCGCACGATTAGGGAGAGCAAGGCCCTTCGCACGTCCGGTCCGATCCGCAACAGGACGAATCTGCTGGACAGATTCGGCGACACGTTGCGGAAGAATCTTGCCTGGCAAGACGGGGATGTCAAGAGTGCCGGGATTGATTACAAAGGTCCTAGGCACCATATGGGTCATTAGGCTGAAGGCCCTGGGCCACGAAATGAGAATCAGGGAGAAAGAGAGTGGCGTGATGTTCGGAACTGAAACTATATCTGAATTCGAGATGCGACGCCGCGCGGAGAGCTTTTCTGTTCCGCTCGCGCAGCCATGCTAAGGGATAGCCTCCCGCCCACGGAAGTGATGCTGGGGATTCCGGTGTTTGGTCAGCTGAGAACAGCGTTTCACGGGTCGTGCCGATACTCGTTGTCGATTTCTAATAGGTGATACTGAGGAGTATCTGATTCCAGGAGGATTATGGCATCTACGCACCACGGTGTTGTCTATACGAAAAAATGGGTTGTCGACCTGATTCTCGACGTGGCCGGCTATGTGCCGGGCACCGGCATTTCGGATAAGGTGATCATCGAACCATCCTGCGGGTGCGGAGCTTTCCTGACCGTGATTGCCGGACGTCTGGCCGATGATGCAATTGCCGTTGGCAAAGGTTGGACGTCGTTGGGGAACGCGATCCGCGCCTACGACATAGACTCCGCGTCGATCGAGACGGCAAGGAAGGCCGTCGTCGAGGCATTGATGACAAGAGGATGCCCCGCAATCCAGGCTCGGGAGCTTTGCGAGCAGTGGATCGTACATGGCGATTTCATTCTTGATGACGTTCCTGCCGCTGATTTTATTGTCGGGAATCCACCATACGTCCGGGCTGTTGAAATTGACCGGACGAAGAGGTCGCTTTACGTCAAACGACTCTCTTCGGTAACGACGGGATGCGACCTGTACGTGAGTTTCTTCGACCGAGGCCTCGATACATTGAAGGTCGGCGGAACGCTATGCTTCATCTGCGCCGACCGATGGCTGCAGAACAAGTACGGCACGTTGTTGAGATCCCGTATAGGCACGGATTGCGATCTCGTGTCTCTCGTACGCATGCACGGCGTTGATGCCTTCGATGATGAGGTCGATGCCTATCCGGCGGTCACGACGGTTCGCAAGGGTGTGGCGGCCGATCATTTGAAATTCGTGAACTGCGCCCCGGAATTCAACGAGGCCGACGCCACCGCGGTCCTCGACTGGCTGATGGACGACGAGCCGGATCTGGTTGGTGAGCGATTTGAAGCATTCGAGATTGATAAACCGACCGGTGATAGGATGTATCCGCTCGGTAATCATGACCTAGTGAGATTCGTTTCGCAGGCGTGTGAAAGGTTGCCGAAACTCGAAGAGGCCGGCGTGAAACTCGGTATCGGTATCGCCACGGGTTGTGATGATGTTTTCCTTACTGAAGACGATGATTTGGTAGAGTCTGATCGTATGGTGCCGATTTTCTACATGCGTGATCATCGTCGTGGGAACGACGATAGGCAACGCTGGCTTGTAAACCCGTGGAATGACGACGGAACTTTGGTCAACCTCGACAAATATCCACGACTCAAAACCTATTTGGAAACAAACAAGGAACGGCTGTCGAGACGGTACGTCGCGAAAAAGAATAAAACTGCCTGGTACCGCACTATCGACAAGCTCACACCTGGACTGCTTGACCGCGACCTTCTACTTATGCCGGATATGGCGGCTCAGCCCGATCCGATTCTGTCGCATGGAAAGTATCCGCATCACAACTGCTACTGGATCACTTCCGATGAGTGGGATTTGGAGGTTCTCGGCGGCCTGCTTATGGCCGATACGACACGTCGTTTCATCGATGCGCTTGGTGTCAAGATGCGTGGAGGAACGTTGCGCTTTCAGGCACAGTACCTGCGCTTGGTGCATATGCCGAAATATATCCAAATAAGTGACACGAACAAATTGGGACTTTCACGCGCTTTTAACGAGAAGGACAGGGCTTTGGCAACGAAATTCGCCGAAGCGGCTTATAAGGAGGCCACGGAATGAGATTTGACATCGAGGACGCGATTCTCGGCATGTACGACTCAATCGAACGCGCCCGCGAGGCACAGGCTGCAGCAGGGCATTCCGATCAGGGAGCACGGCAGGGAATCACGTCTGGAAAGCACCTGGATCCGATTGCAGCTATCATTCGTGACGATCTCATTAATGCGGGATTCCATCCTGATGAGGTCTATGACCAAGGACGCATGTGCACATTACCGGGCTGGTTCCGTCCCACCAAGAACTGGGACTTGCTGGCGCTTGACAATGGCGAACTCGTGAGCGCTATCGAATTGAAGAGCATTAACAGTTCCTTCGGGAACAACGCCAACAACCGCGCGGAGGAATCAATTGGCTCGGCATTTGACGCGCATACGGCGTTCGATGAGCATCTGCTCGGTTCCAGCAGTATTCCGCCGGTCATGGGCTATGTGATGATAGTTCACGATTGTCCGGACAGTCGGATTGTCGGACGTGGGGTGCGGTCAGCGCATTTTCCGATTGACCCTGATTTCGAGGGTGCGTCGTACCTTGATCGTTTTTTGCTGCTCTGTGACCGACTCCGTCGAAAGAGCTTGTACCAGGCCGTCTGGCTTGTGTTTGCGAATCCCGAGGACGGGGTGGCCTATGAACCATCGGCGTTACTGTCATACGATAAGTTCATCGCAAACATTGTTATGGCGCTTGGCGTGCATAGGGCGTAAAAGAATGAAAGCAGAATGGATTTCGTTCTTTCGGCTTTTACCAGTTCCGGTAGCCGGTCCGTAGTCTCTATCCGATCGTGCATGTTCCATGGTGTCTAAGTGTTGCAACATTCATGGTCGGGGATACACGGTCGGCCATACGCAGGGGCGAGGGTCTTCGTATGCGATGAGATGCTCACCCCTGGCCCCTACGGGTGTCGGCGGCGGTCCTTATCCTATCTCGTCGCTGATTTCCACTGGGCATATAGTTTGATTTCCCCGCATTTGTCTTTTGGAACCATCGCGTCAAAATCATCCGCGTTTCTTATGCTTACGCCGTGGCCGTCTTCTTGCGTATTCCATCCTTCAAAGATGAGTTCCCTCCTCCGGCTTGAAGGCTGATAGTACGTGCTTTTCGCTGAAAGACCATAGCCTATTATTTTGTCTTTTCTTTTCTGTCCATTATGAAAGATCACATGATGGCCGTGCAGGGCAAACTCATCCTCGCAGATGAAAGAAATAATACAAAGGAGAGAAGCTACGATTGAGAGGAAAGCCGCAAGGCTTAGGATAACAATAAACACTACTAATACGTAGATATTATTTATAGTCGATTCGAAATAAAACACTTCAAATAAGATGGAAAGGCACAGACAGAATACAAAATTAAAGATGGCCAATATGTAGCGATTCCGGCGAGAAGATAATGAATCATGATAATGATCTTCCAAGTTCGGACGATTAGCGAATCTCCATCTATCGATTATGTAATCGATGACATATCCCGCGGCAAAGCTTAGAGGAACAAATAGGGCAGCGATTGCCACTAGCATTAGCTCCCTGGCTAAAAGTTTGGCCGTATATTTCGTGGCTGTCTCAATTGACACTGCAATCATCGCCGAGAACAACATGGATGCCGACATCCAGGAAAACCCCCATATCGATATTGGGTTATTTGCTTCTCTGATGGCCCGGTATAAACGGTAAGCAACGATATATACAGGAATCCAGATTGTCGGCAGGACAAGAAAGGCTAAGAGGAAAACCACACTTGGTAAATTTTCCTCTTTAATATTGCTTAAAGCGCTGCCATCCTCAGGGGAAAGCAATCCCGAGCATTTGAGCAAGAAGGGTATTGCCCATAGGATAAGAAGGAGCAGAAGAGAAAAAAGAGTAAAAAAGAAGCTGTCTCTTCTTCGAGACGTTTTATTCTCGATTAGTTCATTCCGATGTTTTTGTGCTTTTTCCTGGCGCCAACGGCACCATGCATCGTATCTGTTCACTTTTGCTTTCTCTGCGTCGATTTCAGCTTCAAGAAGCACATCAGGATGACTCTTTTTTGCCTCGCGAAGAGATGACAGTCTTGAAAGACGCTTCTGCTGTCTTGAATATGCGTTGTCTCCAATCCAAGTTGATATCTTAATGGCACAGTGCGCAACAACAGTCAGAAGGAGAAGGGGGTTAAGGGTCAAAATGTGTGTCTGGCTCGGCGTGTCGCGGGGGTTAGATTTGGCCTTTTTGAATGCCGATTGAGTGGGTGTAGTCGGTGTCGATAGCGTTGTCGTAGAGGGCTGGGCGTCCTGTTTCGTGGTCGGCTTGGTTCTCGGTTTGGGTCAGGGTGGATACTTTGGCGAGTTGGCCCTGGCCCCAGTCGGACTGCCTGGCGATTCGTACTGGATCGTCAGGCAGTTCCGTTTTTAAGTAGAGCCACCAATCCAGCATGCGGCGTTGTCGTTCGCCTGATCTGCCGCGGTGGGTTCTGGCGAGCAGTTTGAGCTGGGCGTTGATGCCGCCTTCTAAGCTGTTGGTGGTGGATTTGATCCGCTCGGGCGCAAGGACTCCTGCTGGCGGGTTGAGGTAGACAAACAGCATCTCGGACCGCCAAAGATGGTTGAGGCTGTTGTAGGCCTTGCGCACGTTGTGGTGGGTCCACACGCGGGTCCATGCACCTGTTTTGGGGTCTTTGATCATGGTTTTCTCGTTCATCCATTCCCGGTAGATCGTTGAAAACTCGTGCAGTTGCACACCCCACGCGGCGGCTTCATCCAGTGTGGTGATCCGGGTCAGTTTCAGCGCAAGTCGGTAGATGGTGCGCCCGGCATCGGTGCGTGGGTTGGTGGTGGTGTAGCGGCGGACCACGCGTTGGGCGTGGACGAGGCAGCGTTGAATTTTCGTAGTCGGCCAGCACTTTTTGATTGCGCTGTATGCGCCTTGGCCGCCGTCGATGACGGCGATGAGTGGGGCTTCGATGCGTTCAAGCAGCAGTTGGTAGTCGCGGGTGGTTTCGTGTTTGCACCAGTGCCAGGCGATCACGTGGTCGATGGTCGCCGCGACGATCAGGCAGCCACCGGCGGTGTAGGTGCCATCGAGAAATACCTGGTCGTAGATCCGCTTGTGGTGGCCGGCGGTGGGGTCAGGCACATCAACGAGCCAGCACCACTTGAAGCGCCGCTTCATGGTGGCGCGGCTAACACCGTTTCGTTTGGCTAGGTCGTCGAGTGATATTGCGGTGGTGCAATGCTCGATGAACTGGGTGAACACTGCCGCGTTGGTGATGTCGTTTCGACGTTTGACGCTGGAGGCGCCGCATTGTTTGCAGCGCCATCTGGTGGTGCCTTTGCTGGTGGTGCCGTTGCGTTTCATTTCACCGCCGCAGTGGCAGCGTGGTTGGTTCTTCGACATTGCGACACCACACCACGCCGCGCATAGCACATCACGGCTGCCACACCGAGGATTTCCCGTCGGGGGCTAGATATATGCTTCCGGAGCATATACTTTCCGGAAACCTACAGGTCAATCCGTGAAAATCCGCGATTCCGGACACACTTTTTGACCCTTAACCCGGAGAAGGGCTCCTGCCAAAGTGTAGGGCCAGTCGCTGCCGCTTTCCGCCATAGTGCTGATGGCTTCAGAAATTAAACCAAAGGTTTCTTTTATTCCACTCATTATCTTGTCCGTAATGTGTCTGATCCTAAAACTACCTCATGCACAACACTAATACCGTCGACCATCTCTTCGGCAAGGGTCGTACGGTAATGGATTCCGAGGGCTGAAAACTGGTTCCGTTATCTCGGTTTTTCGGTATTTACCGGTTCCGGTATCGCGGTATCCAGTCGGTTGAAGGCATTGCCTCGCGCTTCGACCGTGGCTGCCTCACGCGTTTAAGCGTTGCCGCTGTACTTGTTGCAACACTTAGACGTGTGAGGCTGTTCCGTTTGATGCCGGTCTTTACCGGTTTTGGTTTTTCGGTAAAACGGTGTCCGGGTCCGTCGGTATTCCGGTATCCCGTTCCAGCAGGATCTTCCTGAGTCTTTCCACTTCGTCCCGGAGCTTGTCGATCTGGCGTTCCTTCTGATCGATGACCGTGCGGATTACGGTCGGATCGTTCGATGGCATGTACCGGTAGGCGAGGAGTTCCACGGTGTCGCGGTGGTGTTCTCTGACGACCCGTTGGTAGCTGTCCACCGCGACGGTGAGGCTGGTGTGTCCGAGGTCGTCCATCGTCTCGCGCATGGTCCCGCCCTCGAGGACGAGCATGGTGGCGTGCGTGGCGCGCAACGAGTGGAAGGTGATGTCGGGGCGTCCGATCTTTTCGCGGGCCATGCGGAATGTCCGTTCGATGGTCGTGGGCGGGAGCAGCCAATCGTCCAGCATAGGCGAGTGAAACAGCATGGTGTCGGGCTTGCGGTCCTTGCAGAACCGGCTGATATGGGCCTCGATGAGCGGGACGAGTGGTTTCGGGATGGGCACGACCCTTTTGCTGCTTTTGGTCTTGGGCTCGCATAATTGGTATTTGCCCCTGTCGTCGGGGCCGCGGTTGACGGAGTGGCGGACGTGGAGTTGCAGGTTCTCCAGGTCGATGTCCCTGAGTTGCAGTGCGCATACCTCGCCGAGGCGCAGTCCGCCTGCCAGAAGGGAGAGCCAGAGCGCGAGCCGCTGGTAGTCGGGGAAGAGCTCGGCCAGCCTGTTGATCTCGTCGGCGGTGACCGGCGGTTGGTCACGTCGTTTGGATTGCGGTTTGACGACGCGGTACCGGCACGGGCTCGCGGGGATGAGCGGCGGGGTGCCATCCGCCTGTTCGTTCGCGGCGGCGAGCATGATTCGTTTGAGTGTTCGCGCCGCCTGTTCGAACGTCCATGCCGTCAACGTGTCTCTGGCGTTTGCATACCATTCGTCTACCATTTGCCGGGTGATGCGGTCGAGCGGGGTGTCTCCGAACGTCTCGTTGAGCCGACGCAGTACGATTCCGTTGCATCGGTTGGACCGGCCGGATAGCTTGCTGCCGTCCGGTTTGCGGTATTTGTCGAAGTAGTCCTTGGAGTATTCCCTGAATGTGGGCATGGTGTTTGCGCCTCGCTGCGATGGATGAACCCATTGCCTGATGCCTTTGTTGTGGAGTGTGACGAGGTAGCGCTCCTCGTCGAGCCACCTGTAGGCCTCCGTCTCGTATTCCAGGCCGAAGTTCCGTCCGACCTTCTTGGGCGGGTCGAGCGGGTTGACGTACCGCGCCTGGAAACTGGTCGGGTTGCCGTCCGCGTCCCTGCGGACGATCACCGATCCCCATTTCCTGCGTTTTCTCGGTTGCGGCCTGTTCTCCGTGTCCTTCATTGGCTTCCCCTTGGATAGACGGTATGGGTCCGGGCGCCTATCGTCGGCGGGAGATCTCGAATGAGCATCATGGACCGGCCGGTGGTGGTCGGCCGGTGGGGGCAGTCGAGATTATTCTTGGGTGCCTGTAGGTGCCTCGTGAAAAACGAGGGTAATCGGCAGGTTTCCCAAAAATGGAAAACCTTGGAATAAAGCCAAAAACAGCTGACCACGATTATCATCAGAGGTGCGCATGATAACTGTAGTCATGGTCTTAAGTGTCTCATGGGCTTGAGACCGGGCATAATACATGGACCTCGCTGTTGTACCGGTGTGGGTATCATGGACAGGTGATACGAGTTAGGTCTTGTGCCGTGGTTGGTGGTGACAGAATCGATGATGAGTTAAACAAAACGTCGCCAGCCCCGACACGCAGATTTATTCGATGCAAGACAGACAGGGCTCGTTCTCGTTGGAGGGGAATCACGTGTTGCGTTTTCATTAGGATAAGGGGCTGCAATACCGTCCCCTCCCGATACGCCTTGGCTCAGTTGTGGATCGCGTTGGCGCTCATGCCGAGCTGATTAGCAGTATGCTTTTGTTGCATGTTGCCCAATATCAGCTCGATCGCCTTCGTTCTCGTCTCCAGTGGGATGACGGGTTTCGCCATATGGCCAGCATGCCGGGGGTCCGATGCTAACCAGCGTTCCAGGGCACTGCTTGGTCGGATATCCCAGGCGCTCGACCACTTGGGCCGTTGCCATCGGTTTAGTGGAATGCAGTTTCACCGCACGCCGCCGTTTTCCGGGACTTGGACATACGATAATCCTTTCATTCAGTCTCCAAGAAAACTTCTGCACTCCTCTGTCGGGGTGCTTCCTGGCTGGAATCAGTGGTTTGACTGGAGCCAATATCGTTGGAAAATGGCTTTTCTGATTTTTGGATTGTCTTTGTTGAACCGACTGTGATTGGCTTACTGCGGCGATCATCGTTAACGGATTATATTCAAGTCAGGTTGCGACGCGGGTTAATCTATCGGTGTGTGTGAGACTGGCTCATGGCGATCATTCGCGACAACCAAGACATTTCTTGCTGATAACGGAAGACGGTTTATTCCAGCCCGCACTTGGGCTTTGGCTCGAGCTCACACCCATCGAACAAAAGCGCACATAATATAGCAAATAGAATAATAAGTGCAGCGAAGGCCCATCGTGTGCTATATTGTAATTACGCCGTGACTGCGCCACTTCGCAGGTTTGAGGAGAAATCCTCGACACGGCGTCTGTCATATTTAGACGTGCAATGCACCGTAAGGCACCGACACTATTCCATACCCGTTCACGTCTCCGTTCGGGCGGCACCGGATATTGCCTCGTATCACATTGTAGAAACTCGAATCGCCTTTGGACACCTTGCGGTAGACGGCTCCAGCGACCAGATCTGCGAATTGCACGCCGACGCTGTGGTGCGAAGCTGCGATGAACAGGCCCTCCACCAGGTTGTTGTAGTCAGCGCGTCTGCTGTCGTGGTTGTTGAGTAAATCGAAGTGGAAGTTGTCAAGTTGCTTGTTCTGCTGGTTGTTGCGCTCGTCAATCACCACCATTCCATAGAAGGGTGAGCCGGTCGTGGCACGCTGCATGTCCTGCAGATAGTACTGGAAACGAGCACAGACCGCTTCGAACGCGTCGTGATACATGTCCTCTGCATCTCGGTCGGGGTGCTTTTCGTAATAACTTTTCGTATCCACTACGGCGGCAAGAACACGGAAGCTCTTGTAACTGGCGATTACGTTGAACAATCTCATGCGCAGCTTGTCAAGCTGCGGAATGTCCAGATGCGAAAGCGGCGTCACCTTGTGACTTAGTGGATGAGGGATGAAGTACCGCCATTTGACTTCTCCGTCAACGTGATACTCAGCCTTGAGTCTCCTGAGGTCCCCTTGGAGGGACTTCCACTGCGCTTCAGGCACAATCAAGCCACCGAGGACGAAATACGGATTGCGCTCAACGGCATTGCGCGCCGGTGCGGTACCGCTCTCGTCAAGAAACAGAATCTGCATAGCAAATCATTTTATACCGATTCCCGCGAAACAGGCATCTTACCGAGAAACAGGCTGGGAGAAAATGATATAGCTTCCCGGTTGTTTTCTCGTGCCGGGATTATCCTTGGCTTCATAAAGCGATCAGAGCTAAGGAGCGAGTCGTGACGGACGAGACCAGCATCGACGTATCAAAGAAGAGCGTTGCCGACCTGCTTGGTTCGGGATCGAAAAGTCGTTTCCTGATTCCGGAGTACCAGCGACCCTATGCGTGGGGAGCGGATCAGATCAACACCTTGTTCGACGATCTAACTGAGTATGTGAAAGCTGATTTGGATTCCGAGTATTTCCTCGGCTGCGTGGTTACATACCGCAACGGTAAGGAGCAGGAGGTCATCGACGGACAGCAGCGTTTGACGACGCTTTTCCTGCTTCTACGGGCGCTGTACAAGAAGCTTGAGGGCATGTCGGACCAAAAGCCCGCACCAATCTAATGAACCGCATAGCGCCGACGTTGTGGCGTACCGATCAGATCACGGGAGAGACGGACCGCAGCTCCACGCTCATCGAATCGAGGGCCATCGATGATGATGCGAACGCCACGTTGAAGATGATTCTGGAGACGGGCGAGACCGACCCGAATGCCAAGGATCCGTATTCCTTGAATTACCGTCTTCTGGAGAAGCGCATCAACGACTACGCGGCGGAGGAATCGCTCAACTTCCATCTGCTCATCGCCAGATTACTGGACAATGTGATTGTTCTGCCGATCAAAGCAGACTCGCAGGATACGGCACTCATGATCTTCAACACATTGAACGACCGTGGATTGAGTTTGTCCGACGCGGACATCTTCAAGGCGAAGATGTACAAGTACGCGGGCGACGGCCGCGAGGAGTTCGTCCAGGCCTGGCAGGATCTGTCCGCTCATGCGGAGCACGCGGGGCAGAGCATGCAGGCGCTGTTCTACCAGTACATGTTCGTCCTGCGCGCGGAGGAAAACGACCGCAAGACCACAACTCCGGGCCTGCGCAAATGGTTCTCCGAAAAGGAGTTCCAGCGTCTTCGTTCCGGTCGGGTGCTGGAGGACCTGGGGCGGATACTGAATGTGTGGAAGGTCGCCGTCAACCATGAAAGCATCGAGGGTGAGCCGTGGTCGGACGACGAGGCCATCCGCCAGGCGCTGGATATCCTCATGGATTACCCGAACGAGTTCTGGAAATATCCAACCGTCATCTACTATCTGAAGCACCACGACGAGGGTGATTTCGCCGTAAGATTCCTGGCGTTCCTGCGCCACCTGACGGCCGCGCTCGTCTCGCGGTTCGCCATCAGCCCGTCCGTCAACAGCGTCAAGCAGCAGGTTCTCAACCTCGACGCGGAGATTCTCAAGTCCAAGGAGCCGAGATTCGACTTCAAGGACGTGGACACCGAGGAACTGGCATCCAAGCTGCGCGAACCCCACTACCGGCTGGTACGCATGCTTTTGAAAGTCATCGCATACCATGACCCGGAGCAGCGTGGACTTCTTCCGGAACATTGGGAAATCGAGCATATCTTCCCCCCAGAAATGGGATGACATGAAGTTCCCGTCCTTGTCGAACGACGAGGTGAAGGCGAAACTGGAACATCTAGGCAACAAGGTCCCCTTCGAGAAGAATCTGAACATCCGAGCCAGCAACAGCTATTTCTCCAGGAAAAGCAAGCTCTACAAGCAGAGCGGCATTGCGGTGACACGCCGGTTGGGAGCCGAGCATTCCGATTGGAACCTCGAAGACATCGACACGCGTGACGTGCGTGTGACGGACTTGATTCTTAGTGAGTTTGAAGCGTGGGGGTTAAACCGCAACGGTGATCAGTCCAATATATTGGTCAGACCGCGGCCCACGGCTGAACAGGCGGAACAAATCCGACAACTTAAGGAACTCGGTCTTATCTAGGGGGCTGAGATTTGCTTCATGGAATGCAATTCAGCGCCAAGACTTTTTCGGATTGTCCTGACACTGAGCTTGTCTTCGATGAGCAGTTTGTACATGAGGTTCTTCGTGAGGTGGTGCACAACCTTTCGGGCACTACCCTTCAAAAACCCAGAAGAATTTGGATACTGATTATAAATGAGTAATTTGATACCTGTTCTCTAAAGACGGGAAACGAGTAGGATCAATGCCCAAATGGTTCTCTAATTCATGCACAGCGATTATGGAGTGATTAGTTCGTTCAATCGGGTCTTCAGTCTTCCTTGAACAAGAGGTTTTGACTGCATTTAGACGTTTCCAAAATGCTGCTCGCTGATCTTTGCTCATGACATGAAATGGATCAAAGAAATCACTGCTTGATTCAAAATACGGCAAT
>PPYF01268766.1_pt1 | contig 12530 bp, 12 predicted proteins | sample 1559871 | NCBI WGS metagenome assembly PPYF01 (sample SAMN08240021, study PRJNA423297) | Human gut metagenome, whole genome shotgun sequencing project. | reverse complement strand
GGATGGGGACATCCGCCCCTACGGAATGTGACGAACCTTGTCCGTAGGGGCCGCTGTCCTCAGCGGCCCGCCGTCGGCGTATGCACCCAACGATACCCACCCTCATCCGGCCCTGCGGGCCACCTTCCCCCTGGGAGGGGGAAGGCTTTTATCCGTCTTGACGCAGCAGTGCCAAAACCTTGGGCGTTCCCCTCATCCGCCCCCTGCGGGGGCACCTTCCCCCAGGGGAAGGCTAAATTCAAACGGGTACACATGACAGACTTTCCCCATTTCTGCCCCGTTATGTGCAAAGATTGGGTCGGTCACGCCGTACACCTGCCAGCCCGCTTTCCGGGCGGCGGCGCAGGCCAGGGGGGAGTCGTCAAAGAGAACGCAGTCCCCATTCGGGACTCCGCATATCTCTGCCGCCCGGCGGTAGAGGGCGGGGTCCCGTTTTTCCAGCCCTAATTCCGCCGCGGTCAGGATGTGGGAAAAGCAGTCCGTCAGGTCGTGTCGGGCCAGGGCGGCCCGGCACAGCTCCGGCATACAGGAGGACAGCAGGGCGCAGCGCTCCCCCCGGGCGTGGGCACGGCGGACGAATTCCCCAGCCCCGGGCTTCAGGGGCAGCTGATGGGAATAGGCATCTAAAGCCATGTCCAGCCACGCCTGGCAGATATCCTCCTCTGGTATGTTCAGGCCGAACCGCCGCCTGGTGTAGGCCGCCGCCTCCGGGAAGGAGTGGTGGGTCACATATTCCGTGTAATCCTCGGGCACGGGGGATATCCCGTGCATGGCCAGAAAGTCCCGGTCGATGTCCAGCCAGATGCCGTTGGAATCCAGCAGAGTGCCGTCTAAGTCAAAAAAGTACATATCGGTTATTCCTCCGTCCAGAACCGCCAGGGGAAGCGGGCCGCCTCCTGGGCGTAGTCGATGCCGATGCGCTCCCCGGTAAAAACCTGCTGCGGCGGGGGGCCGGCGCAGACGGTAAGCGGGCCGGCCGGGTCGGTGAGGTCCAGGCCGTTCTGCTCCCGGGTGAGCATTAACCCCCGGCACAGCTTGCCCGGGCCGTTTAAAAAATTTTTTCGCTGATAAGCGGTGAGCCGGTCCGCCTTGCGCCCAAAGCGGTTTTCTGCTATAATATCCTCGTTTTTCACTGCCTTCGCCCCCCGGATGAGCACCGCGCAGGGGGTACCCTCCGGCTCGGTGACGAAGTTCAGGCAGTGGTACATGCCGTAGATCAAATAGAGATAGGCCGTCCCCGGCCGGGCATACAGCGTCTGAGTGCGGGGGGTGCGCCGCCCGCCGTAGGCGTGGCAGGCCTTATCGATGGGGCCGATATAGGCCTCTGTCTCTGTGATGCGGCAGACCAGCTGCGTTCCGTCCGGCAGTTTGCGGACGATGTGCTGTCCCAGCAGCGCCCGGGCCACCGTCAGGGTGTCCCGGGCGTAAAATTCCCGTGTGAGCAGTTGCAAACGTCCCGCCTCCCCTCGTTTCCCTGATATCATAGCATACCTTTCTCATACTTTGCAATTCGGAGTTGATCTTATGTCTCCCAAGACCATGAAACTGCTGGCAAAGCCCATGCTGTTTGCCACCGCCATCATCTGGGGCACCTCCTTCTTCATTATGAAGAACGCCCTGGACATCATCCCTGTATTTCGTCTGCTGGCCGTCCGGTTTACGGTGGGGGGAATCCTGCTGGCGGCCCTATGCGGCGGACGATGGAAAAAATTCACCCCGGACTATCTGTGGCGGGGGGCCATTGTGGGCGGGATGCTGTTCATCGCCTATTCTGTCCAGACTTTTGGTCTGTCCATGACCACCCCGTCGAAAAACGCCTTTCTCACGGCGGTGTACTGTGTGCTGGTGCCCTTTTTCACCTGGGCGGTGGTCCGCAAGCGGCCTGACCGATATAATATCGCCGCCGCCCTTTTGTGCGTGGCTGGGGTGGGACTGGTATCTTTGAACGACCAGCTGTCCATCAACGCCGGGGACCTGATCACCCTGCTGTGCGCCGTGTTCTATGCCGCACACATCGTGTCGGTGGAGAAGCTGTCCCCCGGGAAGGACATTACCCTGCTCACCGTATTTCAGTTTGCCTTTGCCGGGCTGTACAGCTGGCTGTTCAGCCTGCCCACGGAGCGCTTTGATATGGGCCTTCTTTTGCAGCGGGAGCTGCTGTGGCCCATGGTCTATCTGTGTGTGATGGCCACCACGGTGGCGCTGCTGTTCCAAAATGTGGGCCAGCGGTGGTCCGACCCCGCCTCCGCCTCAGTCATCCTGTCGTTGGAGTCGGTGTTCGGCGTGCTGTCCTCCGTGCTGTTTTACGGCGATCCGGTGACTGGGCGGCTGCTGGCGGGCTTTGGCCTGATTTTTGTGGCGGTGCTCTGTTCGGAGACCAAGTTTGGTTTTTTGAGAAAAAAACCGAGCCAACATAAGACCTGTGAAGAAGGAGGATGATCTGTTATGGCCCGGACCTTTCAAAATGAACAGGCGCTGGCCAGCGCGCCCATCGGCCCGCTGATGCTCCGCCTGGCCGCCCCCGCTGTGGCCGCCCAGCTCATCAACGTGTTGTATAACATCGTGGACCGGATCTATATCGGCCACATTGCCGTGGTGGGAAAAACGGCCCTCACCGGCGTGGGGGTGACCTTTCCCATCCTCACCCTGATCTCCGCCTTTTCCGCCTTTGCGGGCATGGGGGGCGCCCCTCTGGCATCCATCCGCCTGGGAGCGGGGGACCGGAAGGGGGCAGAGGCCATTCTGGGCAGCGCCGTGTCCATGCTGGTGACCATGGCCCTGGTTTTGACTGTGGGCTTTTCTGTATTTCAGCGGCCATTGCTGCTGGCCTTCGGCGCATCGGCGGACACCATCGGCTATGCCACCGACTATCTGACCATCTATCTGCTGGGGACGATCTTTGTACAGCTTTCCCTGGGCCTGAACACCTTTATCAGCGCCCAGGGAAAGGCCATGCCGGCCATGTGCTCGGTACTCATCGGGGCGGTGCTGAATATCCTGCTGGACCCGCTGTTCATCTTTGTATTCCGCATGGGGGTGAAGGGTGCAGCCCTGGCCACCATTTTGTCCCAGGCCGTCAGCGCCGTGTGGGTGGTGGGCTTTTTGTGCTCGGGCCGGTCCGGCCTGCACATCCGCCGGGAACACCTGGGTTTCCGCCCCCGTGTAATGGGCAAGATCGCCGCCCTGGGCGTGGCCCCCTTCATCATGCAGTCCACCGAGAGCCTGGTGACGGTGGTGCTGAACGTGGGGGCGCAGAAATACGGCGGGGACCTGTATGTGGCCAGCATCACCATTCTGCAGAGCGTGATGCAGATCATTATTATGCCCAGCCACGGCATCACCACCGGGGTGCAGCCCATTATGAGCTATAACTACGGAGCCAAAAACTATGCCCGGGTGCGGGCGGTGTTCCGCCGTCTGCTGGCGGTGACCATGACGGTGACCACGGCGGCCTTCCTGCTGGTGGCCCTGTTCCCCACCGCCGTGGCGCTGATGTTCAACGACGACCCCCAGCTTGTCACCCTGGTGGGCCGGGTGATGCCCCTGTTCTTCGGGGGCGTGTGGGCCTTTGGGGCCCAGGTGGCCTGTCAGTCCACCTTTATGGCTTTGGGCCAGGCCAAGACCAGCCTGTTTCTGGCCCTGCTGCGCAAGATCATCCTGCTGGTGCCCCTGGCCGTCCTGCTGCCCTGGCTCAGCGGCAGCGTGATGGGGCTGTATGCCGCCGAGCCGGTGGCCGACTTTTTGGCCTCCGCCGCCACCCTGACTCTGTTTTTGAAGCGGAGAAAGACCCTGCTGCCGTTAGAGACGCAGGAAGAAAACTGACAAAAGATGTTAGGAGAGAGAAGATCATGCACGGAAAGGCTTTGGGTCACCTGACCGCTATGTTCACGGTGATCCTCTGGGGGACCACCTTCATTTCCACCAAGGTGCTGCTCACCGGGTTTCAGCCGGTGGAGATCCTGTTTATTCGGTTTATATTAGGATTGGCGGCGCTGACAGCGGCCTGTCCAAAACGGATCAAGGGCACCACATGACGGCAGGAGCTGACCTTTGCTGCGGCGGGATTGTGCGGCGTGACGCTGTATTTCCTGGCGGAGAATATGGCGCTGACCTATACCACGGCCTCTAACGTGGGGGTCATCGCATCGGCCGCCCCCCTTTTTACCGCCATACTGGCCCGCTTCGTCTGGAAGGACGGGGAGCGGCTGAACGGAAGCTTTTTCCTGGGCTTTGTGGTGGCCATGGCGGGCCTGAGTCTGATCAGCTTCAGCGGAGCAGCTATGCAGCTGAACCCCATGGGGGATCTGCTGGCCCTGTCCGCCGGCTTGATCTGGGGCTGCTACTCCAATCTGACCCGGGTCATCAGCGGCTATGGCCATCCCGTGCTGCAGACCACCCGGCATATCTTTTTCTATGGGGTGCTGTTTATGATCCCTGCCCTGTTCTTTATGGGCTTCCGCTGGCAGCCGGAGCGGTTTACCCACCCGGTGTATCTGCTGAATCTGCTGTTTCTGGGCCTGGGGGCCTCGGCGGCCTGCTTTGCCAGCTGGAACTTTGCCGTTGGCATTTTGGGGGCCGTGAAGACCAGCGCATATATCTACGGTGCGCCCGTCATCACTGTGGCCGCCTCCGCCCTGATCCTCCATGAGCCCGTCACCCCGGCCATCGCCGCGGGCACGATGCTCACCTTGGCGGGGCTGGTCCTGTCGCAGCGGCGGCCCGGGAGGAAGAACAACAGGGGCTGACCGCCACGGCGGACAAGTGGGCAACTTCTGCATATCTTCCTTCCTGTTTTCCTCTGTATTTTTATGGGACACTCGTGTACAATAAAAGACAGCAAGACCTGTTTTTCAGCGGGCGGAGCTGCCCGCGCAGACCTGAAAAGGAGGCGCTTTTTTTGAACACGAAGAGCACATTTCAGCCCCAGGAGCTGCAATATCTGCAGCTGCTGGCCAAACAATATCCCACGGTGCAGGCGGCCAGCACCGAGATCATCAATCTCCAGGCCATTCTGGGTCTGCCCAAAGGGACAGAGCACTTTATCTCTGATATCCACGGGGAGTATGAGGCATTTTTACATATCCTGAACTCCTGCTCCGGCGTGGTGAAGGAGAAGCTGGACGAGCTGTTCGGCACCACCATGACCCGGGCGGAGCGGGATCAGCTGGCCACCCTCATCTATTACCCGGAGGAGAAGCTGAAGCTGATCACCGCCCAGGGGGATGACCTGAAGGAGTGGTATCGCATCACCCTCCATCGGCTCATCGAGGTGTGCCGCTGGGCCGCCTCGGTCTACACCCGGTCCAAGGTGAGAAAGGCCCTGCCCCGGGACTATGCCTATATCATCGACGAGCTGCTCCACGTCAACTATGACGAGGCGGACAAGCGGGACTATTACGAGAACATCATTAACACCATCATCGACATCGACCAGGCCCCCGGCTTTATCATCGCCGTATGCGGAGTCATTAAGCGCATGGCGGTGGACCGGCTGCACATTGTGGGCGATATCTTCGACCGGGGCCCCCGGGCGGACATCGTCATGGATGCCCTGCGCGGCTATCACAGCGTGGATATCCAGTGGGGCAACCACGATATTCTGTGGATGGGCGCCGCCTCCGGCTCCCGCACCCTGGTAGCCACTGTGCTGGCCAATTCCATCCACTATAACAACCTGGAGGTCATCGAGACGGGCTATGGCATCTCTCTGCGCCCCCTGTCCATCTTCGCCAACGAGGTGTATAAGGACTGCGACACCCACCGGTTTGCCGTAAAGCTCACCGGGGCGGATGCCGACCAGTATACCGAGAAGGACAAGCTGCTCTCTGCCCGGATGCACAAGGCCATCACCGTCATCCTTTTCAAGCTGGAGGGGCAGAAGCTGATGCGCTGCCCGGAGTTCGGCATGAACGACCGGCTGCTGCTGGATAAGATCGACTATGCCGGCAAGACCGTGACCATCGGGGACAAGACATATCCCCTGGAGGACTGCGACTTCCCCACTGTGGACCCAACCGACCCCTATGCCCTGACAGCGGAGGAGAGTCAGGTCATCGACCAGCTCACCGCCTCCTTCCAGCGCAGCGAAAAGCTGCAAAAGCACATTCGCTTCCTCTATTCCAAGGGCGGGCTGTATAAGGTGTTCAACGGCAACCTGCTCTTCCACGGCTGCATCCCCATGACGGCGGAGGGAGAGCTGATGTCCTTTACCATCGGGGGCAAAAAGCGCGCCGGCCGGGAATTTTTGGACTATGCCCAGACCACTGCCCGCCGGGCCTATTACGACAAGCCCGGCTCTGCCGAGCGGCAGTTCGGCATGGACTTTTTGTGGTGGCTGTGGGCAGGGCGGAACAGCCCCATCTTTGGCCGGGACCGGATGACCACCTTCGAGCGGCGGCTCATCGCCGACGAGAGCGCCTGGACCGAGCCCAAAAACAGCTATTATACCCTGTACAACGACCCCGCCGTGTGCGAGGCTATTTTAAAGGAGTTCGGTCTGGAGGGGCCCCACTGCCACATCATCAACGGCCACATCCCCGTGAAGACCAAGAAGGGGGAGAGCCCCATCAAGGGCGGCGGCAAGCTGATCGTCATCGACGGCGGCTTCTGCAAGGCCTATCAGCCCACCTCTGGCATCGCCGGGTATACCCTGATCTATAACTCCAAGAACATCCGCATTGTGTCTCACCAGCCCTTTGCCGGGCAGGAGGAGGCCATTCTCCACAACCATGATATCGCCAACGACAGTGTGATTTTTGAGCGGATGGAGAACCGGGTGAAGATCGCCGAGACGGACATCGGCCTGGAGCTGAAGCGTCAGGCCGACGACCTGCGCCGCCTGCTGGAGGCCTATCGCTCCGGTGCGGTGACAGAGGACCACAAAGAATAGGGCAGGAAAAAGCGCCCGGTATAGACGGTTTCGCCTATACCGGGCGCAGCTGGGAGCAGGTTAATTTCCCACGGCGAAAAAAATTCATTGACAAATGGGAAAGTACCCTTTATAATATGGAATCGATGTTAAATCGATGCGGCTGTGCTGGAATTGGTAGACTGGCAAGCTTGAGGTGCTTGTGTCCGTATGGGCGTACGGGTTCGACTCCCGTCAGCCGCACCAACTCGTCGCAAGCGTATTTCCGCTTGCGACGAGTTTTTATATCCTGCGAATGATACGTCTCACGGCTGAGAGGCTCCGGCCAGAGGCAAAAAGGCCCGGTTATTTTTTAAAATGTATTGACATCCTGTCAGAAACATGCTATGATAACAAATGTCCTCTGATTAGAAAGATGAGGAGAGATGTCCGAGTGGTTTAAGGAGCCGGTCTTGAAAACCGGTGACTCGCAAGAGCCGTGGGTTCGAATCCCACTCTCTCCGCCACTTTTATCTCAAAAGTTCATACAAGCGCATTTGTCTGTAGCCATGCAGAAGTACCCAAGTGGCTATAAGGGGCTCCCCTGCTAAGGGAGTAGACGGAGAAATCCGTGCGAGGGTTCGAATCCCTCCTTCTGCGCCAAGTCGGAGCAAGCTTTGTATCGCTTGCTCCGACTTATTTTATAAGTCGGAGCGCACTCACGCCGCTGCTCCTCCTTTTCAAACCGCAAACGCTTGCGCTGGTTTGCAGTTTGAGGAGACGGGGAATAGAAAGTAAGAATATCCGAATGAACACCGCCTGACACGTCAGAGCAAGCTTTGTATCGCTTGCTCCGACTTATTTATTTAAAAAACCAGAACGGAACCTGATTTTAAAAAGGCTCCGTTCTGGTTTTTTGATTGATAGGCTCAGCCCTGATTGTTAGGCAGCAGCTTGTCCGCCAGCAGGCACAGGACCACGGTGAGCACCATGTCTGGCAGGGTGTAGCCCACGGGGGTGTCCACGCCCATCAGCCAGCGATAGGCGGCAAAGCCGATGAGCCAGATGACCAGGTTCCGTCCGTCGGCCGGCACGTTGAACCGGTCCCGGTGCAGGATGAAGTGGTCGGCGATCTGCACGGCGATCATGGGGGCGAACACCGAGCCGATGAGATAGAGAAACCCGGTGATGTCGTCCATGGGGAACAGGATGGCTCCCACAATGCCCGCGATGGTCACAGCGATGGCCGTCTTTTTCCCGTCCAGCCTGCGGGACAGGGACTCGGCAGAGATACCGGCGGACCAGGCATCCAGGAATGTAGTAGTGACAGTGGAAAAGACCAGGATGACCAGGGCGGCCACGCCCAGGCCCGCCTTTACCATGATGACGGCGATGTCATACTCCCCGGTGAACATGGCGGCCCCCATGCCGATGATATACATCCAGCAGGACACCAGGCCATAGACGATGACGCTGACCCAGGTGGCCCGGGTGGGCTTTTGGGCCTGGCTGGTGTAGTCGCTGATGAGGGGCAGCCAGCTCAGGGGCATGGCCACCGCCAGCTCCACCGCTGCGCCGAAGGACATGGCCTCCCCGGCGGCGGTGACGGCATTGCAGGAGAAGAAGATGACCTTGCACAGCACCAAGGTCAGCAGGAACAGGGCCGCCATGGTCAGCTTGTTGATCCAGCCCAGGTCGGTGATGCCCACGGCGATCCACAGGACGATGAGGGCCCCGATGACCAGACACCACACCCATCGGCCCGCATCGAAGATGCCGCCGACGGCCAGGGCCCCGTCATAGATCATGATGGCCGTCCAGCCCACCAGCTGCAGCACATTCAGCAGGGCGAACAGCAGCCCGCCCCGCTGACCGAAGCTCATTTTCACCGTCTCCATAGCGGTGCGCCCCGTGCGCCCGCCGATCAGGCCCGCCAGCAGCATCATGGCGCAGCCGATGATGTGGCCCAGGAAAATGGCCGCCAGGCCCTGGATCAGGCCAAGGGAGGCGAAGGAAGTGCCTGTGAGAATTTCGGCCAGGGAGATGCCTGCGCCGAACCAGATCAGGCCGTTTTGCAGGGTAGAGGTCTTTTTCACCGGACAAACTCCCCCCGCAGGTCAAACATGTGGTCCATGGGGCCGGAGCCGTGCCCAAGATCCAGCATGGCGGCCAGAGCGCCGGAGATATACGCTTTGGCCCGACGGACGGACTGGTCCAGATCATAGCCCTTGGCCAGATTGGACGCAATGGCGCTGGACAGGGTGCAGCCGGTGCCGTGGGTGTTGCTGTTCTGAATGCGGCGGCCCCGGAACCAGACCCCGGCACCCTCCCGCCACAGCAGGTCATCGGCGTCGCTGATCTGGTGGCCGCCCTTGCACAGCACGGCGCAGCCATATTGTTCGCTGATGGCCCGGGCGGCCTGCTCCATCCCGGCTGGGTCGGAGATGGTCATGCCGGACAGGACCTCCGCCTCGGGAATATTGGGGGTGAGCAGGGTGGCTAGGGGGAGGAGCGTCTCCTTCAGGGCATCCACCGCCTCCTCCGAGATGAGCCGGGCCCCGCTGGTGGCCACCATCACCGGGTCCACCACGATGTTCCGTGCCCCGTATTGCCGCAGCTTATCTGCAATGACGGCGATGAGGGCGGTGGAGGACACCATGCCCGTTTTCACCGCATCGGGGAAGATGTCCGTGAAGATGCAGTCCAGCTGATTGGCCAGAAATTCGGGGGTGGATTCCAGAATGCCATAGACGCCGGTGGTGTTCTGGGCAGTCAGGGCCGTGATGGCGCTGGTGGCGTAAACGCCGTTTGCCGTCATGGTCTTGATATCTGCCTGAATTCCGGCGCCTCCGCTGGAGTCGCTTCCAGCGATCGTCAATGCTGTTTTCATGTGGGTTTTCTCCTTTCTTTGTTGAAAAACACATTGAAGTTTTATTGTGCGGCGGCAGGTGGTGCCCCCAAGCCGTCGCATTAAAAAAACGGCGCTGCCGTTTTTTTAACAGGGATGAGTTAGAAGTGATGAGTTAGAAGTGATGAGTTAGAAGTTCGGCGCAACTCATCACTCCTACTTCCTAACTCCTAACTCCTAACTCTCTCCGCCAGCGTTCTCATATGTCGGGCGGCGGCTTGAACGTCGGGTTGGGCGAAGAGGGCGGAGACCACGGCGGCTCCGGCGATGCCGGTGCCCTTGAGCCGGAGAATGTTGTCTTCATTGATGCCGCCGATGGCCACCACGGGGATGTGGACGGCGGCGCAGATGTCCCCCAGGGTATCATAGGACAGGGTGGACACGTCGGTCTTGGTCCCCGTGTGGAACACGGCCCCCGCTCCCAGATAGTCTGCCCCGGCGGCCTGGGCCCGCAGGGCCTCCTCCGGGGAGTGGGCGGACACGCCCAAAATCTTACCGGGCCCCAGCTTCTGCCGGACCAGTCCGGCCTCCATGTCCTCCTGCCCCACATGGACCCCGTCGGCCCCGATCTCCAGGGCCAGGTCCACGTTGTCGTTGATGAGGAAGGGTGCCCCATACCGGCGGCACAGGGCCTGGATCTCCAAAGCCTCCCGGCGGAAATGGGGGAAGTCCAGCTGCTTCTCCCGCAGCTGGACCATAGTGGCCCCGCCCAGCAGGGCCTGTTCCACCTGTTGAGCCAGGGTCTGGCCCTTTAGCCAGCTCCGGTCCGTCACGGCGTAGAGCAGCAGAGAATTTTTATCCAAGTTCATAGCGCGCTCCTTTATTCAGTGTCTCGCCGTCCAGATGATAGACGGCATCAATGATGCGGCTGCGATAGGCGGCGTTTCCGTCGTGCGGGGCCATGTGCCCCCAGGCGATCTCTCCCGCCAGGCCCATGGCGCACACGGCGGCGGCCAGGGCATAGACAGACCGGTCCGGGTCGGCAGCCAGAAAGGCGGCGCACAGGGCGGAGAGCTGACAGCCGGTCCCCGTCACCCGGCTCATCTCCGGGCGGCCGTTGTGGATGACGAAGCAGATATCCCCATCGCTCACCAGGTCCGTCTCCCCGGTGACGGCCACCAGACAGCCCAGCTGCCGGGCGGCCCCCTTCACAAAGGCGATTTGCTCGGACAGGCCGCCCGCCTGCTGGCGGTCGGCGTCCACCCCCCGGTGGGTGTGGGTCCCGGACAGCAGGGCCCGCAGTTCAGAGGCGTTGCAGCGCAGGGCCGTGACGGGCAGGCGGGCCAGCAGCATCCGGGCGGTGTCGGTGCGCATGGGGCTGGCTCCCGCCCCCACCGGGTCCAGCAGGACGGGGCGGCCCAGCCGACCGGCCTCCTCGCCTGCCGCCAGCATGGCCGACACCCGGCGGCGGCTGAGGGTGCCCAGATTCAGCGCCAGGGCAGCGGACAGACGGGTGATGTATACCGCCTCCTCCGGGTCGTCGGCCATAATGGGGCTGGCCCCGCAGGCCAGCAGGACATTGGCCACGTCGTTGGCCGTGACATAGTTGGAAATGGCGTGGATCACCGGGGCCTGTCTGCGGACCCGAGACAGATATTCGCTAAGATTCAAAAGCGTTCCCTCCAAAAGAAAAGCCGCCGGACGTCTGACAGAAAAGACGGCCTGCGGCACAGATAGATCCATCTCTCCCTACGTTGGCATTACCCAAATCAGGTCGCAGGTCGAAGCGCACAGCTTCCTCTCAGCCCGTTTGCGAGCTCCCTTGGTTACACATAAATTGTGGCTATCATTATAATCCGAAAAAAAGAAGATTGCAAGTTTTTCTCCTGTGGGGTATGCTTAAAAGCAGAAATTCAAATTTAAAGGAGGCTGACCCCTATGACCGACCAGGAACTGGTGGCCCGGGCCATCAAAATGCAGGAGTTCTCCTATGTGCCTTACTCCCACTTCCCCGTGGGCGCAGCGCTGTTATGCGATGACGGGACCGTGTTCACCGGCTGCAATGTGGAAAACGCCGCCTTTGGTTCCACCATCTGTGCGGAACGTACCGCCCTTTTAAAGGCGGTGAGCGAGGGGCGGCGCACGGGCTGGACGGCCATTGCCATCGCCGGACGGGGCAGCGACTTCTGCTGGCCCTGCGGGGCCTGCCGCCAGATGCTGTATGAGTTTGCCCCCGGGCTGCGGGTGCTGGCCGCCCGGGGGGACGGCGCATTCGAGACGGCCACCCTGGGCCAGCTCATGCCCCACGGCTTTGGGCCATTGTCGCTGCAGTAAAAATACGCATATTTTCCCGCCTTTTGGATAAGCTATCCCCAATGGCTCTTGAAAAGGAGGAATCAAGCGTGGTAATGGACAAGATCGCCCTGACGCTGCTGGTCATCGGCGGCATCAACTGGGGCTGTGTGGGGTTGTTTCAGTTTGACCTGGTGGCCTTCGCCAGTGGGGGCTCCGCCAGTCTCATCAGCCGGATCGTCTATACCCTGGTGGGCCTGTCCGCCGTGTGGTGCGTCTCCCTGCTGTTTCGTCTGGGGGACGGCAAATAATAAAGTTTTCTCATCCAGCCAAAAGCCGGGCGCAGCTGCGTCCGGCAATTTTTTTGCACATTTTTTCCCGTTTGGTGGACAAAACCGTACAACTTCAAGCCTCGGGGCGACCAGGGGTAGAAGGACGGGGGTTTGGACCGGGAAAAGTTTGGACGGAGGGATACATAGAATGGAACTGTGGACCATGGTCATCACCGGTGGGGTGGGGGCGGCGGCCATCAAGCTGCTGGAT
>PPYF01017241.1_pt1 | contig 12530 bp, 13 predicted proteins | sample 1559871 | NCBI WGS metagenome assembly PPYF01 (sample SAMN08240021, study PRJNA423297) | Human gut metagenome, whole genome shotgun sequencing project. | reverse complement strand
AAATTTTAGAAATAAAAAATAAAGACAAATTTTAAGAGAACTTAGAAGCTCTTAAAGTCTGAATATAAGCGTGATATAAAGTCATACCCTACTTAAAAAAATAAATTGATTAAGTAGGGTATTTTTTTGAAAAATAATATTTCTGGTTGACTTATGATTTTTAAGGTGGTAACATAATAAACAACAAGAAGTTAATTCACAGAATACTTTATTAAAGGCTCTGTGATTATATTTATTAAATATTAAAAAAGGAGAAAAAAGATGAAAATATTACTTAACAACAAGAATTACTATTATTACTTTGGCTATTACGGATAGGGGATTGTAACACTGTTTCGATTAAATCAATTTGATTTCGGCATTGTTTGCAAGCCCCGCTTATGATACAAAAGCAAAGGTTTGTGGCATGTCGGCTAAAGTGATAAATGTTGTAAAAGTAATTTTACTATCGCCGCGTGTTGGCGGTTTTTTTTATACCCAAATTTTGGATTGTGTATACCGCCGCTTTATGTTCGGCGGTTTTTTTGATTTTTAAATAACTTAAATTTAGAGGAGGAAGAAGTTTTATGAATGCAATTATTACGATTTTAACGCAAAGTATGTTTTTAGCGATTATGGGAATAGGAGTATATATTACTTACAAAATTTTAGATTTTCCAGATATGACAGCAGATGGTAGTTATACTTTGGGAGCAGCAATTACAGCGTCTATGGTAGCATCAGGTGCTCCAGCCTTGTTAGCAGTGCTTACTTCAATAGTAGGTGGAGCAATAGCTGGAATGGTATCAGGTCTTTTGCATGTCAAGTTGAAAATAACGAATTTATTATCGGGAATACTAGTGATGGGAATGCTTTACTCAATCAATTTAAGAATAATGAAGGGCAGGGCAAATACACCAATATTTGACTCAAAACATCTTTTGAATTCTGAAATATTTTCTGGAGTAGATCCTAAAGTGATGACTTTAGTAATTGCTCTACTTGTAGTAATGATAGTCAAGTTGATACTGGATTTATTTATGAAAACAGGATTAGGATACCTTATTAGAGGAACTGGAGATAATGAACAAATGGTAAAAACTTTAGGTATTAATGTAAGTAAGATAAAGGTTATTGCCTTGATGATATCAAACTCATTTATAGCATTTAGTGGATCTATGATGTGTCAATTTTTAGGATTTGCAGATGTGAATATGGGAATAGGGACTTTAGTATTAGGTATCGCTTCAATAATAATAGGACTTTCAGTTTTTGGATCTTTAAAGAAGGTGAAGGATACAACAAAAATAATATTAGGAACAATAATTTATCAGTTTGCAGTTTTCTTTGCATTAAATACAGGTATGCAGTCTAGTGATTTAAAGCTAGTGACAGGGTTAATTATAGTTGTTTTTATATCACTTAGCAAAAAAAGTGTATCAGATAAAGTAAAGGGAATATTTCCTAAAGTATCTATAAAAAATGACTCGAATTTGTTGAATTTAAAGGAGGATAAGAATGTTAGTGCTTAAAGATATATCAAAAACTTTTTCAAATGATAGTGGATTTTCCAATAAGGTATTGGATGGTGTTAATCTAGAGATAGAAAAGGGTGAATTTGTATGCATAATAGGTAGTAATGGAACAGGTAAATCTACTCTTTTGAATATCATATCTGGACATACCAAGGAAAGTTCTGGAAAAATAGAGCTAAATGGTAAAGAGATAAATAACTTACCAGAACACATAAGAACAAGAAATATTAATCGAGTATTCCAAAATCCTTCAATGGGAACCTGTCCAACTATGAGTATTAGAGAAAATCTAGCTATGGCAATAAAAAAAGAGAAGTTATTTGGATTAAAAAGCTGTTTAAGTTTTGAAGAAGAGGTATACCAAAAGGCAGTGAGAGAGTTTTCACCTAGACTATTAAATCACCTAGATTCTCCAGTAGGAAGCTTATCAGGTGGACAAAGACAATCAATATCGCTTTTGATGTCATCATTGTCAAATCCAGATATACTGTTGTTAGATGAGCATACTGCCGCACTTGATCCAAAAACTTCTGATGAAATAATAGAGCTGACTGATAGAATAGTTAGAGAACACAATATTACAACACTTATGGTAACACATAATTTAAAGCATGCCATAAATTATGGAGATAGATTAATAATGCTTCATAAGGGAAATATAATTATGGACTTAAAAGCTGAAGAAAAGAAAAATTTGACAGCGGAGAAAATTTTAGAAAGCTTTGAATATGCCGTATAGAAAAATCTATGAGAATATGTGTATAAGATGAAACTATAAAAGATTGAATATTCTTTAAAATGTTATCAAAGATCCTTAAATATAAATATATATTTAGAAGGATTTGATATATAAAGTATAGAGCTATTAACTACTCTATACAACAACCCCTAATATGATAGAATTTAATGTAATTGTATGATTGTATTTGCTAGATTATTTTTATAAAGCTAGATATTTATATCTCCTAACATTAAATATTTAGGCAAAAAACCCCAACTTTATCTATCCAATATAATTATACAGGCAAAAGAGAGGAGAAATCCTCTCTTTTGTTTGCCTAAAAATGGCTATGGGTATATAAATATAAGATGAAAGAGATTATAAAATATTGAAATAATAAGAATCTATTGTATAATTATACTAGTAAGTAAAGAGTTTTTATCTAGAGTATGGGTGTAAATACTATTAGGTGGAAAAGTTTTAGAATAGGATGATACAGATGAAAAAAATTGTAGATGTAAGTAATGTATCTTTTAGATATGATAAGGAATATATTTTTAAGAATATAAGCTTTGATGTACTAGAAGGTGATTTTGTTGGGATAATAGGTTCCAATGGTGCTGGAAAATCAACACTTATAAAGTTGATTTTGGGACAGCTAAAGCCTGAAGAGGGCTATATTAGGGTAAATGATAGAGATCCTTCTACTGGAAAAAATCTAGAAACAATTGGATATGTTCCTCAAGTGGGTCTGTCTAGGGCAATAGATTTTCCTGCAACTGTAGAGGAAATAGTGATGATGAATATGTACAAGGAGATTGGTAGATTTAGATTTCCTAAAAAAAAGCATAGAGAAAAAGTTTTAAAAAGTTTAGAAATTGTGAATATGAAAGATTTTGCAAATAGAAGATTTTCTGATTTATCAGGGGGACAACAACAGAGGGTAATAATAGCAAAAGCGATAGTTAACTCACCTAGTTTATTGATACTTGATGAACCAACAACAGGGATAGATCATAAGTCAGAGAGGCTTTTATATGAACTATTAGATAAACTACATAAAGAAAATAAAATTACAATATTGATGATTTCACATGACTTGGAAAAGATAAAAAAGCACTCTAATAAACTTATAAAGATAGAAGACTTTGAGGAGGTAGATTAAATGTTGGAATATGAATTTATGAGAAGAGCATTTATTGTAGGTCTACTTCTAGCCACTATTATTCCCTGTATAGGAGTGACTATTGTTTTAAAGAGGCTGTCTATGATGGGTGATGCCCTTTCACATGCTTCTCTGGCAGGAGTTGCAGCAGGACTAGTAATAGGTATAAATCCGATTTTGGGAGCAGTTATAGTAACTGTTTTTGCAGGCTTTGGAATAAACATAATAAGGAAGAAATTTCCTAAGTATGCTGAGATTTCTATAGCGATAGTTATGTCAGCAGGTGTTGGTTTGGCAGGTGTTTTATCTGGGTTTACAGATAATTCTTCTGGCTTTACTAGCTTTTTATTTGGTAGTATAGTAGCAATTACAGATTTTGAGCTATATCTCGTTGTCTTTCTAGCCGTGATTGTGATGTTAGCCTTTCTTCTATTATATAAAGAACTTATGTATATATCTTTTGATGAGGAAGGGGCAAGACTTGCTGGTATAGCAGTAAAAAGTGTAGATTTTATCTTTACTATATTGACTGCCTTAACAGTTGCAATAGCATCAAGAACAGTAGGTGCATTAATAGTTTCTTCGATTATGGTAATTCCTGTTGCTTGTGCTATGAGATTTACCAAAAGCTACAAGATGACAGTGATTATGTCTATATTATTTGCCTTAGTCTTTACAATTATAGGACTGGTTTTGTCTTTTTATTTGGGCTTAAAACCAGGAGGAACGATAGTACTAGCTGGAGTGATTACTTTGATAATATCTATGATTGTAAAAAAATAGAATAAATATATTTAGATGCAGTCAGTATATGTTTTATTAAATACTATAAAAAATATATAGACTATCCTTAGATTATAGTGATAGAATCTAGTTAATAGAAGAGTACAGAGGAGGATTCTTATGGCATATGTTTTAAAAGAGGTAAAAATGCGTACAAACAACTCCCCAGACGGAGTAAAAAAGATAAACGCACTTTGGCAAGATGTTATATCGGGAAAATTACCAGTTTTATTTGATAGTGATAAGGTATTTAAAGAAGGAACATCTTTGGTATCAAGATATAGCAACTATGAATCTGATGAAACAGGTGAGTATGATCTTAGTATTATGGGTGTTGATTCAGGATTTTTTGCAGAGATGGAGTTGAAAGTCGAAAGAGGTTTATATAAGAAGTATGATGTGATAGACGTGAGCAATGATACAGATATTTGTATAAAAAATGCTTGGAATATGGTGTGGGAAGAAACAAAATCAGAAGAAATAAAGAGGGTATTTGAGGATGATTTTGAAAGTGCAGTAGACGCCGAGTACTCAAGTGATGGTAAAGCCCACTGCTATCTATATATATCAATAGAAAAAGAAGAGAATTTAATATAATGATGTAAGTGTATATTTTAAGGAGGCTAATATGAAAGTATATGGAACTATGCTTTGTCCTGATTGTCCACCTATTAAAGAACTGTTGGAAAAAAAGGGTGTTGAATACGAGTTTTTAAATATTACTGAAGATTTAATGATATTAAAGGAATTTTTAGAGCTAAGAGATAACAGAGAAGAGTTTGATATTATAAAGCAAGAAGGAAGTATTGGAGTGCCTTGTATGCTTACAGATGACAAAGAAATAATTTTTTATGAAGAAATAATTGACAGATTTGATAAGTAAAACAAAGACTAGCTTGAAACAGAGCTAGTCTTTATTTTTATAAATATAAGCTTGGAGAAGCTTTGATTTTTGACCTAGTTTTATTAGTGTTTTCCAATATTTTTTAGGGTATATATAAAGAAGAAAGAAAACTTATATTTAAATATAAGTTTCAATAAAGAAGATTTAATATATTAGAATTCTTATTTTTAATATTGAGATAAAAAAACATATAAATAAATAAAAAATTGTAAAAGTTTAGTTAAATTTTGGTTTTATAATATATAATAGATATCAAAACCCAAAATTCTATAAGTAGCAAGATATATTTATAACTGGCTATTTGACTATGATTGAGTTGAATATATTGATATTTAGTGGTATTATGTATATGTGGAATTTTGCAATTTTTTAGAGTTGGTTTTCTCATTAAAAGCGAGTGTTTGCAGTGCTTTGCTGCAATTGGAATTTAAAAGGCGGCAACTTTGCTGCAGTAATGTTTCAACTGGAAGCATTTTATATTGCTATGAGGTGTAAGTAATGATATATAACAAGTATAGAAAAAGTAAAGTAAATAAGGTAATATGTACAATTCTTGTGTCAGTGATGCTATCTACTGGAGTATCTTCAGTATATTCAAATGCTGATGAAAAAAGAAATGATAATAGTGTGTATAGCTATGAAACTATAGATTCCGACTATAATGAAGAGTTTGAGTCTTCGGGTATGATAGAGTCAGCAGAGGATCAAAGTTCAGAGGAAAAGACTAAAGATGATAAGAGCATAGAAGAAAAAAATGAAACTATTGGTGTTTCTTCTGTAGATTTTGGTGGAACGACTGTTAGAAGCTCTACTAATAAGAAAAATTTAATAGGAGATGCAGCGGCTTCAAAGTATGACCCTAGGATATTGGGCTATACAACAGGAGTAAGAGATCAAGAAAAGTTAGGTATTTGTTGGTCATTTGCAGGTAATGCAACATTGGAAAGCTATTTAAAGAGAAAAGGATATGGTGATTTTGACCTATCTGAAGAACATATGAGATGGTGGGCAAAAGATGGTACTTATAATTGGGATATAGGAGATGAATCGGGTTCTACCAATGAAACTTCTGTAGGATATTTCACATCGTGGATGGGAGCAAAGTTGGAGAAGGATCTTCCTTATAATGGAAAGCAAACTACTCAACAAGGAGCAAAAAAACCATCAAATTATGATACAGCACCATTGATAGATTTTCAGGTATTAGATATAGTTAATGTAGCAACCGATCGTGCCTCTGTTAAAAATGCAATAGCGCAGTATGGGGCTGTAATGTCAGGTTATTATAATAGTAAATACTACACAAGTAAAGATGAAACTTCTTTTTATTGTGACGAAGCCCTTGGTCAAAATCATGCCATAGCTATAGTGGGTTGGGATGATAATTATTCAAAAGATAAATTTGACAGTGGATCTTCAAAGCCGAAATCAGATGGAGCTTGGCTTGTGAAAAATAGCTGGGGAAAATATAACTCAGAAGGTGGATATTTCTGGCTTTCTTATGAGGACAAAACAATTCTTTCTTTTACAGATAACTATTCAATAGGAAGAGTCCAAAAAAATAAGGGACAAAAACTGTATCAGCATGAATATTCAATGTCTTCTACACTAAATGATAATGTAATTACAGCAGTAAATAGATTTGATTTTGGTAAAAATGAAGCTCTTCAAGGTGTTATGTTTGCTACTGATAGTGTGGGTGCAGACTATGAGTTGTATTTTGTTCCAGAATTAGATGGAAAATTAAACTATGGAGCAAGAATGTTTTTAAAGTCTGGTAAAGTACCTTTTTCTGGATATATAACACAAGACATATCTAGCTTTCCTCTTCCAACTGGGAAAGGGGCACTGGCTGTAAGGATAGATAATAGAAAAAATAATATAAAATCAAGTATTGGACTTGAAAAAAATGTTTCTAACTTTAATATGTTTGTTGCAAAAGCAAATATTGGGGAAACATATATACTAAAAAACAATCAGTTAATAGATCTAAATACTATGCCTGGATATTCTCCTGCAAATGCAGTAATAAAGGGTATAACAAAGCCTATAGATGGTGGAAAAGAATTGTCTGGATCAAATAGATATGAAACGGCTATAAAGATAGCAGATCATGGATGGAAAAAATCAGAGAATGTATTCTTAGTAAATGGTTCGGCGATTGCAGATGCTTTGACTGCGACTCCTTTAGCAAAATTAGAGTCAGCACCAATTCTTCTTACAGAGAGAGATAGAGTAAATGATAATGTAATGAAAAAGATAGAGGATTTAAATACAAAGAAGGTAACTATTATAGGTGGTGAAAATTCAGTATCACCAGCAGTTGAAAAACAACTGAAAAGTAAAGGTATACTAGTAGAGAGAATATATGGAAGCAATAGATATGAAACAAGTGAAAAAATAGCAACAGAAGTAATGAAAGAACATAAAGATATAAAGTCTGTAGCAGTAGCCAATGGTGATAGGGGCTTAGCCGATGCAATTAGTTTCTCTTCTGTAGCAGGAGAAAAAACTATTCCAATATTATTAAGTAACAACTCGGGCAATATAAAGTTACCTGAAGGATTGATGGATAAAAGTTCAATTAGAGATAGCTATATAATAGGTGGAAAACAATCTGTTCCAGAAAGTGTTGAAAGTGACTTTAAAAATGTTACTAGAATAAGTGGCTCAAATAGAAATGATACAAATGCCAAGATAATAGAGAAGTTTTATCCAAATGAAGATTTAGAGTATGCTTTTGTGGCAAAAGATGGCTATAATAATCAAGAGATGTTGATAGATGGTCTTGCTATAGGTGCATATGCAGCAAGTGTTAAATCTCCAATAGTATTGACTCATGGAAAACTAACAAATGCTCAACTAGATGCTTTGAGGGGTAAAAGAATCAAAAATATAACTCAGGTTGGTGGTGGTATGAATAGTATGGCTACTACTGAATTATTACTTATAAATTCAACAAAATAGAAAGAAGGATTAAAATGGAAACAAAAGTAGAAAGTTTTGTGTTAGATCACACTAAGGTAAAAGCACCATATGTAAGAAAGTGTTGTCTACTGGACGGTGAAAAAGGAGACAAGGTAACAAAGTTTGATTTGAGGTTTTTACAACCGAATAAAGAAGTCTTTGAAACAAGTGCAATACATGGTCTGGAACACTTATTAGCTACTTATTTAAGAGAGACTATGGATGGAGTAATAGACTTATCACCTATGGGATGCAGAACAGGATATTATTTGATTATGTGGGGGGATGTTGAGCCTTCATATGTAAAAAATGGACTAGAAAAAGCTTTAGAAATGGTTCTAGAGACAGATGAAATGCCTGCAGCCACAGAGGAAGAATGTGGTAATTACAGAGATTTATCTCTAGAAGGAGCTAAAAAATATACAAAATATGTTCTTGAAAAGGGATTTTCTTTAAACATATATGGAGATAAATAAGCAATAAAAATATAAATTAAATGAGATGTTTATATATCTATTAAAGTAATATAAACATCTCATTATCTAAATCAAAAAACTGGAGGGCTTGTATATGAAAATATATAATACAATGACGAGACAAAAAGAAGAATTTGTACCACTTGAAGCTGGGAAAGTAAAAATGTACGTGTGTGGTCCGACTGTATACAACTTTATACATCTAGGAAATGCTAGACCTTTTGCAGTATTTGATACATTGAGAAGATACTTTGAATATAAGGGATATGACGTTACATATATTCAAAACTTTACAGATGTTGATGATAAAATAATAAAGAGAAGTCATGAAGAGGGGATATCTCCTGAAGAAGTGGCAAATAAGTATATAGAGGAATATTTTAAAGACTGTGATGCTTTAGGAATTAAAAGAGCGACAGTACATCCTCAGGTTACTGACAATATCAAGTATATAATAGAGTTTATAGAGGGCTTAATAGCCAAGGGATATGCATATGAATCTGAAGGGGATGTTTTATTTAGAACAAGAAAATTCCCTGATTACGGAAAATTATCTCATCAAAATATAGAAGAGCTAGAGCTTGGAGCAAGAATAGATGTAGATCAAAAGAAGGAAGATCCATTAGACTTTGTTCTTTGGAAAGCAAAGAAAGAGGGAGAACCAGGCTGGAAGAGTCCTTGGGGCGAAGGAAGACCAGGTTGGCATATAGAGTGTTCTGTAATGTCAAGAAGATATCTTGGAGAGACAATCGATATACATGCAGGAGGACAGGACTTACAGTTCCCTCACCATGAAAATGAAATAGCTCAAAGTGAGAGCTGCAGTGGAAAGACATTTGCTAAATACTGGATGCACAATGGATATATAAATGTTGATGGAGAGAAAATGAGTAAATCTCTAGGAAACTTCTTCACAGTAAGAGAGATTGGAGAAAAGTATGATCTAGGACTAGTAAGATTTTTCCTATTATCAACTCATTATAGAAATCCTGTAAACTTCAGTGATACAATACTAGATCAGTCTAAAGCAGGTCTTGAAAGATTGACAAATGCAAGAGACAGAGCGGAATTTATATTGGATAAATTAGTAGAAGATAAATTAAAAGACTCAGAAAAAGACTTATTAAAGCAAGTAGATTCTTATAGAGATAAATTTACTGAAGCAATGGATGATGATTTAAATACAGCCGATGCAATAAGTGCGATATTTGAACTTGCTAAGTTTATGAATACAAATATACAAGAAGAATCATCTAAGGAGTTTGTTCAAAAGAATTTGGATATATTTAATGAACTTACAGGTGTGTTAAATATAGTTCAAAAGTCTACAGAAGAAGATGATGGACTAACTGAAAAGGTAGAAGAGTTGATAGCCAAAAGAGCAGAAGCTAAAAAGAATAAAGATTTCTCATTGGCAGACCAAATTAGAGAAGAACTAACAAATATGGGTATATCAATAGAAGATACTAGACAGGGAGTAAAATGGAAGAGAATATAATTAAATATAAAGAGATTAGTAAAGAGGAGTTGGCGAGAATATCGCCACTCACTCTTGCCTATCTTGGAGATACAGTATACGAATCATATATAAGAGAATATCTTATAAGAAAGAATATATTTTTAAAAATAAATGATTTACATAAATTAGCAATAAAATATGTAAATGCATCAGCTCAATCAAAGGCGATTAAAGGTATAGAAGGAATTCTTACCCAAGAAGAAGAAAATGTATTCAAAAGAGGAAGAAATCACAAAAAAAATACAAGTGCAAAGAATGCTAGTGTAGTAGATTATAGACATTCAACTGGCTTTGAAGCGGTAATAGGATATTTGTATTTAGATGGTGATGACGAGAGATTAGAATATATAATAGAAGAAAGTATAGACGTAATAGAAAATAGATAAGGTGGTGAACTTTTTTGGCGATAATTGAAGGAAGAAATCCTGTACTAGAGGCCTTAAAAAATGATAGAGAAATAGATAAGATAATGGTAAATAAAGCAGCAAAAGAGGGCTCTATAAAGAAAATAGTTGCTATGGCGAAGGAAAAGAAAGTAATATTGCAACAAGTAGATAGACATAAGCTAGATGAAATGTCAGAAAGTCACTCACATCAGGGAGTAATTGCTATTATAAGTGAATATAAATACTATGAGCTAGATGAAGTATTAGAAATACCTAAAGAAAAAGGAGAAGATCCATTTTTTATAATATTAGATGGAATAACAGATCCTCATAACTTAGGCTCTATAATAAGAACGGCAGATGCTGTAGGAGCTCATGCGGTAATTATACCGAAAAGAAGAAGTGCACAAATTACTCCAGTAGTAGCAAAGGCTTCAGCTGGGGCCGTAGAGTATGTGCCAGTATGTAAAGTAACCAATATTGCAAACACTATCAAAACTTTGAAAGAAAATGGTCTATGGATTGCAGCTGTAGATATGGACGGAGAATCCTTTTTCAGACAAAACCTATCAGGAGCGTTGGCTCTTGTAGTAGGAAGTGAAGGATCTGGAATATCTAGGCTAGTAAAAGAAAATTGTGATTTCACTGTAAGTATGCCGATGTCTGGAAATGTAACATCTCTAAACGCATCAGTAGCAGGTGGAATACTACTATATGAAGTGTATAGACAGAGAAATGCGAAAAAATAAATATGTTTCGAGAAAATTTTTGATAGTTGATGGATATAATATTATAAATGCCTGGCCTAGTCTAAAGAAAGTATCTGAAGAAAATTTAGAAGAGTCCAGAGATAAATTGGTTGGATATATTTTAGAATATTCTAAGATGAAAGGATATGAAGCCTATGTAGTCTTTGATGCATACAATGTCAAGGGAACTAGTGAAAAAATAGAGGACCATCATGGGATAACAGTGGTATTTACAAAAGAAAATCAAACTGCAGATAGCTATATAGAAAAATTCATATCTTCGCTTTCCAAATATGATGAAGTAGCGGTTGCAACGAGCGATTATGCAGAGCAACAAATAGTTCTAGGCAAGGGGTGTTCAAGGGTACCAGCTAGAGAGTTAATAGAAAGTTTCAATAGATCTAAAAGTGACCTAAGAAAGCAAAATAAAAATCAAACCAGCAAGTACAACAGTATGAATAGGTTGGAAAATAGGATAGATAGTAATATCCTTGAAAAACTGGAGAAAATTAGAAGAGGAAACAATTAATATGAATTGAGCTGGAGGTAGCGATGTCTAAAATAGTTACTGAAGGGAATTTAGAGGAGGAAGATTTGGATTCAAGTAAAATCTCTCACTCCGATGAAGACTATAAATATGTAAAAGAAGCACAAAAAGGAAATATAGCGGCTATTAACCATATAATTAGCAAGTACGACATAATGGTTAAAGCTAAGTCAAAAATGTATTTTATGATAGGCTCTGATAGAGAGGATATGATACAAGAAGGAATGATAGGTTTATACAAGGCTATAAGAGACTATAATGATGAAAAAACATGTACATTCAGTAGTTTTGCGAGCATATGTGTGACTAGGCAGATGATAACAGCAGTAAAAACGTCTACAAGACAAAAACATATTCCTTTAAATTCATATGTTTCTTTAAATAAGCCTGTATATGATGGGGATTCTGAATCAGATAGAAATTTATTTGACATTATAACAAATAATGCAGATTCAGATCCAGAAAAGCTAATAATTAGCAAGGAAAATTATAAAAATATAGAGAATAAAATAAATGAAGTGCTAACTCCTTTAGAAGAGGAAGTATTGACTCTTTATATGTCAGGTGAAAAATACAGCGAAATAGCAAATGCTCTTGGAAAAAATGAAAAATCAATAGACAATGCTATGCAAAGAGCGAAAAAAAAGCTCATAAAATCATTAGAAGAAAATGAATAATAAAAAATATTTAAAAAATAAAATAGCGTAATAAAAGAAGTTTGGCTGATTTCTTTTATTACGCTATTTTAGTCTAAATAGATTCTGTCAAATATAATAATAGAATTTTTAAAGTATAATCT
>PPYF01671533.1_pt1 | contig 12531 bp, 9 predicted proteins | sample 1559871 | NCBI WGS metagenome assembly PPYF01 (sample SAMN08240021, study PRJNA423297) | Human gut metagenome, whole genome shotgun sequencing project. | reverse complement strand
GTCAGCGACTCCGCCTCCTTCTCCAGCAGCTCGTTCAGGGTTTCTTCTACACTTCCTCGAACTAATTCTTTGAGCTGCCCCTTGATAATTTCCTCATTCAGTTGTACAATTTTCTCGGACATAGTTTGCTGTCTCCTTTCAGAATGGTGTGTCGTGACTTCATTCTACCAGAGCCTGCAAACTATGTCTTCTCTTATCCCTTTTTCTTTTTGCGCAACTTATTGTACATTATCGAAAAACCACCCGCTTGGCGGGTGGCTGTTTATTTTGGGCTTAAATGCCCGGATTTTATTTTTTATGGTTCTATGTAAATAGTTGGATAATGTTGGGGCAGGCTTCTCGAGCAGAGAAATCTACACCCAACATTTTTGCTTTTTTAGAACCTTTTCATATTCGTCCTGTGTAATGCGCTCAAATAATGCGCAGTGATTTTTGGATATATTCCATAGAGCGCTCCTTGCTGAGCAGAATATCATCAGGCAGCGCCTTGAGCTTGGCTATGAGCCGCTCTACCACGGCGCAGCCTTTGTCAGAGGTGATATAATATGCCTCCCGTTCCTCGCTTTCCTCGCAACAGTCAATTACCAAACACACGTCAGCCGCAGAAAAAATCGAAAATCGGCAGTCGTTTGCCTTCAGAACCGGGTTTGTATCTCGGACAATATATATATCCAGCCCGGAACATTCTTTCATACGTTGAAGCAGCGTCTCTATGTGGTGCTTTCTTTCTTCGCGCCCGAGGACAATGTGCCTTGTATTATTAATGCACATAGAGCCGTCTACGAAATAGTTTAAAAACACAGATTCAAAAATATATACAGAAGTTGTCCCCGCATATTCATAATAGAAGTTTTTGTTGGAATCTGCCGAGGTTGGGCTGAGCTGCGTGTTGAAAACCAGCTTCTGTATCTCGCTGTCCATGTATATTGGGAACATTTCACCGAGAATATAGACATGGGAGGGGTTAGTGGCATACTTATACGAATAGTTCTTTGCCTTCTCCGAGTATGGTTTTGCATGGTCAAAAACGCTTGTCTGCTTGTAGAAGTAGGAGAGCGCCGAGTGGTATATCTTTTCAACCGATTCGTGATTAGATATGCTGGCGCAAAGCGCCTCGCCGCTGAACGGATCCCGTATTCCGCAGACGGCAAAGCAATCGTTTAGCACACACAGTCCGCCGTACTTTGAGTAATCCGCCTGAGAGATGTAATAAAGCTGAAAGCTCGAATTAAAGAAAACGTGCGCCAGTGACAGAATGAAAACCTCCATACTGTCATCCTCCTCAAGGGTACTGTCTGTGTAGAACAGTCGGAGAGAGACGCGCTGCCGCTCCGTTGAGCCTATTTTGAAAAATGCCAACAGTTCCGGCTTTTTCTCCACCGCCAGTTTGAAGACATTCAGCGGTATGATCAATTCAAATTTATCTGCCCCGCGCTCTATATGAACCATGAGCTGCTCAAAAACGAGGTCAATATTCAGCGGGCAAGTGACAGGCAAAGCGGCCTTCTTCCCCGGCTGTTTTTCTCTTTCCGTCTCAAAAAAACTGTTGGCGATAATGCTCTTTATCATTTTTTTGCATGCAGTCTTGTCCGATACGTCGACTGATTGTATATTGTAGTTTTCCGCGAGCTTTTCAAATGCGGAGGTGTCGCCGCTGTGCACACAGACCTCGGCAATCTCTTCTGCAGTGCCGTCAATCATTGCGGCCGGAGGTCGCTTGCTGTTGTTCAGCCATTTGCTCAGGTAGGAGGGATCGTAGCCGAGCGCGTCAGCAAGTATATATGATTTTACGCCGCAAACCTTTATGATGCTGCGCAGTGTGCTTCCAAAGTCCGACATATAATTCTCCGTTGCTAATAATAGTTTTGCAGAGTAAATTCGCTGGTCTTTAACAGCTCTGCCCTTAAATAATAGCGCGTTGACTGAGTTGTTGTCAAGCATTAGACAGCATTTCTTGACTTTTGTCGCGGAGAAAAGTCAAGAAATGACCATATTCGAGTCAAGAAGGGCACGTTCGTTCATTTTTTGTCAATGTACTTTTCGTCGAATGTGTGTTAAATTACAGGCAAGCAATCCTGAAGATACCGAAAGGAGCAAAAATATGAAAAAGAAAGTGCTTATAACCGGCGTGACCGGAACCATGGGCTTTGCTACTCTCAAGCAGTTTGCCGCACATCTCGACGAATTTGACGTCCGCGTGCTTGCAAGAAAGTCCGATTTCAATGAGAATATGCTCAAGCCTTACGCTGAGCAGATAGAGATTGTTTGGGGCGATCTCACTGACGACGAATGCCTGCACGAGTGTGTAAAGGACATGGATTATATCCTGGCGATCGGCGCCTTTGTCTCCCCAATGGCAGACGCACATCCGGAGGAATGCATACGCACAAACTACGGCTCTACGCTGTCGATGCTCCGTTCGATAAAAGAACTGGGGCAGACGGATAAGACTCACTTCGTATTCATCGGCTCTGTCTCCATGTATGGCGACAGACAGACTCCCATACACTGGGCAAAGGTCGGCGACCCGCTCAAGTCCTCCATTCTTGACCACTATGCACTTGGCAAGATATTCTCCGAGAGAGCTGTCATCGACTCCGGACTCAAGCATTGGGCCTCTATCCGCCAGACCGGAATGTACCCCACCAATATCCACAACATCACTGTCGGCTATCCGATAAGAAGCCATATCCCTCTCAACAACGTCTGCGAGTGGTCTGACTGTGATGACTCTGCACGCCTGATGTTCAACATTTGCGCAAGCGCTCCGGAGAAGTTCTGGAACCACTGCTACAACCTCGGCGGTGGCGCAGACTACAGAAAAACTCAGCTTGAGCATGACAAGCTTAACGGACTCGACAGATCCAAGATTGCCGACACCAACTGGTACGCTCTTTACAACCACCACTGCGCATGGTTCCTTGACTCCGACAATCTTCAGGAGCTCGTCCCCTTCAGAGAGAAGCCCTTCGAGAAGTGTGTTGCCGACAGCCGTGCCTATCTTGCCGAGAAGTTTAAGGAGATTGGCTACACTCTCAAGCCCAAAACTGACGAAGAAAAGCGCCAGAAAAATTTTGAAGACTTCAGTAAATGGGGCGGAACTCTGTGGGCACTCAATCAGGAGGATCCCGCCTATATGCAGGCATTTTACGGCTCGAAGAAGAAGTACGATGCTATCCCCAAGGACTGGGAGACCTACTACAAGCGCGGCATAATCCCTGAGGAGTACAACCAGATTGAGCTTGGCTTCGACCAGAATAAGCCCGTTGAGGAGCTTGACATTGAAGATATGAGACAGGCAGCAGCTTTCCGCGGCGGTGAGTGCCTCTCCGAGACGATGGAAAAGGGGCAGCTTTACAAGAAGCTGCGCTGGAGATGCGCCTGCGGACACGAATTTGAGGGAACTCCCTATGCAATACTCTTCGCCGGTCACTGGTGCGAGGACTGCATGGGCGCTGAGTGGCGTTACGGCGACATGGCCGACGAGAATCCGTTCTTTGCCCAGGTATGGAAGCCCCTGCACGCAGATGACGAGAACTTCGTGGTCAAGACCGAGTTTGACCCGAGGATAGTAAAAAACAAGTACGAAGAGTGAGGAAATCATGTCACATCTTTTTGAAGAATACAAAATAGGTTCCGTTACACTGAAAAACCGTGTAGCGATGGCTCCGATGGGACACGTTCATGCTGCTGACGGCGGCGTATCGGAGCAGCAGCATGCATACATACTTGAGCGTGCCAAGGGCGGCTTCGGGCTCATCTATCCCTCCGCCCACACCGTAACCGACAAATACGAGAAGCCAGAGGGCAGCGGCAACTTCCTCTTTAATTATTCGCAGGCAGCGCGCCTTGCACATCTCGTTGATGAGGTACACCAGTACGGCGCCAAGTTTGCTATTCAGCTCACTCCGGGCTATGGTCGCGTGAACAAGGGAAATCCCGCTCAGACCATTCACGTCTCCGCAAGCGACAACCGCGCCTTCTACTATCCCGACGTCGTGTGTCACACGCTCACTGTAGACGAGATACATGAGCTCGTTGCCTGCATGGGCAAGAGCGCCGCTCTGGCAAAGATGGCCGGCGTTGACATTATCGAGATACACGCCTACGGCGGCTACCTGATAGACCAGTTCATGAGCAAGGTATGGAATCGTCGTGACGATGAGTACGGCGGGTCTCTTGATAACCGTATGCGCTTCTTTAATGAGTGCACACAGGCCGTTCGACGTGCAGTTGGCCCCGACTTCCCCATTTCTGTAAAATATACGCCTGTCCACGAGATTGAGGGTGGACGCACCTTTGAGGACGAGGGCATAGAGATTGCCCGCCGTCTGCAGGATATGGACTTTGCCTATATGCATGTCGACTATGGCTGCTATGAACGCTGGAATCTTGCCATTCCAAGCGCATACGAGAAGCAGGGGGCACAGCTCCACGTCGCAGAGCGCCTGCGCAAGGAAGGCATCACAATGCCTTTCCTCATTCAGGGCAAGCTCAATGATCCCGTTGAGGCGGAGAGAGTCATCGAGTCCGGACTCACGGATATGATAGCCCTCGGCAAGCAGTCTCTTGCCGACCCCTACTGGCCCAGCAAGGTCAAGAACGGCAGAGTGGACGACATAGACTTCTGCTGCGCCTGCCTTGAGTGTCTCAACCACAGCTACCCCTTTATTCGCCGCTCCTCCTGCGCGATAAATCCCAGAACTGCGGCCGAGCGTGAGTACAAGCTCGAAAAGACTGCACATCCCAGAAAGCTGCTTGTTGTCGGCGGTGGCCCCGGCGGCATGGCGGCGGCCAAGTATGCCGCCCAAGTCGGCCACAGCGTTGAACTGTGGGAGAAGAGCGACAGACTCGGCGGCAACATGAACGCTGCAGGCGGTCCTGACTTCAAGTTTGATGTTCGTCGCTTCAGCATGAATTTGCAGAAGCAGCTCTATAACAGCGGCGCCGTCGTCAGACTCTCCAAGGAGGCCAATGCCGACTCCATCAAGGAATTTGCTCCTGACGCTGTCATCGTGGCCGCCGGCGCAAAGCCCATAAAGCCGCGTATCCCAGGCATCGACAACAGCAAGGTCATTGATGCGCTCGATCTTTTGTCCAACAGAATTCCCACCGGTGAGAAGGTCTATGTTCTCGGCGGCGGCGAGGTCGGCTGCGAAGCCGCCGCGTATCTGGACTCCGTCGGCAAGGATGTCACCATCATCGAGATGCAAAGCGAGATTCTCTCCACTGCGAACATGGCGGATAACGCACGTAAGGGTCTGGAGGATCTTCTCGGCAGAACGAAGGTACGCATACTGACCAGCACAAAGCTCACCGAGATAAAGGACAACCTTATCGTTTGCGAGAATGGCACGGAAACACTGGAGCTTGCCTATGACAATCTCGTTCTCGCAGTCGGCTTCAAGTCCGATCACACGCTCTGTGACGAGCTAAAGAGTGCCGGCATCAAGGTATTCCCCATCGGCGACTATAACAGTCCGCGCAAGATATATTACGGCATACACGAGGGGTTCCATGTCATCAGATTGCTTGACGATTTGATGAAGATTTAATAAAAAGTGAGGGGATATCAATGGAGATTAGCAAATCCAAAAGAACATGGATCATAATCGGTGCAGTTCTCATGACAGCCACGGTGCAGCTTTCGTCCGCCGGGCTCAACAACACGATGTACGCAATACTAAGCGGCATGAATGGCCTGCAGTATTACGCACTCCTGGCAACACTCTCATCCCTTGGCATGGCGATTATGTGCGTCATCGGCGGTCGTATAGGTGATATGATCGGCAGACGCGCCGTCATTCTCGCAGGTGCGGTACTCAGCCTCGCAAGCGCGATAGTAATGGGTCTGGCGCAGAGTCTGTCCGTTTTCATCGTAGCCCGTGCAGTGCTGTCCTTCGGCATCGGCACCTTCCCCGGCAACGCATTCGTCGTGGCGGCGGACGTCTCCGACGCCAAGCAGTACCCCAAAGTCGCAGCGCTTCTCACCGCTACTCTGATGGTCGCAACCTTCCTCGGCTCTACCATTGCGGGTTATCTCGTTGACGCAGGTCTCATCCCCGCAGCCATCATCTATCCGGGTGTTGTCGGTCTCATCGGTGCCGTCATTGCTGCGGCAAAGATGGATAAGAAGCCTACAACTGACGGCGTTCGCGGTAAGGTTGACGGCATCGGCATGGTTCTGCTCGCAGTATTCATGCTCAGTCTCTGCCTGTCTCTCAATCAGGGTGCAAACCTCGGCTTCGGCAATCCCATCATCATCTGCGGCTTTGTTGTTGCCGTTGTCAGCCTCCTTGCTCTTCTCAAGGTCGAAAAGAAGGCGGAAGTTCCCGTAATTCCCCTGTACCTCTTCAAGAACAAAAAGTACACCGGCGTTATCATTGCAGGCGCATTCATAACCTTCTATGAAGTCGTTATGGCATCCTACGTTCCCGTAAGCGGTCAGGCTCTCATGGGTCTGAGTGCTTCCATCACCGGCTACTTCTCTCTCCCTCGTACAATAATTGCAATTGCCCTTGCGGCTCCTGCCGCCGCATGGGTGGTAAAGAATCAGGCAAAGAACTCCGCAATCGGTCTCGCCGCCGCAGGTCTGCTTGCAGCCGTAGCCTTCCTCGGCATGATATTTGTCGGCGCAGGCTCCCCCGTTGCATTGCCCTTCATCCTTATCGGCATCACCGGCTTCACCGAGGCTCTCAAGGGTGCATCTTTCAGACCTCTGGTTATCAGCCAGCTCGAGCAGAAGGACTTCGGCGTCGGTATCGGCATGATGACCGCAACTGGCACGCTTCTCATGACCATTCTGCTGAGCATTGTTGGCCCCGTATTCACCGCCGTCTCCGCTCAGAACATGGGCAGTGCACTCAGATTCGTATACATCGTGACCGTCTGCTGCGCACTCATCGCCGTAGCAATAACCGTCTTTGCAACCAAGGACAGCAAATCCAAGAATTAAGCTCTAATACATGGAGGTGCGGTGTCTGCATTGCGGACATCGCACCCCAAAAGCACACCCAATAGTACAAGGACGGTGAATTACAATTAAGAAAAGCAGTATATTTTTCCTTACAATGTCCGTCGCGTTCACATGGTTCACCTTCGTGTTCGGCGGAGGTGCGGCAACCGGCGCTCAGGCATACTCCCTCTTCGCCGTCCATGGCTGGACAGCGCTATGGATGCCTCTGGTCGCAATTGCAATAGTTGCGGTTGTCGGCTGGCTCTGCGTTGATTACGCGAACAAAATAGGTGCACATCACTACCGCGAGGTCATAGAGACGCTGTATCGCAGTAAGCTCATTGGAACGATATATGAGATAGGCTGCATATACGGCACTGTCCTCGGACTTGCCACCTGCTTTGCATCGCTCGGAAGTCTTACGGTAAGTCTGGGCTTTAACTACTGGCTCGGCATATTGGTAATGGCAGCGGCCTGCACTCTTGGCTGCCTGTTCGGCGCGGCTACCGTCAGAGCAATATCCACGGTGCTCGGTCTTGTCATCGGTGTTATCATCGTGCTTATATTCTCTCTCGACCTCAGCATAGACAGCGGCGCTGCACGGCATATTATCTCCGAGCATCAGGTGTTCAGCTCATACGGTAAGGCGTGGTACGGCTGCTTTTATTTTGCTGCCAGTAACTGCGGAACAATGCTGGCTCTGCTGCCGGTATTCGACCGCGTAAAGAACAGAAAACGTCTTACCGCCACAATACTTGCGGGTTTTTTACTGAATATTGTCATGTTCAGCATGGTCATATTTGCCGTGCTTAACAGCATGCCCGGCGTGACTGAGGCTCAGGTTCCGTATCTCTATGTAATACAGACTCTCGGCGTCTCGGGGCTTGTGAATATATACAGCGTAATTCTCGCCGCCGCAGTAATAACGACCGGTATTACTCTGCTTTATACCTATACCATACGCTTCAGAAAATATGTAAAGGTCAAGAGCGACCGTATCAGCGCATTCATCATTCTGACGGCCTTTGAGATAGTCGGCGCGGTCATCTCAAAGTTTGGGCTCATCACGCTCGTCTCTAAGGGCTTTTCGTTGACCGTCTGGATAAACATCGTTATCCTGATAATCGGCGTCCCAATCATGTACTTTATCAGGACTCACCAAGCATCAAGGCAGCATTAATGCCCATCTCGGCAGTTCCTGCATTCGTAGCATCAAATTCACTTATCATTTTATGACTCCACCGTGATTGAGTCTGATTACGGTGGAGTCTTTATTATATGGCATGAAAACACCATCGGCTGAAAAGGAAAATCAAAGCTTGGAAAATCCTGCTCAGCTCCCACCTAATTGAATACTTAATATCAAAGATAACGAACAGACTTGAGAAGTATTTTGACGAAATACAAGATGTTATTTGTAGGTGATTTCTATCAGCACACATTTGACACCAGCCGTGATGGTGCAACAAACAGCACATTATTTAACAGTAAGGCAAAATATGAATCACGTTTTACTGCAAAAGGATTTATATGTGATAATACCAGCTTAGTTAATAGTTGGCGTTGCAGCAAAAATGTTTGTCAATTCTACACCACATCGGAGGTTTACACAATCTTTGGGATGGCCTCTGTCAACATATGAAATCCTTGATTTTACTCTGGAGAAGTATGGGCACGAGCTATCGGTCAATGGTTCCACGCCGTACCTGTTTTCGGTCGAGCCTGATGGAACTGCTATGAGATTGTGATTTTTCAATGACAGCGCATTATACTTCCACAGGCTCCTGTCCTCAAAATTGGCTGACACTGCCACAACGTCAGAAGGAGCAAGCACCGTGCCGTTTCCGCCTTGCGGCGAAAACGGCACTATGTTAGCTCCTTCTTTCTTTTAAACTGCGACCCACTTCGTTGGGCTCGCAGTTTAGTCTTTTGTGCTCTCCTACTCCTCCCCGAATCAAACCCACCTGCGGCTGGGCTGCGATTCAGTTTTTATTTCTTTAACTCCTTTTAATTTTTTTCTTAATAATCCGGGTTATTATACAGACACATCAAGGGAACGACCTGATGAAAAACAAAAAATAAATCCGTTCAAGAAAGGAATTATGAATATGAATAACCTGCTCAACAAATACGAGGCTCTCGAGTCCGCTCTCCGTTACATCGACCTTGACCCCAACGCCGTCCGCGTCCTCTCCGTCAGCCTTTGCGGCGCACACTATGAAGTTATCCTGCGCAGCGACTGGATGGAGTATGATTGCTTCGTCGGCTGCGTGAGCGGCAACGTCGCGGGTCTTGACTACTTCCCCCATGTCGACGCCGATGAGCTTGACGGTGTTCCCTGCTCCGAGTACCTCGGCGCAGCCGAAGAGCTCGCCGCGTAATACATCCTCTTCTTTCCATCCACCATTCACAGCACAAAGCACCTGTCAGCCGACAGGTGCTTTGTGCATTGCTATTTATGCCGTTTGTTCTTTTCCGTCGACAATAGCGGTGCTGCCATAGAGCTGGAAGTCGGGGCCGCCGTTATCGTGGATATCGCAGTTATCAAGCACAGCGTTGCTGTCATTGAGTGTGACAGCACCGTATTCGCAGTCGTATATCTCGGTATTGCTGACGTTCATGTCGTCACAGTTGCTTGCGGTGATGCCCATGATGCCGCAGCCGAAGAGCGCACAGCCGTCGATCACCGCGTCATCGCACAGATCAAAGTACAGAACTCCGCCCGTGCAGTAGCCTTTCTCCTCGGTGTGCCCCGCCGTGAAGCCGCGGAGCGTCAGGCCGGCGCATCTTTCAAAGCCGAGGACGTCCGCATAGCGCGGCACGGCGGCGATGGTGACGCTCTCCGCACCCGCGCCCTCAATGGTCAGCCCGTCAACGCCGGTTATGACAAGGCTTGGCCCGTCAAAGCGCAGGTCCCAACGATAGCGGTCAGTCTCGGTGACGCCGCAGCCCGCGGCGGTGCTGAGATCGTATACCCCGGGTTCGAGATATATTGTCGTGTCCGGCGCGATGGCAGCAAGAAACTCATCCACGGTCGTGACATGCACCTTGCCGTCCTCGCTGACTGCTACCTCCGGGGTGCTGACCTCGGGGACATAAGCGTTCCAGACGGCGGTCTCCGTTTTCTGCATATTCTGAAGCTCGCTGTAGCTATAGACATTTCTCTCGTGGTCGACGGCCTTGCTGTTTTCATAAAGGCTGCCGAGCTTTTCCATATCCGCATACCAGTCTATAATGTCATTGTCCCCGAGCGCGCAGCCCTCGACCGTGATCGGGACAAGCTCGGAAGCGAACATATCGCGGAACTTGTTGCCTGAGACCTCGCAGCCGCCGATATACACTCCGCTCGAACGGGAGCTGTTGAAGAAGACGTCCCCGCTGCTGTCGCGTATGGTGCTGTTGAGCAGGGCAAATTTATCGCTGTCGATCGTCCTGAACATGCCAAACTCGGCGGTGATGCCATGAAAATCGCAGTTATCAAAGCTGACGTTTTTGCTGTCGTATATAAATGCCGCGCCCTGCGAGCAGTTCCATATCTCGGAGCCGGTGACGGCGACGTCCTCGCAGCTGTAGGTCGTGACGCCCTCGGTGCCGCAGCCGTAGAGCGAACAGCCGTCCACCGTCACGCCCTTGGTGTTCTCAAAGCACAGCACGCCGCCGGAGCAGTATGCGCCGTCGGTATGCCCGGCGGTGAAGCCCTCAAGCGTTATGTCCTCACAGCCGATGAAGTGCAGGACGTTCACCCAGCGCGGCTCGGTGACGATGCATGTATCGCGGTTCGCGGCGCGTATGGTGAGACCGGTGACGTTCTCGATGACGAGCTCCGCGCCGTCGCCGGTGTCCCAGCGGTAATATCCGGAGCCGCTGCCTGTACCGTAGTCCGACGCCTCGGTGAGCATATAGCGCTGGCCGGTAAGCTCGATCACCGTATCCGGCGCGATGGCGGCCAGCAGCTCATCCACGGTCGTGACCTCTGTCACAGGCCGGCCGTCCTCTGTTTTCGGCGCGGAAGTCTCTGGCGGCTCTGTCTCCGCCGCGGAGGAGTCGGGAGCCTCGCCGCAGGCGGCAAGGGAGAGGAGCATTATCGCCGCGATCATTAAACTAATAAGCTTTTTCATAGCAATTCCCTCTTACGTTATCTGGCAAAAATTGCCTGTTTATGTCTGTAAGACGGAGCTGCGCCGTTTTTGTTTCCGCATCTGCCGCAGCTTTAACGAATCTTAAGCTTTCTTCAGAAGAAATCACGGAAAACACGCAGAAATGTTTTGACAAATCGCGAACTATAGTTTACAATAAGGTTACACGTTTTAGTGCGTGTATCGGTATGTGTTATAAATCTTTATATGAAAGAGGTTAACGATATGAAGAAGAATGTTATCGCACTGGCTCTTATAATAGTCATGCTGTTTTCTCTGTCCGCCTGCGGCAGCAAGGAAGAGACTCCCGCCGCAACCGAGGCTCCCGGTCAGTCCGCTTCCGTGAGTGACCTTCCCGCCGCCACGCCCGGTGCTCCCGCCGTTCCCGAATCCGGCGTGACCACCTATGTCAGCGAGGTCAACGGCATCAGCTTTGATTACGACGTGCAGTACGTCGCCATGACCAATCAGGCCGGCAACGCAATGATCTATGCCGGTGAGAGCACCGACCTGCCTTTCTGCACCGTCTCCCTGATTCCGATGACTGACGCCGAGTCGTATCTCAAGGAGATGGCTGACGCTTCCGAGATAGAGCTTGGCAAGGATCTGCAGGCCAAGGCCGGTGACCCCACCAAGGTCGACTTCGGTGACAGGGATATCTATTATATCTACTACACCTATAAGGATAAGGATGCCGGCGGCACCGTCGCCTGCGCATACTACGCCGAGAACCTCGAGGACGGCAGCGTTGCTGTCTATAATTCCACCGCGCTTGAGGATCAGGCCGATGTTGTCAACGGCATACTCAGGCTCGCGATCGAGACTTTCCACATCGCCGCCGACGGCACGAACGTGTAAAAGATTATATTATTAAAATGCGCGCTGCAATGTGATTGCAGCGCGCTCTTTTTATTCCCTCGCTCCGGTTTCGAGATCGGAGATATGCATGTACTCATCATAGGTGCAGACGCGGTCGATAATGCCGTCGTCGGTGATCTCGATGATCCTGTTGGCAACAGTCTGCGTGAGCTGATGGTCATGGCAGGAGAAGATGATATTGTACTTGAAGGCCTCAAGGCCGTTGTTGAGCGCGGCTATGCTTTCAAGGTCGAGGTGGTTCGTCGGCTGATCGAGCACGAGGAAGTTTGCTCCGGATAGCATCATGCGGCTGAGCATGCACCTGACCTTCTCGCCGCCGGAGAGAACCTTGACGCTTTTATAGACATCATCCCCGGAGAAGAGCATGCGCCCGAGGAAAGTGCGCAGATAGCTCTCGCGCTTGTCGGAGGAGAACTGGCGCATCCAGTCGATAAGGTCATAATCGCAGTTTTCAAAATAGCTGTTGTGATCCTTGGGGAAGTAGGCCGTGGTGATGGACGCGCCCCATTTGACGCTGCCGGAGTCCGGCTCCTCCTCTCCCATGATGATCTTATAGAGCAT
>PPYF01673251.1_pt1 | contig 12533 bp, 10 predicted proteins | sample 1559871 | NCBI WGS metagenome assembly PPYF01 (sample SAMN08240021, study PRJNA423297) | Human gut metagenome, whole genome shotgun sequencing project. | reverse complement strand
CTAATATCTATAGGTGAAGAACAATTTATCAGCTTCTCTAATTTTAACGAGCCTATTCTTTTTAAGTTTTTAAGATTTGATAATGATGAAAGTTCATTGAAATTACAAATTGAAAGAATGCCTGTTACGGTTGCCAGATTCGACATTTCATCAAGATTAGTAAGAGAAACATTTCCTGTAGTAGAAAACAAATCTCCTTGAATATAGTTCGAAATAATTAAACAATCTCCATTAACAACAGAAAGCTTGGGCATTGATAATTTTTCAAACTCGATAGGCAAAGATGAAAAATTAATACTTCCTGTTTCAATAAGTTCCGGGAAAGAGATAGATTTTAAAGTTGATATTTCATTAATACTCAACGAATTTTTAACAGTCTGTACTTTGGGAAATACCAACGTGCTAATTGCACCTTTACCCATACCGAAAATGTTTAATGCCCCTCCGACGTTTATCAGTTCGGGTATTTGAAGCGTTGCCAATGTGGACGAACTGATAACAAAATCACCCTCAATAGCTTTTAGCAGATCAAACTGAACGAATTTTACACCATTGTTGTACACATGAATATTGCCCGTTACCTCGTTCAATTTGGTCATGGAGACCATCTCCAGCGTTTCGTTCGCAGCCGAGTTTTCCTCCGAACCAATCGACAAGCCGCCGATTTTGGTAATGTTGTCCAAACCGGTCAGCGTTCCACCGGTATAACTGTTGCGTATGATGATATTCCCTTCGATTTCTTTCAACATTCCGAGGGCTGAAATATCTTTGATTTTTTCGGCATCATCACTGTCGGAACCAATAACCAAATCGCCTTTTATAATGGATGTTCCGGTAGCCGCAAATGATACGATTTCCGCCGGAGTTTTCAATTCAACGTTGCCTTTGCTACGGATTTCATCCTTGATAACCAAATAAGTATAATCATGCGCCTGGCCGTTAAAGGAGGTAATTCGGAATGTGCGCTCCGTATCCCAGTCGGAGATTGTTGCTGGGTCAGGCATGATTTTGGCGGAAGGGGTAAACTCGACTGTTGCGGATGCCCCGTTCAGCGACACGGTATAAGGGACGGTCACGGTGATGGTGTCTGATGCTATAACGGCGGAATAAGTTTCTCCTGCAACCGACACGGTCACTTTCGTTATGAAATTATCGTCGGCATCTGCCGGGATATCCTCTTTTTCAGAGCATGAGTATAATGCTATGACCGAAAGGAATGCAATAAAAATTTGTTTGAGTTTCATCATTTATCATTTTATTTGTTCATATTTAAATCTTGGAACGAAAATACTTCGGTAGAGATTTCTCCTAAAACGCCGCTTTTAGCCAAGGCTCCATTCTGAACTTTTATGAAGTCGATGTATTGGAGATTTACCGGAGAGCCGTCGTGATACATGGCATTAGATATTTTGAATCCGTTTTTCTGTCCAGAACCGTCATACGAATCACCAGTCAACATATCGGAACCGCAATTATCCGCATACCCCCAGTCATAAGGAGAGTTACTCCAGTAACCCGTGGATGGACTTTGTGAATTGCGTGGCAGTAGTCGAGTACCGTACAAAGTGTAGGAGTCGGCTGTGATCCACAACGGATAATAGTAAGGTTGCGTGTGGTAGGCATTGAAATCGACCCAGCCGGTGTTTCCCAAATTGTCAATCCAATAAGTGTGTGATCCATCCGAGGCGGGTCGGAAATAGGTCACTTCATAATCTTGAATGGTGGTGGGCTTACCTGTTTCGCTGCCCCGCAGTTCGTACCACTCATCATCGGGAAGCCCATTGCCGTTGACATCCTGCATCACCCACACGATCCCTGGTTCATTGGAAGAATCAAAGGCATTGCCCTGAATCGCAAAATCATATCCGCCCTTATTCTGAATGCTGTGGTCAAATCCTACTATGATGTAACCGCCAAAGGAGCCGAGAGATACATAACTTTGCTTGGCAATACGCTTGGAAGCATATTCGACGGCCGCTTCTCGGGTCGATTCGCTACCGGTAAAACCGCCAGTATTGGTTTCGTTGATGAATTGTCCGGGAGCCGGCGTATATTCATACACTCTGTTGGAATAGGCTGAACTCGCACCTGAAGCGGCGCGATATCCGGAGGCTTCCGACCCGTTCACGCAAACTACGGTGACGGCGGATTCCACGGATATGCCATTTTGCATTTCGGTGACAGAGACGGTTATCCGGTATTCTCCGGCGAACGAAGGGGTGAACTTATATACCCGACCGGTTTCACCCTCCACGGGCTTACCGTCTACGCTCCAGCGGTATTGCGGATTCTCGAAATAGTCCAGCAATGGACGCAAGAACACCGGTCGCCCGACAAACGTATAGCGTGTGGAAACAGACTGCTCATAAGACGGGGCAGGGAAAACAACCTTATAGGGCATATTCTCGACCACCTCTATCTCCAACTCTTTCTTGGTTTCACCATCCTCGTTGGATGCTGTTATGGTAATCGGAAAAACTCCCACCTGATTTTCCTTAAACGTATAGGTCATATCGGTGGATACCACAACCCCTGCACGTACCCATTCCACCTTGAAACCGGCAAGGTCGCTATGGGCAATCACGGCAGTCAGGGTATTCTCTACACCTTTTTGTACTTTCAATCCTTTGGCCGGCACGTACAGATTGATGGCCGGGGGCAACAAATCCCTCACTTCCACTTTCACCTCTTCTTCGGCATGACCGTTTTCGTTGTCTACCCGCAGCGTAATATAGACCTCCCCCGATTCATCCCACGTGTATTTCAGGGTCGGGTCTGTGGAAATCAGTTTCCCCTCTATGGTCCAGGCAAACAAGGCATGGTCTGCGTATTGGTAAGTCGGTGCGATGACCAGTTCCCGACCAATCTTGACTGCATAGATACCGTCTTCACTATCAAGCTCAATCACTGGGGCTTGTCCGGATTCTGCAACGATAACTTCATCCCGATTACAAGATATGAATAATACAGCGAGTGTAAAAAAACAAATTAAATTTTTGATCATTATGGATACAAGCTGGTCGGATTAAATAACAACCACCCTTCCAAGTTTAAATTTCCTTGGAAGGGGTAGTTATAAAATTAGTTTTCAAAAACAATATCATCAATACAAAGGTATGCAGGGGTATTTAAGCCATACTCTCCTGTGTCGGAACCTGAAAAGTTAAATTTCACAAATCCTACTCCAGCTTGATTAATAGGCCAATATGTCCATGTAGTAACGGGATTTTCGTTCTTCCCATTTCTATAATCGGCTAATACCTTGGTGTATGTAGCTAACTTATTACCAGCAAAATCATAACATTCAAGTTCAACTTGGAAATACCCGATATGTTTTCCGCTTGCATCGACTTGTGCTGACAACGGAGTAGCTACTCCGGATGCGCCGAATTTATTACCATGCATGATTACACCATAGGTATATGATGAATTACAGAACCATAAACCTTTTAGAGTATATTCGCCTGTTAAATAGAATTCGGGTTGAGCCATCCATTCGGTATTATATTCATCAGAATAACCATAAACAACAGCAAAATTATTTCCGCTGTGACCTGCTCCTTCGTTAGAGCCATCAACAGAAATCGTATTATAAACACTCATTTGATTGTTATAGGAATACCACCAATCACTCGGTATGGTATCACCGGTAATCGTAATTCCTTCGGCAGAAGATGGATTGGTACGGTAATTCCATTTAGACAATGCTAATCCACCACAAGAGAAATTGTTGAATGTTCCATAATTATTAGTCACAGTGTTAATCTCTGACATGAACACTCCACCTGGATCGTCAATTTCTTCTACTTGGGTATACGAACCCACATTTCCATAATAATTAGCGCCATAGGATGTCGGCATTGCCATCATTGATGAGGCAAAATCATCGAACGTGATGGTAGTCGTTCCATCGGGGTTAGGTGTTGCGCGGGTTTGAATCGCACTCTCCTCATACGGAGCAAGGAAGTCATCGTCGGACGAACATCCTGTGAACACTGCAGCGGCCATTGCTAAAACGGCCATTGCTAAGAATCTAAAATTCTTTTTCATAACTCGATTATTAAAAGTTAAACAAAAAGTCTAAACACACATTCGTTTTTATTGAGATAGATTTGCAAAAAGAGTGCGATAAACTTTAATAGGACTTACAGCTGCGAGTACAGCTCCGGATTTTCACCGGGATTCCCTTTTAATTCCATTCGACGCTTCGATTGGAAACTTGACAAATGCAAAGTTAAGAGTTATTTTTTATATAATCTTTTTTTTCTCCCTTTTTTTTGATAAGTAGTAAAATTACTAATAGCGAGAAATAAGATTATTCGGCCGATTTATCTTATATTTACCGCAGAAAACAAAAAAAACAAGATGACAAAAGACAAATGGCTGGGACATGGAGCAATACTGGCTACGAATCTGATTTTCGGCTTAAATACGCCCATAGCGAAAACCATTGTCCCGGAATGGATCAGTCCGTATGCTCTTACCTTTGTAAGGATGGTTTTTGCTACCCTTGTTTTTTGGGGTATCGGCTTACTGGCTCCGAAAGAAGAAGTCGGAAAACGGGATCTATGGACGATCTTTTGGGGTGCCTTATTCGGTCTGGTAGGGGCACAAGTATCTTTTGCCAATGCCCTTCTGTACACCTCACCGGTCAATATTACCATCATTGCAGCCATGACCCCGCTCGCGGTTATGCTGATCGCAGCCCTGATATTAAAAGAGCCCGTCACATTCAAAAAAGCTGCCGGAGTTTTGATCGGAGCATCGGGTGCCTTACTGATCATTTTTCAATCGTCGGCTATAAATACCGATTCATCCGGCAATTGGATAGGTAACCTACTTTGCATCGTTAATGTAATCACTTATGCCATCTATTTAGTCATCACCCGTCCTATCTCACAACGTTATTCCGCCATCACTCTGATGAAATGGATGTTTTTATTTTCAGCCCTTATCTCTTTTCCTCCCGGTATTTCCGATCTGCCGGAAGCTAAAGTCTTCGGCACAGAAAGCAACCCATTCGTTATCCTGAAACTGAGTTATATAGTCATTATGGCAACCGGCATCGCTTACTTCCTGGTTCCTATGGCTTTGAAACGAATTCGTCCCACTACAGCCAGTATGTACAACAATTTACAGCCGATCATCGCTTCCATTATAGCGATTCTTATCGGACAAGATGTATTCAGCTGGGACAAACCGATCGCCGCTTTACTGGTATTTACAGGTGTGTACCTTGTGACACAAAGCAAAGCGAAAGAAGAAGTAAAAGGTATAAAGTAAAAAGTAAAAGGTGGAAAATCGATCTCTCCACCTTTTACTTTTTACTTTATACCTTTTACCTTACTCATTTCTGATTCAGATAGGCATCGAGCATCCACAACAGCTTTTCCTGACTTGAAACATAAGAAGAAAACACATCCTGAGTCCCATCGTCCCCAATCTCTGCAGCGACACTCAAAATTTCACGTTCCTGTTTCAACAATACCTGCACATCCTCTACAACAGCCCGCAAACAAGCATCTCCGTCAGTAACATTTTCTTTAGCTTTCAAAGTAGCCACTTTAGTATAAGCTGCATAAGAATGCAAAGGTACACCACCTAAAGTAAGAATACGTTCAGCAATTTCATCTACCTTTTCGATAGCATCGTTGTACAACTCTTCAAATTTAGCATGCAGAACGAAGAAACGGTTACCTCTGACGTTCCAATGAAATCCAATCCGATTAAATTTTTCGTTTTCATAATTCTTATTTTTAATTGATTTCTACTATTTCTTATTTCTTTGATACAAATATATAACCGCTTAAATTATAAATCAAATCAATAATATTTACAACACAATTCAAATAATCTATAATTATTCATAATCAATACATTAAACACAACAAAACCACTAAAACAAATCCATTTTTTTTCAAACCACAAAAAAATCGGCATTTCCATTCAAAATGTTTCCCGGAAGGAGCAGGTTATTTAAAATATTCTTTCTAATTTAAGGTCGGTAAAAAATGATCATCCACCGATGGTATATTTGTCGCTAATAAAATTGTTATAAATAAATCTATAAATTATGGAAAAACAAGCCGCTTTGGATCTGCTCGAATTTATACACGAGAGTCCGACCAACTTCCATGCTGTCCTCAGCATCAAACAACGCCTTCAGGCTCATGGTTTCAAACAGCTTTTTTCAGGAGAAGCCTGGCATATCGAACACGGGGGTAAATATTTCGTGACCAAGAATCATTCTTCTTTATATGCTTTTATTCCGGGCAACGGTAATTTGGCAGAAGAAGGCTTTAAACTGATTTGTGCACATAGTGATTCTCCGACTTTCCGGATCAAACCCCATGCAGAAATGCCGGTGGAAGGGAAATACCTGAAACTGAACACAGAAGTTTACGGAGGCCCGATCATGTATACCTGGTTCGACCGGCCTCTGTCTATGGCCGGACGGGTCATGGTCAAGAGTGACAAACCCCTTAAACCGGCCACTCAATTCATCAATTTCGACCGGCCGTTGCTTGAAATACCCCATATCGCCATCCATTTCAACCGGGCAGTAAACGATCAGGGTAATCCGCTCAGCAAGCAAAGAGATATGCTTCCTGTCATAGCCATGATCAACGAGACTTTCGAAAAAGACAATTTCCTTCTGAAGCTTATTGCTCAGGAAATGAATATTCCGGCAGAAGATATCCTGGATTTCGACCTCACCTTATATGAATATGGTAAAGGAACTTTATTCGGACTAAACAACGAATTTATCTCTTCCGGCCGGTTGGACGACCTGGCTATGGTTCATGCAGGCCTGACGGCTCTTCTCGATTCCAAGCCATGTAATAAGACCAAAGTGTTAGCCATCTTCGACAACGAAGAAGTAGGCAGCGGCACCAAACAAGGTGCAGCATCACCGATACTGCGGACTATTCTGGAACGGGTAGCTTTCAACCAAGGTTATAAAATCGAAGAGCTCTACCGGGCCATACACAATTCTTTTATGATCTCGGCCGATATGGCTCATGCCTTGCATCCTAATTATCCCGAAAAACACGATCCGACCAACCATCCGATCATGAACCAGGGACCGGTAATCAAAATCAACGCAAACCAAAAATATATAACTGACGGTGATTCGGCAGCTGTATTCGCTACAATTTGTAAGATGGCCGGTGTACCTTATCAGACTTTTGTCAATCATTCGGATATGGCAGGAGGTTCTACCTTGGGAAATATCCTCCTGACGCAAATGGAAATGCGCGGAGTAGATATAGGTAACCCCATGTGGGCCATGCACTCTGTTCGTGAAACAGCCGGTGTGCTCGATCAGGATTATGTGATCAAAGCGTTTACGACTTTCTATAACATTTAAAATCAGGGACTACCTGAGGAGCTATCCCCACAAATCAAAAAGTCTGATTTGTGGGGATCAGTGTTTTAACCGGCAAGATCAAATTTTAATTTCACAATTGATTCTTCGGATGATTCTATTACCAATATTTTTTTAATTTTGTAATAAAGAAAATCAATTATAAAAATTATCACTTATAACGTCAATGGCCTGCGTAGTGCTTTATCGAAAGGATTTACGGACTGGCTGGCAGAAGAGCTACCGGATATTGTCTGTTTACAGGAAACGAAAGCCCAACCGGATCAAATTCCCACACTTGAATTCGAAGCTTTAGGTTATCGTTCTTTCTTTTTCTCAGCCGAGAAAAAAGGCTACAGTGGGGTAGCCATCCTGACTAGAATCACCCCCGATCATCTGGAATACGGAATGGGGATGCAGGAATACGATCGGGAAGGACGTTTCTTGCGGGCCGATTACGGCGACCTTTCTATTGTCAGTGTCTACCATCCTTCAGGCACCACCGGAGAGGAAAGACAAGCCTTTAAAATGAAATGGCTCGAAGACCTCCGGCATTATGTTATGAAACTCAGCAAAACCCGTAAAAAACTGATCCTTTGCGGGGATTATAACATCTGCCATCGTCCGATCGACATTCACGATCCGGTACGGAATGCCAACAGTAGTGGTTTCCTACCCGAAGAACGGGAATGGATGAGCCTGTTCCTGGAATCAGGATTTACCGATACTTTCCGGTATTTTCATCCCGAAGAACCTCATCAATACACCTGGTGGAGTTTCCGGGCGAATGCGCGGAACAACAATAAAGGCTGGCGTATCGACTACTGCATGGTCAGCCCGGAAGTCATCCCTCTGCTAAAAGATGCCTATATTCTACCCCAGGTAAAGCACTCGGACCACTGTCCGGCAGTCGTTGAATTGAAAGTACTCTAAAGTATGAGAAAAGTACGTTTCGGAATAATAGGTACCAATTTTATTACCGACTGGATTCTTGAAGCAGCCCGCGAAGAGTTGCGTTTCGAAGCCACGGCCGTCTGTTCGCGAAGCAGGGAAACGGGCCAGGCTTTTGCCCTTAAGCACGGCATACCACACCTCTTCACTTCGCCCGAAGAAATGGCAGCCAGTTCTTTGATCGATGCCGTATATATCGCTGTCCCTAATTCTTTACATGCGGCTTTGAGTATTCTTTTCATGCAACAAGGGAAACACGTCCTTTGCGAAAAGCCCCTGGCTTCTAATGCAAAAGAAGCCAGGGAAATGATCCGGGTAGCCCGGCAAAATGGCGTTACTTTGATGGAAGCCATGAAATCGACTCTTACCCCTAACTTCCGGCAACTTCGCCGGCATTTAGCGGAAGCAGGATGCTTAAGACGCTATTTTGCCAGCTATTGTCAATATTCTTCGCGTTATGACAAATTAAAAGCGGGAATTGTATTGAATGCTTTTAATCCCGAACTTTCGAACGGGGCTATGATGGATTTAGGAGTTTACACCGTATATCCCCTGGTCGTCCTTTTCGGCCGCCCTAAACGTATTAGCGCCACAGGATTGAAACTTTCGACAGGAGTAGACGGCCAAGGGGCTGTAAACTTCGAATACGAAAACCTGAATGCTACCGTTCTGTATTCAAAGATTGCAGATTCCTTTTTACCTGCAGAAATCCAGGGAGAAAAAGGAACTTTTATTTTAGATCGTATTCAAACCATCCGTGAAGTAAAATTTATCCCCAAAGGGGGACAAATCCAGGATCTTTCGGTCCCGGCCTCACACAACGAATATTATTATGAAATAGCGGAATTTATCGATCTGATAGAAAGAAGGCTATGCGAATCGACGATCAATAGTCATGATCATTCGCTCGCCACGCTTGAAATCATCGATGAAGTACGCAAACAATCAGGGATCATTTATCCTGCCGACAAATAACCATCATGAACAAAGCCAAAGTATATTTCACCAACCTGAGGACCACCCCCAACAGCAATCTGTTGGATAAAATGGAGCGTTTGGTCAGAAAAGCAGGTATTGCCGATATTTCATTCGAACAGCAGTTTACAACAATAAAGATTCATTTCGGAGAACCCGGAAATCTAGCCTACATACGGCCCAATTATGCCGCCCGCCTGGTACAAGTTTTACGCTCTTTAGGTGCCAAACCTTTCCTGACAGATTGTAACACGCTTTATTCCGGACGCCGGGCCAACGCCGTAGACCATCTGCAAAGTGCTATGGAAAACGGTTTCAATCCGATTTCCGCTCAATGCCAGGTAATCATTGCCGACGGACTTAAAGGGACGGAGTACAGGGAAATAGAAATCGGGGGAGAATATTGTCAGGCTCCGAAAATCGGAGCAGCGATTGCCGACGCGGATATCATCGTCACGATGAACCATTTTAAAGGACATGAACAGGCTGGATTCGGCGGAGCATTGAAAAACCTCGGCATGGGATGTGCCAGTGTAGGAGGGAAACTCGAACTTCATTCTGCTTCCCAACCCGTTATCGATAGCCAAAACTGTAAGAAATGCGGTATCTGCATCAAACATTGTGCCCACGAAGCCATCCACTTCGATGCACAACATATTGCAGAAATAGATTATTCACGTTGTGTCGGTTGTGGTCAATGCGTGGCACTTTGTCAATACGATGCCGCCGTGATGGGCGAAAGCGACACTTCCGAACGCCTGAATTATAAAATAGCAGAATACACACAGGCCGTACTAAAGGACAAACCTCATTTCCACATCAGCTTTATCATGAACGTATCCCCCGAATGTGATTGCTGGAATCACAATGATGCTGCTATTATTCCGGATCTGGGAATTTTGGCTTCGTTCGATCCGGTTGCGCTCGATAAAGCCTGTGCCGACCTGGTCATTGCAGCCCCTGTCATCGGAGGGAATAAACTCTCGGAAGCTCATCCCCATGAACACCTGCAAGGGACGGATAAATTCCATCTGATCCATCCCGATACCAATTGGCTGGCCGGACTTCAACACGCAGAAAAAATAGGGGTCGGGACACTCGATTATGAACTGATCTCCGTATGACCCGTTACGGTCGGACTGTAAAAAACGCCGAGGGATTATTCGGGACTTTGCCCCTTATGACATGAAAAAAACAGATTTTCCGATCGATCCCATCGCACCTCTTTAACTACGGGAAAAAAGAAAGGAAGCCTTTTTGACTTCCTTTTGTGGGCGCTGAGGGATTCGAACCCCCGACCCTCTGGGTGTAAACCAGATGCTCTGAACCAACTGAGCTAAGCGCCCGTGCGATCTTATCTGATTGCGGGTACAAATGTAGATGAATTTTTTATATTGGCAAAATATTTTAGAAAAAACAGAAAATAATTTTTTGTCTGTTCTGAAAATGGCAGAATATCACATATTTATGCAGGCCGGAAACCTTTGTATCGATTCTGATTTTATATACATGCATTTTAACTATATATTAACAAAATAATTAACATTAATTTGTTATTTGGTTGTTGTATTTGTTTGAAATGTCCTTACCTTTGCACCGTCTTTAAAAAAGATTGTTTTTCATAAGTTTGTATGGTTTAGGTTAGTAGTTAGTAAATGTTTAAGGGTCGGTTCACCGGCCCTTTCATTTTTATATTCTGATGATGTTTTCCGTGTCTTTCGGATTATTTTAATCGGAATATTTCTGTAAAGAATAGGGCTGCATTGTATAATGGAATAATTTCTTTTTAATTTACACTGAATAGTTGAGAGATATTATGTACGCGAATTTCTGGAAAGGTTTCGGTGGATTTTGATTTTGGTCAGGAATTCAATAGGAAGTGAATTTTCTTTTTTCTACTTTTGAACAAAATAGAAAATAGATTTATTTTTGTTTGTATTATTTTTTTATGTGGGAGGTAAAAGAAGCGGAAGGCTTGTTGAGCCGAACGTGATTTTTATAGGCTGGAGTTAGGTTATGTGAAGTATTTTATTGTGTAATACGGATAGGAAATTGACTGGATTAAATGGAATTGAAATGACTGGAATAATTGAAATTGAAGGCATGGAGTTCTTTGCCTATCATGGTTGTTTTGAAGCGGAACAAATTGTAGGAAATAAATTTATGGTTTATGCTTGTTTACATTATAATTGCCATTGTCCGGCTTCCACAGATGATATCGCTGATGCTTTAAGTTATCAGACAGCTTATGAGATTATTGCCCGTGAAATGATGAAACGGTCTCATTTGCTGGAACATGTAGGGAAACGAATGCTCGATGCCTTATATGCGGCTTTCCCTCAATTGCAGTATGCTAAAATCAAGATTTCGAAAATGAATCCTCCTTTGGGAGGACAAATCCGGTGTACGAGTGTGACCTTGGAGAAATAAAAAATAATTGTGAATATTGCAAAAATTTTTGCACCACAATGGTATGGATATAAAGTTATTTGATCTGTTATATAACAAATACTCACAACCGATGTTACTGTATGCTTTAACTTTTGTAAATTCAAAGAGCGATACAGAAGACATTGTGCAGGAGGTGTTTTATAATTTCTGGAAGTCCGAAGCCTATCTGAGAGTTCCTATCGATGAAGCCAGACCTTGGCTATTGCGGGCTATCAAAAACGCCTGCATCAATTTCTGGGAAAAGAAAGACGTCCTCCGCAGCAGTGCAGAACTGCATAATATTACAATTGAAGATGAGGAATACTCCGAATTCAATGAACAAATATTCACACAAATCAGACAGGACATCGAAAACATGCCTCCCCAAACCCGTGAAATTGTAAAAGCCATATTCTACAAAAAAGAAAAGTATCAGGAAGTTGCCGACTACCTCGGCATCTCCATCAATACCGTCAAAACATTGCTCCGTAGGGCCATCCGGCAACTTAGAGAACGCTACACGGATAATTTCAGTCTTTTCCTGTACCTGCTTTTGAAATAATTATCCCCACCATCGGTACTATCCATTAACCGTCTACGGATATGTTATGGACAATATTTCGCTTTCCCTCAAAGAAGGCAAAAGCACATTTTTGATCGGCATTTGTCATGAGATTATATTGAAGATAAATAAAAGAGATGTGAGAAAATGATATTATCACAAAAAATTAAAATAAACACATAGCGAAAAAGTAAATTTGGGCAAAGCGTAGCGAATTAGCTGATAGAGCGTTCGTTACGCTTTGTT
>PPYF01526084.1_pt1 | contig 12534 bp, 15 predicted proteins | sample 1559871 | NCBI WGS metagenome assembly PPYF01 (sample SAMN08240021, study PRJNA423297) | Human gut metagenome, whole genome shotgun sequencing project. | reverse complement strand
AGGAGCCGTATGCGGGAAAGCCGCACGTACGGATCTGTGAGGGGCTAAGATTGAGAGGTCTTAGTCTACTCGACTGACGGGGATGGACGAGTGTCAATTATCGATTCGTTGAACTTTATCGCAACATCTCTTGGTGACGACATTGTAATTATTGGACTCGATGCAAGAGGAAGGCCAATGCTGCAGAACATACGCATTGACCTAGCGTCTGTGACAGATCAAGATGGAGTAGCCATAGGGGATCATGCAAGCACAGCGGATCATGCCACAACAGCAGATTCTGCAACAACTGCGAAAAGTGCAATGCAGTGCATAAAAGCATCGACTGCATATTATTTGCAAGGTATTACATCCAATGAGCATGTGCAAATTTCTGGCAATGGAAATTTAATTCCAAGTTCTAGTTCTGTGTATTGTGGAACTACACCCAATCCGTTTGCCGGAGGGTATTCTTCCGGTGGTTGGAAAACAACGTCTGACCGCAGGAAGAAAAAAGATTTCCGAAAGCTGTTAGAGGATGATCGGTTTGAAAGATTTTTCGAGTTGCTACAACCGATGGAATATCGGTTCATAGAAAATGATGACGAAATGCACATGGGATTTGTTGCGCAGGATGTCGAACAGGCAATGACGGATTGTGGCATATCTGAAAATGAGTTTTACGGATTGGAACATGCGGTATTTTCCGAAAAAGATTTTGAATCTAATGAGGAATGGAAAAAATTTTTAGAGCAGAATGGTGGCGCAAATGATATGTATACATTGTGCTACCAAGAGTTTATTGCTTTAAATACTGCCATGATACAGAAATTGCAGAACAGATGTAGTGATTTTGAACAAAGATTATCCGCGTTAGAAAGGAGTGTGAGCCATGCAGAAAATTTATAGCAGGACGTATTGGGAGAACTTACCGAGTGAAAAAACCTCCATAAATGAGAAACGGCTAAACAACGCCGAAAAAGGGATTGACGATCTGGATGATCGTATAGTTGCTATGGATGCGGCAAAAGTCGATCTTGTCAAGGCGAATGAACTTGTGGAAGAAATTTTGTGGGATGAATCCAACGGAACGTTGACGGTCGTTAAGATGAACGGTTCCAAGGCGGTCATTGATACCAAGTTGGAGAAGCTGGCGGTTAACTTCAAGTATGATCCGGAAAGTCAGCAGTTGGTAATCACGCTTGACGATGGCACGGCGCAGAACGTGGACTTATCCGCGCTGATCACGCAGTATGAGTTCTTAGAGGGTGACGAGATTGCATTTGAGGTCACTTCTGGTGGAAAAGTCAAGCCGATGATTAAGGGTGGCTCAATAACCGAGGATAAGTTGCAACCGAATTTCTTGGCGGATATCAAGGTTGAAGTCACGAAAGCCGAGACGGCAAGTGAAGCGTCAAGTAAATTTGCTGATGCATCGAATGTATCTTCGGTGGAATCCAAAAAGCAAGCTGATATTTCAAAGGAATATGCCGATAAGGCAAAGGAGTATACAGATAACATTGATAAAAAAGCTCATCTGGCAACATTTGATGTGAATGAGGACGGCGAGCTGATCTATACAGATAACACAGCAGATGTGTTTACCGTTGATGATGACGGAAATTTGAATTGGGAGGTGGCTTAAATGGCTATAGCAGGAAGAGTAGCAATTGTGCCAAAGGGCGATTGGAGCGCAGATGCTACATATAAGAGATTGGATGCAGTGACTTATAACAATGCGCTTTATTTCGCAAAAAAGGATGTGCCGGCAGGAACAGCAACGAGCAATACAGAATATTGGTCGAAGTCGATTGTGGGTGGTGTCGGTGCAATCGCAACGAAAGAGGATTCCGGGATTGTGAAACCGGCAGACGGACTTTCGATTGCAGAAGATGGAACCCTTAAGGTAAGCATTGATGGCACGACTCTTACAATGGATCAGGTCAACAACGTTATAAAGTTGGCTGATACCTTAAAAGAGAAAATCAACGGGGCGTTCCCTGCAGCGAATGTAGTAAACAACCAGACAACTACAGAGGCTGGGTATGCACTGGATGCACGGCAGGCGAACCCGAATATAGACGGTTCGCTGGCCAAGCAGGTGGCTGAATTAAACGGCAGTTTAAAAAACGACATAAATGCATTGAATCCATCTAGTTCGATTAAAACTTATGTTGAATATATGCTAGGCGAAAGTGGCATGGGTTGGTATAGATTCGCAGAAATCACCTTTGAAAACTTAACTTTAGCAAATGGTGCGCTATGTCATTGTATAGAAGTTCTAATTATGCAAATGTTCAATTTTGCACCGGGTTGCTTTCATAAAATTAACTTTTACATGAATATTTCCAATAGCGGAAAAATGACCACAATAGGTCAAAATGCAGCTGTTCTTAAAAAAGTTAGAGCTGTAAGAAAAGATGTTGTAATATTTCTGGATATATATAGCAGTCAAATTACTAATGATACCTATATGTTATTAAATATACCATTTGGGAAAGGTATAACATCAGCCCAATGTATCAAACCATATTTAGTTCCTGAAACCGCTGATGGGGAAGCAATTGTGTGCAGTGTTGATCTTGCAGACAATATATAAATATGGTTTATTATAAATGCATTAAGCAATCGTTGCCCATTCACTCCATTCGGTAGAATTATTTTTGACTCTGCTATATATTTTATTGTCCCAGTATGTTATTCGCAGTTGCCGTTGATATTTGCTATAGTTTTTATACCCCAACAATAACCCACTACCATCATTTATAATCGCAAGATAGCAAATAGTATTATGGCTAGTTAGTTCATTATCGAGTAGGTCGAAACTAGCACAAGTAAATATTTTAAAGTGATTTATGCTGCCGTTTAAGAAAAAATATCGAACAAATGTTCAGATGCAACTTATAAACCATTTATTATAGAAAGGAAAAAATAATATGGATAAAATTATTTTAAAAAACAAAACAGAGTTCGAGATTGCTGAAGGAGCGAGTCTCGGCAATATTCAGATTCAGTCGAAAAACTTTGACGGGATCAAGACAATTACAGATGCCTTTTCTGCAGAAAATATCTCAAAGGTTACATTTGCGCACAATGATCAGATTTCCGGTGAGTATGAGGATCTTAAGTATGAAGGATTCTCATATGTGCCAAATAAGGGCGAGGATGGCACAGAAGATGGTACATATACCGTTACTATCCGGTTGCGGACAAAGACGGAAATGGAAAAGGCAATTGATGAGCTTAAAGCAGGACACGAAGCAAACGCAGAAGCAATCGAAGAACTGGCAAGCATTGCCGCAGAAAGTGAGGTGTAGGATATGGTTAAGTTTTATGTGCGTAGAATCTTGGTAGACAAGAAAATGACGATTGATGATGTACCGGAGAGATGGCGCGAAAAGGTGCGAGCAGAAATTGAAAAGGCGGAGCAGACAGCGTAAGGGCATCTTTGGATGCCCTTTTAAATTGGTACAAAATCAATCTTGGCATCCATTACAATATAGTTAGGAAACTTCGGAAGGAGTGAAAATCATGTGGTCTAAAACTTATAACGAGCGTCGGCTTACCAGAGTTGAGGCACGCGCTAAATCGAACACACACAGAATCGATAAACTGGAACCAATTGTTGAGGAGATACATACAATGAGTGAAACGATGGTGCAGTTGGTCGAGGAAGTAAAGCATACTAACGAGAATGTGTGCGCCTTGGATGAGAAGATTGATAGCATGGATGCTCGTGTCGATGTTATGGAACGCGCACCGGCAGAAGATGTTAAAAAATATAAGTCAGTCGCTATAACTGCAATCATCAGTACGATTTCCACGGCTCTTGCTATTGGTTTGGTTTCGATGATTGCTCAATATATCAAATAAGAAAGAAGAGGTATTTAAGTATGAAGAATTGTGTATTTAAAGCAAACGTAGACACTGTTAAATGGTTCAAAGCCGCCGGAATCCGTGCTATTAAAACTATGGCGCAGACCGCCGTAGCAGTGATCGGCACCGCCGCCGTGGTATCGTCCGTGGACTGGAAGCTGGTCGTATCATCTGCAATTGTATCTGGTGTAGTATCGCTGCTCACCAGCGTAGCAGGAATACCAGAAGTGAAGGAGGAGTAATTACATATGAAAATCAACGTGCATGCCGGGCATAACCCGGATGGAAAGATCGCCTGCGGTGCTGTTGGACTCATCAAGGAGTCCACAGAGGCGCGCAAGGTCAAGAAAGAAGTGATCCGACTCCTTAGAAAGAAAGGGCACAAGGTGTATGATTGCACCTGCACCAATGGGACAAGCCAGACGGATGTCCTGAAGCGGATCGTAACAAAGTGCAATAAGCACAAGGTGGATCTGGATATTTCGATTCATTTTAATTGTGGAGTCGGGGATAAGAAAGGCAATGGTAAGACGACCGGAACGGAAGTGTATGTTTACAGTGAGAAAAGCGCAGCGAAGCCAGCAGCAGAACGTGTTGTTGAAGAGATTGCGGCTCTTGACTTTAAAAATCGTGGCGTAAAGATCCGGACTGATCTGTATGTGCTGCACAGAACAAATTCGCCGGCAATGCTGATTGAGTGCTGCTTCGTGGATGATAAAGACGATGTGAAACTGTATGATGCCAAGAAGATGGCAGCGGCCATCGTTTCCGGAATTTTGGGAAAGAATTAGGAGTACAATTCGTGTGAACTTTCGTGTGAACTTTTTCCGAAATTTGCGAGTCTATGTGAAAGAAGAAACGATATGTGAAATATGAAAGCCTTGATTTTGCTGGATAAAATGCAAAGTGCAGTAATATCAACGGTTTCGGAATTTTATACATGAGGGGTTCGACTCCCGTCTAGTCCACTAAAAAGGTGCTTAAATAAGCACCTTTTTATTTTAACAATTCTGTGATATTGATTACAAGATTATCATAAATACATACCTGTATATCATCATCAAAACGGTATTGATCTGACTTTTCTGGTGAATCCGGTTTGGCGGTGCCAAATGAAATTATAGCATAATATTGTGAGTGTTATTTTAGTGGAAAAATTACGAAAAAAGTGATAGCATGATAGCATAGAAAATAACCAAAGATGAAGGAGAAGAAATGTTTCGACTGGTAGCAGATATTACAGAATTAAATATTGATCAGGTAAAGCTTCCGAAGATTCCGGGACTGGGTATGCTTATGAAGCTTCCAAATAAACAAAAAATTTCCATGATTGTCAGTGTCTTGAATGCGCAGAAAGGTCAGTTCCTTCCAAAATGGCAGGAGGCAGTGAATCAGAAGTGGGGGCAGTTGCAGCTTTTGGATTATCAGGTGGAACAGCCGGGGGACGGAAGCTGTCTGGCGCGCATCCGGATCGATGTGGGAAATGCGGATTACGATAAAGCGATTGATTCGGTCATTCCGCATGTGTTTCAGGAAAAGGATGCCCATACGGTGCTCGGCGAGGATTATGCCGGATCTGGAAACCTGCAGGAAGTGATGCAATTTATGCACAATGCACCGACGGCGGCAAAGAAGGAATTTTACATTGTAAAGACATTAAGCGTGGAAAAGGAAACAATTGCAAGAAACTTTGAAAACGGTGCGGCTTCCCAGGGAGCGGTACTTCGGATTGGAAGTCTGCGTTTTTTCCTGAAACAATCCTAAAAAGGCAAAGGAACAAAAGATGTTAGGAAATACAAAAGGTAAAATGATTAATCAGTATGTGCCGGATTATGTACTCTATGATCTTGAGACAACCGGTACTTCGAGTAAATATGACGAGGTTATTGAAATTTCAGCTGTCAAAGTAAAAAACGGCGTGGTTACAGAAGAGTTCAGTCAGCTTGTGAATCCGGGCAGACCGATTCCCAGCGCGGCAAGTGCAGTAAATCATATCACGGATGATATGGTGGCGTTTGCACCAATGTTTGATTCCGTATTGCAGCAATTTCTTGCTTTTATCGGAGATGATGTGCTGGCAGGACATAATATCAATCGTTTTGATATGAAATTTTTGTATCGTGATTGTGAACGGTATTTCGGTCAGACACTAACCAACGATTACATTGACACACTGAAACTGGCACGGCTCTGTCTGCCGGAACTTTCGCATCATCGTCTGGAGGATCTGGCACAGTATTACGGGATTTCCACGGCCGGGGCACACCGTGCATTAAACGACTGCCGCATGAACCAGCAGGTTTTTGAAAAGCTGGCAAAGGAGCTGGATGGTACTACCGGGCGGAATATTGAAATAAAAAATTGTCCGGTGTGTGGGCAGCCACTGAAAAAAAGGAACGGAAGGTTCGGAGAGTTTTGGGGATGTATGGGATTTCCGACATGCAGATATACAGAAAATATATGATATATGACGGAAAAACCGTAAGGAGGAGTGTATGAAAACAAGGGAAGAGGCGCTGGCATATGCATTGTCTTTTCCGAAAACCTATCAGGAGGCACCGTTTCATGATAATAATTGGCAGCTTGTGAGGGTAGAAGGAAGCAAAAAGGCGTTTTTATGGACCTATGAGAGGGAAGGATACATTAATTTAAATGTGAAAGCGGATCCGCAGTGGCGTGATTTCTGGAGAAGTACCTATGCATCTGTCATTCCGGGATGGCATCAGAATAAAGATCATTGGAATACCATTATTCTGGATGGTACCGTTCCGGAGCAGGAAATCCAGCGTATGATTGCGGAAAGCTATGATCTGGTTACGGACAGTCCGACCAGACGGATTTATGAAGCGGTTAAAAAAATTCCGCGCGGAAAAGTGGCAACATATGGACAGGTTGCGGAGATGGCCGGAAATAAAAAGATGGCACGCGCCGTGGGAAATGCATTGCATAAAAATCCGGATCCGGAGAAGATTCCCTGTTATCGTGTGGTGAACGCAAAGGGAGAATTAGCTGGAGAATTTGCGTTTGGTGGAGAAGGTGCGCAGGCAAGGCTATTGCAGGCGGATGGAATTGCAGTTGTCGATGGACGTGTTGATTTAAAAATCTATGGTATATAAGTCGTTGTTTTGCTGCGTGTTCCGTTCCTCTTGCAAAAATCAAAAGCCTCAGACCATGCCGTGAATCACCAATTTAGAAAAAATTAAGAAAATTGTTAGCAGACGTGCTTGACGAGTGCTAAAAACAATGCTATAACAAAACTGAAGCAAAGATATAAGTACGTCTTAGTGGAAAATGCTCTGACTGAGATGGAATGACAGGAAGTGCATTTTAGAAAGCAGTTCCTGTTTTTGTGATTGGTGAGGTGATAATTATGGCAGCAAAAAGAGATTTTTACGAAGTTTTGGGAATAGATAAAAATGCAGACGAAGCAACGATTAAAAAGGCATATCGAAAACTTGCCAAAAAATATCATCCGGATATGAATAAAGGAAATCCAAATGCGGAAAAGATTTTTCAGGAAGTAACGGAAGCTTACGAAGTGTTGGGAGATCCGAAGAAGCGGAAATTGTATGATGAGTACGGTCCGATTTCGCTGGAGGCAGGTTTTGATCCGGAGAAGATGAAACAGGCACAGTACGGGAATCCATTTGGAAATGGAGGATTTTATCAGTCGTATTCTTCCGGAGAACCGGGCAGCGGATATCAGGAGTTCCATTTTGATGGTTCTTCCGATATGGATGATATTCTTGACAAATTGTTTGGAAAAAAAGGTGGATTCCACGGAACCGGAGGTTTTGGCGGAAGAAGCGGATTTGGAAGTACTGGAGAATTTGGCAGTGGTTTTGGCGGAGTACATGAGGAAAGAGGGCAAAATATCGAGACGGAGGTGCCGATCAGCTTTGAAGAAGCGGTATTTGGCTGTGATAAAAGGTTTACGCTTACTTCTGGTGACGGAAAGAGCCAGAACTTTGAAGTGCATATTCCGGCAGGCATTGCAAACGGGCAGTCTGTGCGTCTGAAAGGGAAAGGACAGAAAGGGTACAATGGAAAAGATGGAGATCTGCTGATCAAAGTCAAAGTCGGAGAAAAATCTGGTTACGAGCGAAAAGGCCAGGATGTTTATACGACGGTGAAAATTCCGTATACAACAGCTGTGCTCGGAGGAGAGATAAAGATCCATACGTTGTATGGAGATGTTGTCTGTAAGATTAAACCGGGTACACAGTCTGGGGCAAAAATCCGATTGAAAGGAAAGGGCGTAGCAGCCATGAATAATCCGGCAGTTCATGGAGATGAATATGCCCAGGTGCAGATAGAGGTTCCGACACATTTGTCGCAGACTGCAAAAGAAAAATTACAGGAATATGCACGGGCATGTAGCTGAATGTGAGGTTACTGTTCGCAGGGTAACCTGTGAACAGTAACATGTGAGTGAATAGTAACGATGAAATAACAGAAGATCCCTTGACAAGAGGAACTTTCCATGCTTAAATAAATTTAGTTATATGACTGACGGATAAGTGGAAGAACCACGTGGAGTATAACAAGAGATATAAAGGTGACAGATCCAAAGATTGCACCGCAGATAGGGCGATACATCACAGATGTACCGCAGATAAGGCGATGCTTCAGAGAAGCACCGCAGGGGCCGACCGTCTGGGCACCGCACATTGCAGGGAAATACATGAAATATGTATTTGATTGAAATGTGGGTTCCCGGATGTGTCGGTTTTTATTTATTTTAGGCGTATTTGCGAAAGGAGAAACAAATGCAGAAGGTAGCACTCAGTAAAGAATTAGGCGCAACAACATATCCGGGACGTGGTATTGTGATCGGACGTTCTAAGGATGGAAAGAAGGCGGTAACTGCTTATTTTATTATGGGAAGAAGCGCAAACAGCCGTAATCGTGTATTTGTAGAGGATGGCGAAGGTATCCGTACACAGGCATTTGATCCGTCAAAGCTGGAAGATCCGAGCCTGATCATTTACGCACCGGTTCGAGTACTTGGCAACAAGACGATTGTGACAAACGGAGATCAGACCGATACGATTTATGAGCTGATGGATAAGCAGCAGACATTTGAGCAGGCGCTGCGCACCAGAGAATTTGAGCCGGACGCACCAAATTATACTCCACGTATTTCCGGTATCATGCACATTGATAAGGGGGAGTTCAATTACGCGATGTCTATCTTAAAGAGCAACAACGGAAATCCGGATGCATGCAACCGTTACACGTTTGCATACAGCAACCCGGTTGCCGGAGAGGGACATTTTATCCATACTTATATGGGAGACGGAAATCCACTGCCAAGTTTCGAGGGTGAACCAACCTGGGTTGATATTGATGGAGATATCGATACGTTTACGAAAATGGTATGGGAGAATTTAAATGAGGATAATAAAGTTTCCCTGTTTGTACGTTTTATTGACATTGAGACCGGAAACTATGAGTCAAGAATTGTAAACAAGAATAAATAAATAAGAGCGGATTGTTGAAAAAGGAGAAAATCATGCAGGAATATGAATTAAAATACGGATGTAACCCAAATCAGAAACCGGCCAGAATCTATATGGCAGATGGCAAAGATCTGCCGATTAAGGTGCTCTGCGGAAGAGCCGGATATATCAATTTTCTGGATGCTTTTAATGGATGGCAGCTGGTAAAGGAATTAAAGAAGGCAACCGGACTTCCGGCAGCAACTTCTTTCAAACATGTTTCCCCGGCTGGTGCAGCGGTAGGACTTCCGCTGTCTGACGTGGAAAAGAAAATTTACTGGGTCGATGATATGGATATTGAGTTTACACCGCTTGCAAATGCTTATATCCGTGCCAGAGGTGCAGACCGTATGTCTTCATTCGGAGATTTTATTTCCCTGTCAGACATCTGTGATGCAGCAACAGCAAAGGTCATCAAGCGTGAGGTTTCCGATGGTGTGATTGCTCCGGGATATACTGAGGAAGCTTTGGAAATTTTAAAGCAGAAAAAGAAGGGCAATTACTGTGTAATCGAGATTGATCCGGCATACGAGCCGGCTCCGATCGAGCATAAGGATGTATTTGGTATCACATTCGAGCAGGGAAGAAATGAACTTCATATCGGAGATGATTTCTTTGACAACATCGTGACAGAAAACAAAGAACTGCCGGAGCAGGCAAAGATTGATCTGGCAATTTCCATGATCACTTTAAAGTATACACAGTCTAACTCTGTATGTTATGTCAAGGGCGGACAGGCAATCGGTATCGGAGCAGGACAGCAGTCCCGTATCCATTGTACCCGTCTGGCTGGTTCGAAGGCAGATAACTGGTGGCTGCGCCAGTCTCCACAGGTTTTAGGACTGCAGTTTGTTGACGGTATCAAGCGTGCGGACCGTGACAATGCCATTGATCTGTACATGGGTGAGGATTATATGGATGTCCTTGCAGATGGTGCATGGGAGAAGATTTTTAAGGTAAAACCGGCGGTATTTACCGCAGAAGAGAAGCGTGCATGGCTGGATAAAAATACCGATGTGGCACTGGGATCGGATGCATTCTTCCCATTTGGCGACAATATTGAGCGCGCACACAAAAGCGGCGTAAAGTATGTGGCAGAGCCGGGCGGATCGGTACGTGATGACAATGTGATCGAGACATGTAATAAATACGGTATGGTTATGAGCTTTACTGGAATCCGTTTATTCCATCACTAATTTCAAAGGGACAGGATACGGACATGCGGAATCTGTTCGTAGGATCATAAACTCTAAAGGGCGAGGAGGGAAAGTATAAGAAAAAAAGAAGGGTACACTTCTGTAACCTTCTCAATTTCATAATTTTGCTGGCAAAATTCAATTTCTATGCCCCGCCTGACAGCGGGACATAGTTTATCGCAGATACACATTTGGTATTGTCTCTTTTTAAATCTATGTATCCCGAAGGGGGGGGATACAACAAACCTTACTCGTTAGATAACAGACGGACCGCCTGCTTATCAGAAAAAGCTGTCAGGAATAAATTTGGCATATATTGACAGAGTTGGCCAAGGAGACCCATCATGTCATCGTAATTTTTCTGATCCGAAAGAAGAATACCTTTTTCTCCATTAATAGTTGTCTCTGTAAAGAAACCTGAATATTCTCTCAACATTAGGTCGATATCGTCTCTGGAAAGTGTAAAAGTAGTCGGGATTTCCTTTTCTTTTAAAAGATGCGCGACTTTTTCTCCATAACATTTCAATGTGTGGTATGAAATGAAGGATTGGCTTGGATCAAGGGAAAGAAGTTCGGCAAAAGCATGTAATGATACCGTCTCGATTCCAAAACGGTATACCACGTCTTTTGAAAAATGCTGCAGTAAAAAGGATTCCCCATCCCAGATGATTCCACGTCCATCTTTGTTGAGAACAGAAAGACTAACGATTCCATTTTTGTTAATGTTTGCAGATGGTGCATACTTTTCATCGCTTTCGTAGCTTACATGGTAAAAATCGAGAAACTGCATAAAAGCTTCAGAATTATCGCAAATATTTTTGCAATCTCTGTATCTCAGAGAAAAAATGGTTCCGTTATCCGGGAATACTTTCAAACAGATGGCAAGCATTTTATTCAGATCTGCATTTTTTAGCTGAACATATTTCATGAATTTTTCTTCATCGTCTTTTCCCCCGTAGTACAACATTTGACTGATGTGGCCGAAATACTCTCTGGCAGAAGCAAAGCTGAAGCCGCGCACTTCGTCTTCCGTAAGTGGAATATAGCAGTAGTTGTTAAGTGCCCTGAATTTGCGTATCCATTCTGTAAGGGTCGAAACTACTGCGTACTTCAATACAAGGAGAATACACAACAACAGAAATAAGCCAACTATGTTGCCTGCCATAAATGTAATCAGTAAAAGACTGTAAAAAAGTCCACTGTTTGTATCCGGAATAGCAAGGGAACATTCCCATCTGGCAGCCAGGTAGTTCAGAATACTCAGCAAAACCATCGCAAGCAGACAAAGAATAAACTGAATCAGTTCTGATCTTTCCAGAAGCACTTTGATACGACTTTTCTTTTTCAATAAATTTTTCACCAATTTTCCTCCGTTTCTTTCGTACCCTTCGGATGGAGTACATGTTTGTTCTTACGGTATGTATATTGCGCCATTTGAAAAATCGTCAAAGGATTTTGGAAAGTTTTTTAATTTTTTCAAATAGTTTTACAGAAACGTGGAATGACAGACAGAATTGCCGGAATACATGGGATTCCCCTGCCCGAAAGAAAAGAAAAACAGTCATGCGAAAACATGGCTGGCAATTAAAAAGGAGAAGTTGCCGGGGACGAGAAGGGGAAGTTTTTCGTTGGATCACCGGATATCCTGCAGGCGCTTGTATTTGCAGAAGATGAAGCGGATGTCCTGAAAATACCGCAAGAGTGATGGGAAGAAATCGGAAAGCTGTATTATGCGTAAGGAATCAGGAAATCCTTATTGAACGAAAGGCACTTGATTTCTCAAGTGCCTTCCGTTATAATCTAGTTAGAAGCTGATCGGAAGAGATTTCCGATTTGCCCTCGGTTTAATATTATTTCAAAGAAATAGCATCTACTTTGGACGGTGGGATGCTATTTCTTTTTATTGTTATGGTTGTCTATGTAAGACAGTGCCGCGAAGACTACAAGCAGCAAAGTTAATACTTCTGATGTACTCATAGGGC
>PPYF01242624.1_pt1 | contig 12536 bp, 10 predicted proteins | sample 1559871 | NCBI WGS metagenome assembly PPYF01 (sample SAMN08240021, study PRJNA423297) | Human gut metagenome, whole genome shotgun sequencing project. | reverse complement strand
GTATGTGCCAGAAGGCCTGCGGCTCTCCGCACAGGTGGATGAGCGCCTGTACGCGCAGGTGAAAGACTATCAGATCTCCTAAAAGGGCCCCTTCTGGGGCCCTTTTTCTGCTTTGAGGGGGAGGCTTCCAGAAAAGGAAGGGAAACTTTGTACTAATTTATTTTTTAACAAACCCTTGGAACTCTTGTAAAGAGAGTGCAAACTCTATATAATAAAATGTAAGCAGGAAAATTAAATGTATGGTTTGCTGCAATGCGGCCGCCTGCGAAATTCCAAGAGAAGGGGGCACCTGATATGCCGGATAAGAGAGAACCTTTGCTGCTTTTGGATAACAGCACCATGTACGTCATCGGCGCGGGGGATTACCACTCCACCAACCTGAGCTTTGAGGAGGCCAAGGCTATCATCGACATGTACAGCACGGAGGACATCCTCCGCTGCTTCACCGACCGGGCCACCGAGCAGGTGCTCCACGACTTTGTGGGCATCGAGCCCCGGAACTTCGCCTACAAGCCCATCCGCAAAATGCGGGTGGGGCAGGACGCCATCGCCGTGAAGCTGCACATCACCCCCTCGGAGACACAGCCCGAGGTAGAGGCCTCGGACGGCGTCACCGCCAAGAAGATCCAAAACGTGTACGTCTACTGCCAGTACATCACCCGCACCAGCTGAAGAAAGAAACGAAGGGGCCTCCCGCCTGGGAGGCCCCTTTTCTGCGTCCAAGTTTCTTTTTCATATCATTTCAGTTTTCAGGGAGGGAGAGGACCTGCATATCATTCTCCATGGGGATGACCTCCTGGGTGATGATATTTTCCGCCAGGCTCAGGGCAAAGTCCTTGGCTTCCTCTTCGCTGGCAAAGCCCCATTTATCACACCGCACGGTCATGGCGACGCCAATGTCTTCCTTTTGGAAGGCAAGGGCAAAAAGCACGCTGTCGTCGTGATCGTATACGGGAGGGATGTAGGGCTGCCCTTCGGCGGGTGTGGAGAACTGGGAAAAATTAGTCTCTTCCTCCCAACGGAAAGCGTAGATATCCACTCCCTCCAGGGTGTTATTGGGCTCTGGGAAAAGGGTGGACAGATACTTTGCCTCTGAAACAGGAACGTCCCCCTTGGATAAATAAAGGGTAAAGGCGCTGATCCCAGAAGACCGGGTCTCCTGTGTGGGGAAACCGGATAGCTCCACCCACAGGGGCTCTTCCATCCAGTCCAGGGTGGCGCCCCCTTCCAGGATGGCGAAGTCTTCCTGGTTTGGGAGAAAATCTTGGTCCAGCAGGAAGTTCAGTTCATCCTCCTCCAGGCCCCGGCTGACTGACCAGGTTTCCCCTCGCTGCTCTGCTTCAGCGTAGTGCTGATAAAGCTGGGTCTGCTCCTCCATATAGGGGATATATTCGCTTGTGTTGAAGGAAACATCCAAGTAGTTCAGCCCGCCCTCTGTGCTCTCATTCTCTTCTATCTCAGAGGACACAGCGCTTTCCGCCTGGGACGAAGTGGACTCTTCCTGGGGGGCGGAGTCCGCCCCGCCGGCAATGCCCTCCAGGCTGAGGGGGCCGTACAGGCTGCGGCCCGTCACGGTCTCCACCAGGGCCTGGGCCTCGTCCCGGGCCAGGGCTTCGGCCTGCTGCTCCTCTGGGGTGGGGGCGTCTCCTGCCGCCCCCTGGGCATAGCCGTACACGGTCACCGCCAGGCTGTCTGTCTGGAAGCTGGCCTGGTACGTAATGTGGTCCCCCAGATCCACCCTTTCACCGGCGTCGTCCTCATAGAACTGGTCCAGGGCGGTGGTGACGGCGTACACGTTTTGGCCGTTCACCTGGTTGTTGGGCTCTTGAATGATATCATAGCTCAGTTCCCGCCGGCGCAGGGCTTCCCAGTCCAGGGGGCCGGGCCGCAGGACCACCAGGAACCGGCTGCCAATCTCCTGGCTACCTTCATCCGCGCCGTAGAGATACACCCCTTCCAAGTCCCCGGAGGGATCGAACACAGCCCATCCGGCCAGGGGGAGGTTTTCCTGCCAGGGCAGCTGCCCGCCCCAAATGGACTGCATCTCCTCCTGGGTCAGCTCCCGGTTGGTAGAGCCCTCTGCGAAGCCCTCCGGCCAACGGCCCAGGTTGAAATCCTCCTCCATGGCCTGTAAAAATTCCTCATAGCTGCCGTACTCCTCCTGGGTTTCCACCGTGTAGGCGGCGAAGTCCAGGGGCGCCCTACTGCCCAAGGGCCCCAGCACGGTCAGGTGGTAGGAGTCGCCGTAATTCACGTTGGGGGCATCCTTGCCCTTGGGCTCCGCGGAGAGGCCTTCCAGGCTCAGGCCGTAATGCACCCCATAGCCCGCCGCCACCTCCGCCAGGCGCTGGGCCTCCTCCTCGGTCAGGGCGGTGCCGTCGGCAATGGCCATCAGGCCCACGCTGGCGCCGTCCAGGGTGCAGCCGGTGCAGTACAGGGTAACTTGGGCGGAACGGCTTTCCCCGCTCACCGGGTCAATGTAGACCCCTTCCTCTTCCGAACGGGCGGCCCGCACCCCCACGCCCTCCACGGTGTTGTTGGGCTCCTCCAGGAAGAACAGCTGGTCTTCTATGGCATTGGGGAGGCCGGACTCTCCCTCCTTGCCCAGAACCAGAGTGAAGGCCGGTGACTCTGTCACAGGGAAGGTCTCCAAGCTCTCGTCCACGATGGAGGGGTCGTACCCCGCCACCATCACCTGGAGGGTGCCTCCGTTCTCGTCAAAAAGGGCCGTGCCGGTCAGGTAGTAGCCCCCCATCCAGGAGAGGCCCGGCTGCTCCCGCAGGGAGGAGAGCTCATCCAGTGTCAGCTCCCGCTGGGTGCCCTCCCCCGCGGCGTAGACGCCGCCTGTCGCCCGGCCAATGCCCGTGTCGTTCACAGCGAACTCCAGGTCGGGGATGGGTACCTCCGGGGCTTCCTGTTCTGCCGCCCGGGCTTCCCCGGTGGCAGCGTTTTCCAGGGTGGTGACCTCCGGGCCCGGGTCTCCCGAGGTGAGCAGAGGCCCGCCGAACAGCAGGGCGGCGCCCGCCCCCAGCCCCAGGCAGAGGGCCAGGCCGGCGGCCAGGGCCCACACGGGATGGCGCTCCTTTTTCACGGCGGCGCTCCAGGGCAGGGCTTCCTCGATGTACCGTTCGTCGATGTCGTTGAGCGCTTGCATCAAGTCTTTTCCGTTCATTCCAAAACCCCCTTTTTCTGCAAGTGGGCCCGCAGCTTGTCCCGCAGGCGGGAGAGCCGCACGGCCGCGTTGTTCTCCGTGATCCCCAGCTTCAGGGCCAGCTCCTTGTAAGAGCTGCCGTACCAGTAGCGCCCCAAAAACAGCACCCGGTCCCGGTGGGACAGCCCTTTGACAAAGCCGTTCAAGGCGGCCCCCAGCTCCTTGGCGTCCTGCTCCCCCTCTGGTGTGGAGGACCCGGCCAGGCAGTGTTCCAGCTCCGAGAGGGCCACTTCCAGCTGGCGGTTCCGCTTGCCGGCCCGGTTGTAGTGATAGCGCTTCAGGCACAGGTTGCGCACCACCCGCAGGGCATAGGGCAGCAGGGGCTGGGGCTTTGCCGGTGGGATGCTGTTCCACAGCCCTAGGTAGGCGTCGTTCAGGCACTCCTCCGCGTCTTGGGGGTCGGGCAGCAGGTTCCCGGCCAGGCCCCGCAGCTGAGAGCCGTAGGCCTCCTCCACCGCGTCCACGGCTTGGGGCAGGCGCTGCCAAAACAGCTCGATGATGTCCCGGTCCTTCATCCTTCTCACTCCTCCTTTTCCCTCTCTGCCTTTATTCTACGGTTTTTTAGGCGTTCCTTACAGAGGTTTGAGAAAAATTTCCAAAGATGCCCGCCCGGGCCCTTCGGAACGCAGGGAAGCCCGCGGCAATGGGAAAAAATTCAGAAACTGTTTAAGATTTCTTGAGCGCTTTCTTTTATACTAAAAAGAAAAGAAAGGGTAAATGGATCGCCCTGGCAGGTCCGGAAGGGAAAGCGAGTCTATGGAAAAGCGAGAGAGAAAAAGAAAACGGATTGTAGCCCTGGTGTGCTTGGGGGCGGCCCTGGCAGCCATGGGCCTGGTGTTTTGGTTTGTGGGCAAGCCCATGCTGCAGTTTGTCTCCCAGCCGGATCGGTTCCGGGAGTGGGTGGACGGCCATGGGGCGTGGGGCAGGCTGGCCTTTTTGGGCATGATGATGCTTCAGGTCTTTGTGGCCATCATCCCTGGAGAGCCCCTGGAGATTGGGGCTGGCTATGCTTTCGGCATTCTGGAGGGCACGCTGCTGTGCGTTTTGGGCACCACCCTGAGCAGCATTGCCATCTTCCTTTTTGTAAAAAAGTTTGGCATGCGGTTCGTCACGCTGTTTATCGCGGAGGAGAAAATCCACTCGCTCAAGTTTCTGCAGAACGCCCGCCGGCTGAACCTTATCGCCTTCATCCTGTTTTTTATCCCTGGCACGCCCAAAGATGTGCTCACCTATATCGTGGGCTTGACTCCCATGCGCCTGCGCACCTGGGTGCTTATTACCACGGTGGCGCGCATTCCTTCCGTGATCACATCCACCATCGGCGGGGATGCCCTGGGCACACAGAACTACCTGTTTGCCGTCATTGTCTTTGTGGCCACGGCGGCCATCAGCGGCCTGGGGGTGCTGGTGTATCGGAAAATCACCCAGCACCACCAGCGGAAGGAGCGGGAGCGCCAGGCCCTGGAGCAGGGAGTGGAGCCGGCAGGCAAAAAGTCTCCTGTATAATTTGGTGAATATTTTGCATAAAAATTGGAATGGGTGGGAGCTGCGCAAGCCGCTCCCTCATTTTTGTCCCTGAAAATAGGGAAAATAACGGAAAAAGAAGCCGTTCCCGTATTGGTTTGCAAAAAATATGAATAAATATGCAATTTGCTCTTGATTTTTCCCGAAAGGGGTGTATAATAGCAAGTGTCACAAAACCCAAGACTCTTTTGAATTTGCAATAAAGGAAGGGACCCATCATGGCAAACGAGATTAAAAAGGTAGTGCTGGCCTACTCCGGCGGCCTGGACACCTCTATCATCATCCCCTGGCTGAAGGAAAACTACAACAACTGCGAGGTCATCGCCGTTTCCGGCGACGTGGGCCAGGGCACCGAGCTGGACGGCCTGGAGGAAAAGGCCAAGAAGACCGGCGCCTCCAAGCTGTACGTGCTGGATTTGAAAGAGGAGTTCATCCAGGACTACGTCTACCCCACGGTGAAGGCCGGGGCTGTGTATGAGAACAAGTACCTGCTGGGCACCTCCTTTGCCCGTCCCATCATCGCCAAGGGCATTGTGGACATCGCCAAGAAAGAGGGCGCCGACGCCATCTGCCACGGCTGCACCGGCAAGGGCAACGACCAGGTGCGTTTCGAACTGGCCATCAAGGCCTTCGCCCCGGATATGAAGATCATCGCCCCCTGGCGTATCTGGGATATCAAGTCCCGCGAGGAGGAGATTGAGTACGCCGAGGCCCACAACATCCCCCTGAAAATCAACCGGGAGACCAACTACTCCAAGGACAAGAACCTGTGGCACCTCTCCCACGAGGGCCTGGATTTGGAGAACCCCGCCAACGAGCCCCAGTACAACAAGCCGGGCTTCCTGGAGCTGGGCGTCTCCCCCGAGCAGGCTCCCGACGAGCCCACCTACATCACCCTGCACTTTGAGAAGGGCGTGCCCACCCAGCTGGACGGGGAGACCCTCACCGGCGTGGAGATGGTGGCCAAGCTCAACGAGCTGGGCGGCAAAAACGGCATCGGCCTGGCGGATATCATCGAGAACCGCCTGGTGGGCATGAAGTCCCGGGGCGTCTACGAGACTCCCGGCGGCACCATCCTCTACCATGCCCACAACAAGCTGGAGGAGCTGTGCCTGGATAAGGAGACCTATCACTACAAGCAGCAGATCGCCCTGAAGTTCGCCGACCTGGTGTACAACGGCCAGTGGTACACCCCTCTGCGCCAAGCCCTGTCCGCCTTTGTGGACTCCACCCAGGAGACCGTCACCGGCGACGTGAAGCTGAAGCTCTATAAGGGCAACATCATCGACGCGGGCGTCACCTCCCCCTACTCCCTGTATGACGAGGAAATCGCCACCTTTGACGAGGACGAGGTGTACAACCAGGCCGACTCCGCCGGGTTTATCAACCTGTTCGGCCTGCCCATCAAGGTCCAGGCGAAGAAGGGCCTGACCTACGACAAGTAAGGGCATTTTATATGGACCACCCGGACGAGGGGGCTTTCCCAAGGGAAAAGTCCCCTTGCCCTTTTTAAGAGACTCCACGGGAGGGAACACTATGAAGCTTTGGAAAGGCCGTTTCCAAAAGGAAGCCGACCCCAAGACCAACGACTTTAACTCCAGCATCTCCATCGACAGCCGGATGTACCGGGAGGATATCGAGGGCAGCATGGCCCACGCCACCATGCTGGGGGAGTGCGGCATCATCGAGAAAGGCGAAAGCGAGAAGATTGTGAAGGGCCTGCAGGGCATTCTGGCCGATTTGGATTCCGGCGCCCTGATGATTGACCCGGACGCCGAGGACATCCACACCTTTGTGGAGGGGGAGCTCACCTCCCGCATCGGCGACGCGGGCAAGCGCCTGCACACCGCCCGCAGCCGCAACGACCAGGTCGCTTTGGATGTGCGCCTGACCTTGCGCAAGGACTGCGCCGCCGTCCAGGCCCAGTTGAAGGACTTTGTGAAAGTGCTGTGCCGCAAAGCGGAGCAGTACGCCGCCACGGTGATGCCCGGCTACACCCACATGCAGCGGGCCCAGCCCATCACCTTCGGCCACCACTTGATGGCCTACGCCGAGATGCTGCTGCGGGACCTCTCCCGCCTGGAGGACGCCCTGAAGCGCATGGACGTCATGCCTCTGGGCAGCGGCGCCCTGGCCGGCACCACCTATCCCTTGGACAGGACCATCACCGCGAAACTGCTGGGCTTTTCCCAGATCAGCCAGAACAGCCTGGACGGCGTCTCCGACCGGGACTTCTGCGCGGAAATCGCCTTTGGCGCCTCCCTCATCATGGTGCACCTGTCCCGCTTCTGTGAGGAGCTGGTGCTGTGGTGCTCCTGGGAGTTTCAGTTTATCGAGCTGGACGACGCCTTCTCCACCGGCTCCAGCATCATGCCCCAGAAGAAAAACCCGGACATCGCCGAGCTCATCCGGGGCAAGAGCGGCCGGGTGTTCGGCGATTTGATGGCGCTGCTCTCCATGATGAAGGGCCTGCCTCTGGCCTACAACAAGGACATGCAGGAGGACAAGGAAGCTGTGTTCGACGCGGTGGACACCCTCAAGCTGTGCCTGACGCCCCTCATCCCCATGGTGGAGACCATGACCGTGAAGGAGGACAAGATGCGGGCCGCGGCCGCCGGGGGTTTTATCAATGCCACGGACTGCGCCGACTACCTGGTGGCGGAGAAGGGCCTGCCCTTCCGGGACGCCTACAAAATCACCGGGGAGCTGGTGGCCCTGTGCATCCAGAAGGGCCTGACCCTGGAGACCCTGCCCCTGGAAGACTACCGTGCTATCTGCCCCGACTTCGATGAAGGCGTGTACGGCGCTATCTCCCTGGAGAAGTGCGTGGGCGGCCGGAAGGTGCTGGGCGGCCCCGCCCCGGAGAACGTGAAAGCCCAGGCCCAGCGGGTGCTGGAGCTGCTGGAAAAGGAGGAAAAGTGACATGGAACCCATTAAAGTGGGCGTGGTGGGGGCCACGGGCTACGCGGGCAGCGAGATCTGCCGTCTGATCGCGGGCCATCCCCAGGCGGAGCTTTCTGCCATCAGCTCCGTCAGCTTTGAGGGCATGGCCCTCTCCCAGGTGTACCCCGCCTACAACCAGATGATTGACATGGTCTGCGGCACCCAGGACCAGGTGGTGGAGCAGAGCGACGTGGTCTTTGCCGCCCTGCCCCACGGCCTTTCCCAGGACTTGGCCGCCCAGTGCGACACCCTGGGCAAGACCTTCATCGACATGGGCGCTGACTTCCGCCTGGAGGACGAGGCCGCCTACAAAGAGTGGTACGGCGGCACCTACCAGGACAAGGCCCTCCATGAGAAGGCGGTGTACGGCCTGCCGGAGTTCTTCCGGGAGAAGATTCGGGGGAAGAAGGTCATCGCCAACCCGGGGTGCTACACCACGGCGGTGCCCCTGGCCCTGGTGCCCGCCCTGGAGGCCGGGCTGATCGAGCAGGAGGGCATCATCGCCGACTGCAAATCCGGCGTCACCGGCGCTGGGAGAAAGCCCACCCAGGGCAACCACTACCCGGAGCTCAATGAGAGCTTCACCGCCTACAAGGTGGCGGCCCACCGCCACACCCCGGAGATTGAGCAGACGCTGTCCAAAATAGCGGGCAGCCCCCTGAAGGTGACTTTCGTGCCCCACCTGCTGCCCATCAACCGGGGCATCCTAGCCACCTGCTACGCCAGGCTGAAGCCCGGCGTCACCGAGGACCAGCTGTGGGAGGCCTACCACGCCCGCTACGACGGGGAGTACTTCGTCCGCCTGCTGGGAAAGGGCCAGGTGGCCAACGTGAAGAACGTGCGCTACAGCAACTTCTGCGACGTGTCCCTGTTTGTGGACAGCCGCACCGGCACCTTCATCGCCATCTCCGCCATCGACAACATGGTCAAGGGGGCGGCGGGCCAGGCCATTCAGAACATGAACCTGAGCTTCGGCCTGGAGGAGACCGCGGGACTGACTATTGTCCCTCCAGCCTTCTAAACAGGGGAACCACATAGATTAAGTAGAGAGGGGAATCAACCTATGAAGATGATAGAAGGCGGCGTTACGGCGGCCCAGGGTTTTGTGGCCGGGGGCATCCACTGCGGCGTCCGCAAGAATAAATCCAAGCCCGACCTGGCCATGATTTACAGCGAGGCTCCCTGCGCGGCCGCCGCCGTGTACACCCAGAACCTGGTAAAGGGCGCGCCCATCCTGGTCACTCAGAAGAATATCGCGGACGGCGCCGCCAAGGCTGTCATCTGCAACTCCGGCAACGCCAACACCTGCAACGCCGACGGCGAGGAAAAGGCCCAGACCATGTGCGATTTGGCCGCCCAGGCCTTGGGCATCGAGCCCCAGGACGTTGTGGTGGCCTCCACCGGGGTCATCGGCCAGGTGCTGCCCATGGAGCCCATCCAGGCGGGCATCCCAGAGCTGGTAAAGGCCCTGAGCGCAGACGGCTCCCACGCCGCGGCCACCGCCATTATGACCACTGACACCATCGCGAAGGAAGCGGCGGCGGAAGCGGAGATCGGCGGCAAAACCGTGAAGGTGGGGGGCATCTCCAAGGGCAGCGGCATGATCCACCCCAACATGGCCACCATGCTCTGCTTTGTCACCACGGACTGCGCCATCAGCCCGGCCATGCTGGACAAGGCCATCCACCAGGTGACGGAAAAGACCTTCAACATGATCTCCGTGGACGAGGATACCTCCACCAACGACACCTTCGCCATCCTGGCCAACGGTGCGGCGGGCAACCCGGAGATCACCGCCCCCGGCCCGGACTACGACGCCTTTGCACAGGCACTGGAAGCCGTGTGCCGCCAGCTTTCCAAGCTGATGGCAGGGGACGGGGAAGGGGCCACCAAGCTGCTGGTCTGCCGGGTGGACGGCGCTGTGGACCTGGCCATGGCCCGCACGGTGGCGAAAAGCGTCATCTGCTCCACCCTGTTCAAGGCGGCCATGTTCGGCGCGGACGCCAACTGGGGCCGGGTGCTGTGCGCCATCGGCTACTCTGGCGCGGCGGTGGACGTGAACAAGATCGACGTGTCCTTCCGCTCGGCCAAAGGCCAGGTGGATGTGTGCCAAGACGGCGCGGGCATCCCCTTCTCCGAGGAGGAGGCCTCCCAGGTCCTCTCAGAGCATGAGATTGAAATTTTGGTGCACCTCCATTTGGGGGAGGCTTCTGCCGAGGCCTACGGCTGCGACCTGACCTATGACTATGTGAAGATCAACGGCGACTACCGCACTTGAGTGCTGGTGGAGAAAGGAGTGTCTCCATGAAACATAGGTTGGACTGGGGCTTCTGGGAGATTGCCGCCCTGGTGCTGGCGGGTCTGGTGTACCTGGACGTGCTGGCTTTTCTGGTTCTGGCAGTGTTGGGTATTGGGTTGCTCATCGTTTACGCCTTGGAGATGGGCTTTGTGGCGGGGGTCTTGCTGTTGCTGGCCCTGGCGTTGTACTTGCCGGGAAAAAAGCGCATGGCTAAGCTGCCCCGGCGGTTGCTGCTGGGGGCGCTCATCGCCGGGGGCGTGATGCTGCTGCTCTTTGCCCTGGCTGTCGGGGCGCTGGTACTTTACACGGCCAATTATACCGCCGGCCTGTGACTGGCGAAACGAGGGGGAATTTTCGGTGGACATTTCAAACAGCGAGCGGGCAAAGGTCTTAGTGCAGGCGTTGCCCTACATCAAGAAGTACGCGGGAAAGACCGTGGTGGTGAAGTACGGCGGCAACGCCATGATCGACGAGGGCCTGAAAAACGACGTGATGAACGACATCGTGCTGATGCAGCTGGTGGGCATCAACGTGGTGCTGGTCCACGGCGGCGGGCCGGAGATCAACGCCATGCTGAAAAAGATTCAAAAAGAGAGCAAGTTCTTAAACGGCATGCGTGTCACGGACCAGGAGACCATGGACATCGTCCAGCAGGTGCTGGCGGGCAAGGTGAACAAGGACCTGGTCCAGCGCCTGGAGGACGCGGGCGGCAAGGCTGTAGGGCTTTGCGGCCTGGACGGCTCCCTGCTGAAAGCGGACCAGCTGGACACGGAGCTGGGCTATGTGGGGGAGATTCGGGAGGTAAACGTGGACATCCTGCGCAACGCCGCGGGGAACGGCTATGTGCCCATTGTCTCCACCGTGGCGGCTGGGTATCACGGCGAGGTGTTCAACATCAACGCCGACGTGGCCGCCGCCCGGATCGCCTCATCATTGGGGGCCATGAAGCTGATTTTGATGACGGACGTGCGGGGCCTGCTGCGGGACAAGGACGACGAGAGCACCCTGATCCCCGTGGTGAACGTCAGCGACGTCAGCCGCTTAAAGAAAGAGGGCATCATCTCCGGCGGCATGATCCCCAAGATCGACTGCTGCGTGGACGCGGTGCGCCGGGGCGTGGGCAGGGCCCATATCATCGACGGGCGGACGCCCCACTCCATCCTGGTGGAGCTGTTCACCGACGAAGGCATTGGCACCATGTTTTATTAAAACGGCGCGGAGCGGGAAAAAGTTTTCGATCAAGCATTTTTCAAAAGGCTTGCGGGTTGTAGGGCAGCGCCCTACGACCTTGCCCTTACCGCGCAGCGGAAAAGAAAACCAGGGCGAAGCCCGCGCGGCGCGCAGCGCATAGGGTGCAGGCCCGTATGGCTGGCAGCAGGCCACATCCAGAACGCTCAAGGGCGGGCCAAGGATTGGAAGGTTTTCCGTGGGCGGTCGCGGGAGGTCCGGGCCCTTGTTTACGGGCTTCGCCCGGTATGACAACGGCCCTGCTTTTTTACGGCTTACGCCTAGGGTCAAGGGCAAGGCCGTAAGGCTCCGCCTTACCAACTGCAGCTTTTGAAAAAGCTGGCAAAACTTTTACGCCGCTTCGCGGTTTACGATTCTATCACGTTGGGAGTGACTCCTATGACTTTTGAACAGGTCAAATCGCAGGACCAAGCCTACATCCTGCCCACCTATGGCCGGGTGGACGCCGCCCTGGTCAAGGGGCGCAACGCCCGGGCCTGGGATGTGGACGGCAAGGAATACATCGACTTCACCGCAGGCATCGGCGTCAACGCCCTGGGATACAGCGACCCGGAGTGGGTCCAAGCTGTGGCGGGCCAGGCGGGCGCCATCCAGCATCTGTGCAACTACTACTACAGCCCGGAGAACACCGCCCTGGCCCAGGAGCTCTCCCAGGCCTCCGGCATGGCGAAAGCCTTTTTCTGCAACTCCGGCGCCGAGGCCAACGAGTGCGCTGTCAAGATAGCCCGCAAGTACGGCGAGAAGCGGGGCGCTTACAAGATTGTCACTCTGAACAACTCCTTCCACGGCCGCACCCTCACCACCTTGGCTGCCACCGGGCAGGAAGGGTTCCACAAGGATTTCCTTCCCCTGACAGAGGGCTTCCTCTACGCCGAAGCCGGGGACTTGGAAGGCATCCGGGCCCTTCTGGATGGCTCCGTCTGCGCCGTGATGCTGGAAATGGTCCAGGGCGAGGGCGGCGTCATCCCCATGGACGAGGAATTTGTAAAGGGCCTGGCCCAGCTGTGCGGGGAAAAGGACGTGCTGCTCCTCATCGACGAGGTGCAGACTGGCATTGGGCGCACTGGCTCCTTCTATGCCTACCAGGGCTATGGGGTGAAGCCGGACGTTGTCACCACAGCCAAAGGCCTGGCGGGCGGCCTGCCCATGGGCGCCTGCCTGGTCAGCGAAAGGCTGGGGGATATCTTGAAACCCGGCATGCAGGGCTCCACCTTTGGGGGCAATCCCGTTGCCAGCGCCGGGGCCCGGGTGGTGGTGCGCCGGGTGTCCGACCCCGCCTTCCTTCAGAGCGTGGCGGAGAAGGGCGCCTAC
>PPYF01411674.1_pt1 | contig 12544 bp, 7 predicted proteins | sample 1559871 | NCBI WGS metagenome assembly PPYF01 (sample SAMN08240021, study PRJNA423297) | Human gut metagenome, whole genome shotgun sequencing project. | reverse complement strand
TCATGTTATCTGCTGTTACTACGCCATCTGCAGCTTTATTAATTGTACCATCTGTATTTGTAGATAATGTACCTTTTTTAACAGATACTTGAATAGTATCTGCTGTTGTTGCCTTCGTAGTTACTAAGTCACCATCGCCTGCAATCTTAAAGGATAAGCCACCAGATTGATTAAGGGCTTGACCTGTTGTGGAGGTTGAATCTGCCGTTAATTTAAATTTATTGTCACCTAATGTAGATAAAGATTGTGTAGCTGCCGTAATTTTATTACCTAATGCTGTATTAGCAGTATTAATCGCTGCGGCTACATCTACAGCCTTTGCCACACCTGCAGTTGCAGTAGCTGATCCATCCGTAACATTTGATGTTAATGTACCTTCCGCCACATTAACAGTAATCGTTTGACCAGTCAAAGACGCTGTCGCAGCACCTGTACCGGCTACCGTTAATTTTTGATTTTTAAGGTTAACAGAACTATCTGTACCACCTGCAGAAATATCAAGTTTTTGTGTGCCAGTAGCAGTATCTACGGCTTTAGTAATCGCTGTATTAACAGCCGTAGCCATATCATTAGCATCAACAACACCAGCAGTGCCCGTTAAAACACCCGTTGTCGTATTATTTGTCAATGTACCTTTTGCTACATCAACTGTAATTGTTTGACCATTCACAGTTGCTTTGGCAACACCTGTACCAACAACTTTTAATTTTTCAGTCTTTAAGTTAACAGTACTAGTACCGCTAGTTGTACCATCTGTAATACCAAGTTCTGTAGACAAATTAGCTACAGCATTATTAGCGATAGCCTTAACATCACCAATGTTAGCAACATTACCATCATCTGTACTGCTGTTAGATACACGACCAGTGCCTACATTAGTAATAGCCTTACCACCTGCATTAATGCCACCAGTGCCATCAATAGAAATATTGCCTACTGTAACTTTATTAGTTGAAACCCCTGTAGATCCAATAGTTGTATTGGTACCAATAATAGCTGTATCAAATTTTACATTTGGAGCTGTAGCAATTTTAAATGTCTTACCTGTTTGGGTAATCGCGATATTATCACCATTGTTGAAAGTAATTGTATCGCCACCCTTAACATCTTCTGCAGCAGTAGAATTAGCTTTCACCTTGAAAGATGATGCATCCTTAGCCGCATTCTTAATGGCTTGTTCATTAATAGTCAATGTTACATCATTGCCATTCGCTACAGTTGTAAGATATGTAGGACTACCACTCTTAATGCCAAAGTTAACATTACTAGAAGATAAGGATTTAGCCGTTGTAGTACCTGTATCTCCACCAAGTGAAATCGTACGTGCTACAGCAGTAGCAGAATCAGTAATCGATTTCTGTGTCGCCGTGTTAAGATCAAAGGATACTTGACCATTTGCCCCTACTGTTGCCGTTGTAGTAGTTCCATTTGTAAAGTTTAAACCATCAGATAGTTTAACTGAATTGTTACCTGTACCATTAGCTTTGTATTTAATGGTTTGATCCGCATTAGATTGATTGATAACATCTGCTACATTTTGAGCAACTGCTAAGCCATTAGCACCATTAACAGATACAGTACCAGAAGTATTTTTTAATGTACCTTGTGTTGTATTAATCTCTAATTTCTTATTAGCAGCTGTAGTAGTAATAAAAGAATTAGTACCACCTTCAACCGCTAATTTACTCTTAGATAAATTAACGTCTCCACTACCGGAATTGCCTGTGAAAGCTAGGTTAACGCTCTTCAATTGTGCTACGTTAACTGCATCAGTATCGGCCGTACCAGCTGCAACACCTACAATTTGTCGTGTACTAGTAGCAGCACCACTAGCATCAGTCACACCAACTGATAGAGCCCCCAAGTTACTATTCAATGCCACGCCAGTTAGACCAGAATACTTATCTGTACGAGCGATATTTTCTGTATTCGCATTATAACCAGCAACACCAGCTGCTACATTAGCCTTGGAACCAGCACCAAGCGCAATACCTTTGTCCACATTAGCTTGAGAGTCCGCACCAATTGCAATAGAATTAGTTGCTAAAGCTTGCGCATTTGCACCATAAGCAAGAGCTTTTTCTGCAGTAGCACTGGAACTTTTACCAATAGCAATAGCAGATTGTCCATTCGTATTAGCTGCCACACCCATAGCAATAGAATCATTGCCTTTGGCAATAGTTCTATCAGTTGTAGCACTATAGCCACCAATAGCAAGAGCACCTTGATTAGACGCAGTGGCTGTACGGCCTAATGCAGTTGCATTAGCACCATCAGCAGTTACATCCATACCTATAGCAGTTCCTAAAGTGGCTGTAGCCGTAACATTAGCATTTTGACCTATGGCAATTGATGTCGATGCAGAAGCAGTAACATTTCGACCTAATGCAACAGCATAAACATCTGATGCAACCGCAGTATTACCAATAGCGGTAGACGTATTACCTGTAGCTTGGCTACTATTACCAAACGCAACTGCACCATCAGAAGTCGCCTTATTAATAGCACCAACAGCCACTGCATTCGATCCAGATGCAGTATTATTATTACCAACTGCAGTAGCTCCTGCTCCAGATGCAGTATTGTTATAACCGAAAGCGGCAGCATTATTGCCACTTACATTAGATGAATTACCAACAGATGTAGAGTTATTACCCGTTGCTAGTACATTATAACCGAATGCACTAGAATTCGTTCCTGTTGCATTACTATTGAGACCTACTACAACACTACTGTTCTTACCTAAGACCTTGTTACCTAATGCAACCCCACCACTTTGAGCTACAACGGTGTTACCAAATGCAATTCCCGCATCAGAAGCATTAGCCTTTGTCCCCACAGCAACGGAATTATCACCTTCACTTTTAGCACTGTAATATACATCTACATTAGTACCATTAAATGTAACAGTATGCTTGTTTCCATCTCCACCAGTACCAACAGCCAGGGATGTATTGCCTGTAGCTGATGCTTTTGGCCCAATAGCTATAGCATCAGTACCTGTGGCACCATCATTATTTTCATTACTACCAGTACCAGTAGCACTAGATTTTATAGACACATATTTGGTTCGCAATGCATCTGCAACCGCATACAATTGAGATCCATTGATTGCATCCGTACTTGTTGCATCCACTTTACCTGCTGCAACATTCTTAATTTGACGTTCAGCACCAGCAGAACCAACAGAAACTTGCATGCCTACTGGTGTACTTGTTGATTTAAGAACCCCACCAGTCCAAGTTATATTCTTACCACCAATTGTTGTGGAACCTTCGCTTGTTGCATTTGTAGCTGTTGTAGAACTACTACCAAGAGCCACCGCATTGGCTAATGATGCATTAGCTTTACGACCTAATGCTAATGAGTTCAATCCAGATGTTTCAGCTTCTGCACCAACAGCACTGGAATACTCGCCTGAAGATTGTGCTTTATAACCTAAACTCATTGCTGTATCTGCAGTAACTTTAGCTTTACGCCCCACTGCAATAGCATCTGAATTATAGTTTTTTGCTTCAGTACCAATAGAAATAGTGTTACTACCTTGCGCTAGTGATTGATTCCCCATAGCAATCGATGCTTGTCCACTAGCTGTTGCACCTTCAGATGTAGTATTAGAAGTAGCACCACCAATTGCAATGGAGCCAGCCCCAGTAGCTTTAGTTTGAAGACCTGCTGCAAATGAACCAACACCATCTGCACTTGCACTTCTACCAATAGCAAGAGCCTGATCCTGCTGTGCTGATGCTAAAACACCTAATGCCATCGCAGCTGCACCACTTGATTGTGCACCAGCACCAATAGAGATAGCATAGTTACCTGTCGATTTAACTTCTTTATTAGCAACATCTATATATCCGGATTCAGTTTTTGGACCTATAGCAATTGATCCCCAACCAGCTCCATTAGCTGCCCATCCTAAAGATACAGCATTTTGATAACTTGTAGCATCTCTACCAATAGCAATACCACCATTAGCAGTAACATTAGCTGCTTGACCAATAGCAATACCATCTTCATGATAACCGGATGCAGCAGTCCCTTTTGACCCCCAAATAACAATACTACCGGATTTAGTACTATTACTCCCGAACTTTTCTGCATTAACTTGCGTGATATTCACACTCACTGCTAACGCTGCCAAAATACTAGCCACAACAATTTTCTTTTTCCCTGTTGTATTCTTAGCCAATTCAGATACTACAACATAGCATTGTTTTGACTTAGACCAAATAACTTTAAAGATTTTATTCATTTTCGCTTCCTTTTTGCTAACTAACCTCTCAACTACATGAAATATATTTTCAAAAACATAATGAAGTTTAGCTCTTTGTAGAGCAATAAAATCCATTAACTTCTAAAAAACTATGAATTTGATTTCATTATTCTATCATACTCTCCTCATATTTCTCAATTGTAAATTATACGGATTAAGAATATTTAATTCCTATTTCGAATTTTGTCTATTTTTGTATTTTACTTATATTCACTATGTTCTATATGAATTCTTTATGTATTTTAATTCATATCGTATGTATTTTCATCATATGTAGCATTTCTGCTATTCTCATTATCAATCCGTTATTGATTTCATACAACTTAAGCCATACCAAATTGGTTCATTTTATTCTCATTTTTTATAGAAGATTTTTGTTTAAGAAAATATATCGATATATTTTTAAGTAACCCGATAAATTATTTAACATTGATTTATACTTTAAGTGCAAAAAAGCCACTCCTTACTACAAGGAGTGGCTTTCATAAAACACATATACATACAAAATTATGTGTAAACTTATAAATCAGTCGTTTTTTACGTATTATATTGTTGTTTTCAGAGAGAATACAAATGTACTTTGTGCGTAAGCCAAGTTGATTTTGCTATGCAAATTTTGCATATATGCCCTATACATCTCTTGTGCCTCTTCCACAGATACAATATCAAAGGTAATTCCATCCCCAATAGGCAACTGGCTCAATCTAGGCAAATCGGCGGTAATAACAGTGCCGATTTTCGTATAGCCCCCCGTCGTTTGCCGATCCGCCATGAGGATAATTGGATTACCATCAGATGGGACTTGAATCGATCCAAATACAGCGCCATCGGAAATGATATCGGCGCCGTCGATGTGTTCAACAGGCGCCCCATCCAATCTAAATCCCATACGGTCGCATTGAATGGTCAATGTATAGAGTTCACTGCTAAAATTACGGATACCCGTTTCTGTAAAGTTCTTAGCTTGCGAGCCCAGTACAACGCGTAGCGGTTCGTGGCATTCACGGCCGCCCCGATTAAATAGAACCGTATTAAATAAATGATTTGATTCTCTAGTATAGTCGCAGATGATAGTATCACGCATGCAGTCCTTTAAACGTACTTCATCGCCAGCTACTAGAGGACGTCCTTCAAATCCACCGATATTCGCCTTTGTATGTGTCGCTACGCTGCCATTGATTTCAGGCACATCAATACCTCCGGCGAAGGAAATATACATGCGCACCCCACATTGACTAAAGCTGCCAGAGATAACATCCCCATCATGACAGACAAAAGGAATGTACCGCGGCACCTCTACATTATTAATGGTTGGCTGCATATCGGCACCTGTGAAAGCAACAATGCATGTGCCTTTCACCTTCAATGTAGGACTGAGCACAGTACACTCCAAGGCCCCTACGGGCTTCGTATTCCCTACGAGGGCTTGGCCGATGGCATAGCTTTCACCATCCATAGGACCGGCTACGGGCATGCCATATTGTTGGAAGCCTACGCGCCCTCCGTCTTGCACGGTAGTCATCATACCAGGTGCAACCACCTCAAAGGACGCATTCTTATATTCACTTACCGCCACGGAGGTCACCTGCCTTTACATGATGTACAACGGGCTTAAAGGAAGAGCCCAATTTCTTAATACAGTGAAACGCACTTTCATCAATGGGAACATAACGCACGTAATCCCCTGCCTTGAGAAGGACCGCCTGTTCTCGAGACTCATCATACATGGACACAGGTGTACGCCCTATAATTTGCCATCCCCCAGGGGAATCGGACGGATAGGTTCCTGTCTGCTCACCCGCGATGCCTACGGACCCTGCCGGAATATGCGTGCGCGGCGAGGACAATCGCGGCGTAGCGATGCGCGGATCCATGCCTCCTAAATAGGTAAAGCCCGGAATAAAGCCCATCATGTACACGAGGTAATCCGTGCCGCTATGAATGCTCACCACTTCGGCCTCTGTAAGGTGATTATGAGATGCTACAAATCCAAGGTCTGGGCCAAATTCACCACCATAGACGGTCGGTATTTCTACGACCGTCACTAGTTCACTTTCATCAGATTGGATAGGCTGCGTACAAATAGGTTCAAGAATGTGGCACAGCTCAGCATAGGTGTAGCGCAGCGCATCATACTGAATGAGAAGCGCACAATAAGTAGGCACCATTTCAATAATCCCCTCTAAATGGAGGCTTTCAATACCCGCCACAGTCTGACGGATACGCTGATTAATCTTAGGGTCAATATCTTGACCAAATTCGATGGAGATAGCACTATCCCCAACCGGAGAAATTGTGGGATTCATACGTGCCCCCTAACCTAATAATTTCGCAATACCTTGCAAGGATGTAACGCCGATATAAGCGGTCACAAGCACGACAATCCAACCAGTGTAGAATAGAACCGGATTGTGCTTATAGTCCCCTACGATATTCGTCTTACGCGTTGCTAATAGCATAACGGCCAAGGTAACAGGCAAGATCAAACCATTCACGGAGCCCGCTACAATTAATAGCGTAGCTGGTTTACCGATAAAGATAAGAATGCATGTGGACACGAAAATGAATGCCATGATGGTCAATTTTTCATACCGTTCCACCACCTTGAACAAGGTTTTAAGAAAGGATACCGATGTATAGGCAGCACCCACAACAGATGTCAACGCAGCGCAGAAGAATACGATACCGAATAATTTATGACCGATTTCACCAGCACCAAGTAAGAACGCAGAACCTGCTGGGTCCTTTGGATCTAACGCAAAGCCCATGGATACTACGCCGAGTACGGCTAAGAATAACAATATACGAACAATGGCGTCTACGGACATGCCCATGAAGGCAGCGCGACGCACATCTTTTAAATGTTCGCGACCTGTGATGCCCGCATCAATCAAGCGATGGCCGCCAGAGAATGTAATGTACCCACCAACGGTACCGCCGATAAGGGTAATCGTAGCTAGCCAGGGGTAATTGGTTGGCACGATGGCATGGGTTGCAGCCTCTGCTACAGGAGGATTTGTGGAAAACGCTACATAACCGATGAGTACGAGCATCACTGTGCCCAATACCTTCGCCGTGTTATCGAGAACGCCCCCCATTTTAGGGGATGCAAATAATAAAATCCCCAAAATACCACTGATGGCTGCTGCCGTCGTCGTATCGATACCGAATACGATGTTAAGTCCCATGGACGCGCCGCCAATATTGCCGATATTGAATGCAAGGCCCCCAAGGGAGATTAAGAACGCCACTACATAACCAAGGCCTGGCAATACCTTATTCGCAATATCTTGGCCCCGCATTTGGGATACGCCGATGATGGTCCACACATTGAGCTGTGCAATGATGGAGAAAATAACGGACACCACAATGGCGAACGCAAAATCCGCCTGTAACTGGCCTGTAAACGCCGCCGTTTGTAACATAAATCCTGGCCCAATGGACGACGTGGCCATCAAAAATGCTGCCCCTAAGAGGACAGATAAACTCGCTTTACCTGTAATCGGTTTCATATTGACTCCTTTTATCTATTCTGATTCTATCTATTCTTATACAATCGATTGTAATCTATCGATTCTGAAAATTCGCTACCACGACACCTGCCTTAGTGAGGCCTTCACGAATATACTTTGTGAAAGCTATCGCTTTTGGATTATCGCCATGAACGCATACGGAATCGGCTACAATATCGATTGTTTTCCCCGTATTCGTTACGACCTTCCCCTCTTGCACCATCATGAGCACTCGTTCCAAGGCCTCTTGTGGGTCTTTGATGAAAGCCCCCTCTTCCGTACGAGGCACCAATGTGCCCTCCTCTGTATAACCACGGTCTGCAAAGACCTCTTGGATCACAGGAATACCTCGTCGCTCTGCTTCTTTGGCAATATAACTACCGCTGAGCACCATGGCTCGAACATTGGGATTCACCGCTTGTAAACCATCTAATACCGCATCAGCTAATTCCGGCATTACGCACGCCATATTGTAAAAGGCACCATGCAATTTCATATGCTGCAACTCTACATCGTACTGATTGCAAAATCCTTGCAACGCACCGAGTTGGTAGACCATATACGCCCGTGCCTCATCAGGGCTGACCGCCATCTTGCGGCGTCCAAAGCCCATTAAATCAGGATATCCCGGATGAGCCCCTATGGCTACGCCCTTCTCTTTACACATCCTAATGGTGGCCTCCATGATGAGAGGATCGCCGGCATGCCAACCACAAGCCACATTGGCACTAGTGACGTGATTTAACACCTCACTATCCATGCCCAATGTATAATTACCAAAGCTTTCACCTAAATCGCTATTTAAATCTATATAATGTGACATCACTATGCTCCTCTCGCTCTTCATCTTTCTTATATGCTTGGTTTTCCTTATATTCTAATTTCCCATATATTCTTCATCTTTTCTTTAAATTCTATAGAATATAGTAACATGATTATACAAAATATATTGATACGTTATCAATGATTTTTGTCATGTATACAAAATTCATATAATAACGCAAAAAAGCACTCGACGTAATGTCGAGTGCTTTCACAATCAATAGGACTATTGTTATTTGTGTGTATATGGAGAGAGTTGTAAGGGATTCAATGAAAGGGTCAATAGCCTACCGATTATTTATTGTCCTTGGATGCAGCATCATCAGCTTGTTTGCTGTGGTCTGCAGATTTGTCATCGGATGTGTTAGCAGCATCCTTGTCGCTGATCACGATGTGACCATCTACAACATCAGCAAGCAAGTGTTTTGCATCGATGTGATCCAAGTAGTAATCAGTTACATTATCACGAATTTCAGATTCAATAACACGACGTAATGGACGAGCGCCCATTGTTTTGTCATAACCTTGTTCCATCAACAAATCTTTAGCTGCATCAGTTACATCTAAAGTAATTTGTTTTTTAGCCAAAGTTTTGTTAACTTGGTCGAGCATCAAATCAACGATTTTCTTCAAATCTTCTTTGCTCAATTGATTGAATTCGATAACAGCATTGAAACGGTTCAAGAATTCAGGACGGAAGAATGGAGCAATGCGGTCCATTACATCAACCTTGTTTTCATCGTCGTTGTCGCTGCCATAACCAAAACCTGCATTGGATGTAGCAATGATAACAGTGTTCTTAAAGTTTACTGTGTTACCTTGACCATCTGTTAAGCGACCATCGTCCAATACTTGAAGAAGTAATGTAATAACTTGAGGGTCTGCTTTTTCGATTTCGTCGAACAATACGATGGAGTAAGGATTACGACGAACGCGTTCAGTCAATGTGTTGGAGTTATCTTCGTAACCAACATAACCAGCTGTAGCGCCAATCAATTTAGAAACGGCTGTGCGGTCGCTGTATTCGGACATATCCAAGCGGATGATAGCATCTTTGTTACCGAACATATCTAGAGCTAATTGTTTAGCCAATTCTGTTTTACCAACACCAGTAGGACCTACGAATAAGAAACTACCGATTGGACGGTTGCCTTCGTCAAAGCCTGCACGGTTACGACGGATAGCTTTAGATACAGCTTCTACGGCTTTATCTTGACCGATTACATGAGCTTGTAAACGAGATTTCATGTCTTTCAAGCGTTCGATATCGGATGCACCCATTTGAGAAACAGGGATACCAGTCATACGTTCTACCGCTTCAGCTACATCGTTAACCTTAGCCACAACCTTTTGGTTATCAGTGTGCTTGTCAATTTCTTCTTGTAATTTTTGAATACGCATTTTTTCGTTGATAGCGGATTCATAATCTTCTTTTTGAGCAAACTCTTCTTGTTTAGCTTTAGCTTCTGCAATATCTGCTTCCAATGTTTTAATATCGGTTACAGGATGTTGAGAAGCCAAGTGAGCTGCTGTTACATCGATCAAGTCGATGGCTTTGTCTGGCAAACTACGTTGAGGAATGTATTGTACGGAATAATCAACAGCTGCTTTCAAAACGGCATCTGGTAATTCAATGTTATGATGCGCTTCGTACAATGGACGAATGCCTTGTAGAATTTTGAAAGTATCTTCTGCAGATGGTGCGTTTACTTTTACTTCATTGAAACGACGAGCAAGGGCTGCGTTTTTCATGATTGTGTTACGGTATTCATCTTGTGTTGTAGCACCGATAACTGTTAATTCACCGCGGGACAAAGCAGGTTTTAAGATATCTGCCAAGCCTTTGGAGCCTTGACCATCACCTGTGGAACCAGCGCCCAAAATTTGGTGGATTTCGTCGAAGAACAAGATGATATTACCAGCAGCCTTAACTTCTTTGATAAGGTTTTGGATATTTTCTTCGAAGGAACCACGATATTGAGTACCAGCTTCCAAACCGGAAATATCGATGGAAATGATTTCTTTATTTTTAATTGCTGCTGGAACATCACCGTTAACGATTGCTTGTGCCAAGCCTTCTACAACAGCTGTTTTACCAACACCTGCATCACCGACTAGAACTGGATTGTTTTTTGTACGACGTGCCAAGATTTCAGCAGTTTCTTGAATTTCTTTGTTACGACCGATAACAGGATCAAGCTTACCGTTACGAGCTTCATCTGTTAAGTTCGTACCTAAACGAGCAAGGATACCATCCTTTTTCATTTGACCTTGTTGAGCTGCAGCTTGTGCTGCTTGGATTTCTTCATTAGTAGGCAAATGACCTGTTTGACGATAATAAGCAAACTCTTCAGGAGTTACTTCACGACCATTTATTTTATAACGACGGTTTTCTGTGGAATAACCACCCATATTACCCATCAATTGATTGAACAAATCATTCATGCTACCAAAATCGCTGCCAAAGTTATTGAAGTTGTTGTTCATATAAATTACCTCACTTTTTCACTACAAGTATATCTGTTTGACCTTTTAAGTCTCTTTAATTTCTTGCTTTATTTCTAGGTTTCTTTAACCTTATGTCATTATAATAAACTCATTAAGTCAAAAAGTCAATAGGTCAAATAATATTTTTTGACTTTTTTTGACTTTTATTTTGACAAATATAATTATAATGGTGAAAGCGCAGATAAATACTGGATTTACAAGAGCTTTCCTATTTTAGATTTTTGATTATTTTATTAGAAATTCTATTGTTTATATTGATTTATTACCTATATAATAGAAATAAAGGTCAAAATATATCAAAGGAAGTCAAAGTCAAAATATATCAAGGGAGGTCAAACTATGACACAAAATCCTTCACCGCATACCGATTCTACCGCACTCCACGATACCTCTATCACAACAAGCGCTAATAATAAAGAACTAGCAAAGCGCATTAAAGATATTTCCCAGCAAGTACTAAAACGGAATTATGAACTTTACAAAGCATTGGAGAACAAATGAGTACACATAAGATTCAATTTACCGTACAAGATATCTACGAACTCCATACCCAATTAGAAAATGCATTCGTTCTTTCATCAGGCGTACGCGATGAAAACCTATTAGCGTCAGCCGTCAATACGCCCTTTCAAACCTTTATGGGAAACGATCTATACCCATCCATCTACGATAAAGCGGCACAATTATGCTATGGCATCGCCAACAATCATCCTTTCACGGACGGAAACAAACGAACTGCACTGCATAGCATGTATGTGTATCTAATTATCAATGGATTCGACATTACTGCTACACAACAAGACGTAGAAAATCTGATTATCGATATCGCCGCAGGCAATATGACAAATACAGAACTGGCACAATGGTTGCGAGAGAATACCGTAGAGATTGATACGAATTTGTAATTCGGCAGGGATACATAGGGCTCTATAAATTAGAACAGGCCTGTAGTATTTCTAATAGGCCACCTATATATAGGGTCCTGAGAAATAGAACAGGCCTGTTCTATTTCTAACAAGGCACATACATAGTGTCCTACAAATTAGTACGCGCCTGTTCTATTCCTAACAAGGCACATACATGGGGTCCTACAAATTAGAACACGCCTGTTCTATTCCTAACAAGGCACATACATAGTGTCCTACAAATTAGTACACGCCTGTTCTATTTCTAACAAGACACATACATAGGGTCCTACAAATTAGTACACGCCTGTTCTATTTCTAACAAGGCACATATATAGGGTCCTCAAAATTAGAACAGGCCTGTTCTATTTCTAACAAGGGACTATATAGAGTCCCGGAAATTAGTACAGGCCTGTTCTAATTTAAAATAGCAATGCAAAAGCGGATAGCTCATTACGAACTATCCGCTTATTTCTTTGGTGATCCAGGAGGGATTCGAACCCCCGACCCACGGCTTAGAA
>PPYF01114796.1_pt1 | contig 12544 bp, 22 predicted proteins | sample 1559871 | NCBI WGS metagenome assembly PPYF01 (sample SAMN08240021, study PRJNA423297) | Human gut metagenome, whole genome shotgun sequencing project. | reverse complement strand
ATCCAGCCCGAACCATTACAATCTCTTTTTTGACTGAATCAGACGAAAAACATGTAAGTGGAGTTACATCAACCGGTACGCCTTCTAACCACTCCCCATTGTCAATTCTTTTCGCTTTAAATAAAATTTCCCTCATGCTTATTCCCCCCTTAATGCATCCATAACCGCTTTCAAAGCTTTGTGCATTTCTTCATACTCCGGACAATTAGGCGATGAAATATCGTTATTCCATGCAATTTGATAGGCTTTGTTTATTCTGTCCTTCAAGCTCTCAATTTCCTGTTTTGGGTCTGGTTTGTCTATTTTTTCATAAACAATCTTTCCGTCTTCCATGTATACCTCTAACGCGTCCCCTGCTTCTATACCAAGTTCCTCTCTAAAATCTGCCGGAACCGTAATTCTTCCTAAATCGTCAATTCCTCTTTTTGTGCTTGTTTTCATGATTGTTCTTCTCCCCTCATCTTTGCGCCGTATTTTGGTCGGTCAGTTTCTCTATTGCTGCCCGAATAGTTCTTACCATTTCACCGCGTCCAACTGCGCTTTGACGTTCTATTCTATTTGCTAGGCTTTCCAGCGCCTTTATCGCATCTTCACGGCTTTTTATTTCTAGGCTGCTATTATTGTTTATAGGCTGGTTTTCTGCCGCTACTGTGGTTTTATTCTCAATCGGCTTTGGCTTCTGCTTTATAGCCTGTGTCCCTTCTTTTCGGTATTTGTCCAGAGTGTCTTCCTGTTCTTTCTGGCTCTGCCCGGATAATTCATAGGCTGCTGTAATTCCGATATTTCCGCCCTCAAACTCTTTCTTGAATTCTGGCAAAAGATTCTTGTTGATTTTCTCCATCCTTCCTACCTGTGCCGGTGATACATGGAGAATATCCGCTACAAGGTCCCTCATTCTGCCCTTGAATTCATACCCGTCCTCTTTCATCTGCACAAGTAACTCTTTGATTCTGCCGGCCTGATAGGTTTTTTCATAATCGGTCAGCTCTCTTGTGGCAGCATTTGCATATAAAAGCTTCAGTTCGCTGATTGCATCACTATCCCTTGCTGATTCTACCTTGCAGGGGATCATTTCAAAATCTTTGTTTCCGGCTTCATACAGGAGCTTGCAGGCCTGATACCTGCGTTCCCCGCTGATGATCTCATACATTCCATCTTTGTCAGCGTCTTTGACATCCAGATTGTGCAGCAGTCCCAGCATCTCTATATTGTCCGCAAGCTCTTCAATCCCTCTCATTCCGTAAATGTTGGCTTTGGATGGTTTAATTTTTGAAATATGGATAAGTTTTATCTCAAAAATTGGCTTTTTCTGTGTAAGCGACTGACTATTGAGGATATCATTTAAAGTAAATTTTCCCATTTATTCCACCTCTTTGTGCTCGAAGTTATCACATTTTTCAAGATATTCCGAAACAAACACCTGATAATCCCTTGCAGCGGTACAGCCTCTGGAATATACAAGCAGCGGCTTTTCTGCAAATGTGCTTTCATCTACCTTCACTGTTTTCCGGATAGCTACATCAAACACTGGAAGCGCTGTGTATTCTTTCAAAAACTCTTTTCCAAGGGCGCATACTTTGTTTGGCTGCGCCATGGTTACCAGGCAACCCGCTACATTGATTTTTGGGTTAAATGCTTTTACCTCTTCCACCTGTTCCAGAAGCATTTCAATTCCATCAAAGGCAAACTTATCAACCTTGATAGGAATAATTACATCATCAGAAGCTACAAGAGCGTTCACAACACCCATGTCCAGATCTGGCGCGTTATCAATAACTGCAAAGTCGTATTCATCCTGCACCTTGTCCAGCGCATTTTTCAGTCTGATCTGCTGTGGTCTGGTGCAGTCCATCAGGATTTCTTTGTCTGCTCTAAGAAGGTTCATGTTTGCTGGGATGATGTCCAGATTCTTGTATTCCGTTTTCCGAATTGCTTCCGCTACTGGGAAGTTCTTTTCGGTCAGCACCTCTGCCAATGATGGCAGAGTGTAGCTGTGAGCACCGAACAGTTTACTTGTGTTGGCCTGCTTGTCGTTATCTACAATCAGGACCCGATATCCCATATCAGACAAGATATGAGCCATGTTTATGGCGGTGATCGTCTTTCCTACGCCGCCTTTTAAGTTGATGATGGATATTGTTTTCATAGGTTTCCCCTTTCTGCTTTGTGCTAATTGTTAGCACAATTTTTCATAATAAATTCTACTTGTTCATCCCTTAAATCTGTAAATTCATCACCCGCTACTCCGACAAAAAGGATTGTCCCCACAAAGGAAACCCCGCAGAATGTCAGGTTATACGGCAGTCCCATCAATCTTCCATTCTCGTTGCAGATGATGCAGCAATCCTCTGCAACGGTAACCGTTTCGATCTGTCCACCTACTTCTTTTTGTAAGGCTTCTAGTGTATTTTCGATTTCTATCACTGTTGCCTTACAGTTTGGTCGTTTGCCAACTACTTTCATTTATTTACCCTCATTTCCTGGTTAAATTATTTCTCCAGTATCTGCATCAATCTGCATTTGTCCTAAATTTTCGTTTATCTTTTTCTGCTCCATCATCAGATCACAATAATGCGCAATGATTTTCATGTCATCCACAAGATTTTTGCTTGTTATATCTGTAGGAATAATTACTGCTTTTAGCATCATTCCTGCCTTTGCTGCAATATAAACATTTCCTCCCGCAGTTTTTCTTTCGTATAACATCAATGGTCTTATATCTATCAATGGTGAGAGTAACTTCTGGGCAATAAATACAATTCCCTTCTGTACCCTAATCGGAACAAATGATTTCTCCATGTAACTGATGTCAACTCCCAAAGTATCTGTCGGATATTCTTCCGCTACCGTATCCGCTAAAGACATCCCCTTTGGATGTGAATCATCCCAGAAGTCAATAACCCATTTTTCTTTTTCTTTTTCCGGAACATCAAATATTGTAAGCAGACTTTCTCTGTCCAGTTCTGGAAGATTGTTGATTTGATAGATAGCTTTTCCTGTTCCAATCCACTGTTCTTCCGTATTTGGCACGGTATATACTTCTGCCATTTTTAAACTCTTGCAGATTGCCGCAACGCTTTTTAATTTCATTCTCTTCCCTCCCTCCGATATCTTCCAGCAAGGTAATTTTCCAGCAAGGTAATTTTCCAGCATCTGTTCTGCAGCTTCGCTCCCATAGCATACCGCTACCATGTAGCCTTGTTTACTCAACTCCTGCAGCCACTTTGACTGATCTTTTGAAATCACGCCGCCTTGCTTTTTCATCTCGATGTATAGCCCATGGTACCCGCTACGGGGAACCGGAAGGCATAAGTCCGGAACACCTGATTTTACCCCTTCTGCCCGAAATCTTGTTGCTTCGCTCTTGCTGCGCTTTCCTCCATTTGGAATATGGTGAAGCAGTTCCAATTCTGGATACTTATGTTCCATGAAACTTGCCCAGGTGATGACCTGCTGCTGTTCCAGACTCTCGCACAGATCGGTGATTCTGGGTGTTCTTTTTCCTAAAATCAATATTTCCTGCATCGTTATTTCCCCTCATTGTTTAAAATACATACTGCTGCATACAGGATGATTCCTAAAACAGCAATCATTCCTGCCGCTACGCTCACAGTATGGCCGATAACTGATATCATTCTTTTTTCCCTCCCCAGTAAAAATATTCCATGATCTGATCTGTCGGAATTTCCAGTGCATTACATATTCTGACTGCATCACAAATCCTCACGTTTTTTGGATTTAAAATCTGATTTTGTATCACTTTTAAACTAATTCCCAACTTTTCCCCAAGTTCTGGATAGGTTATTCCCATTTCATCCATTCTTCTGGTCAGTCGGTTGATGTGCAGCCTTTTTCTTCCTCGTTTCATCCTGTCCCCCTCTCTCTAATTTTTCAGATAATAGGCGAACTGGTCGTAAAACTTTACACATTTACAAGGCTCATTAAAGCTAAATTTCTTTAGCTCTTCATTTTTTTGTGTTTGTCCCTTTTTCCAGTTCTTTTTTCTGGTATCTTTACATATTTAAAGTATAAATAACCATATCTGGTTGCTTTGCTTTCTACCAATACATATCCCTTTGGGGCTTTCGGCGGTTTGTTCTCTGAATATTTTCTCTTGATTTCTTTTGGTTTTTCTCTTTCGGGTTGTTTTAAATTTTTTGTCGGTCTCCATCTGTGCCCACCCTGTTCTGGTGTCCAATGGTCAAACAAATAATTTGCAAGTCCTGTGTAGTCCTGCCCATGATCTACCCCATCATAGTAATTGTGCTCTCTCAAGTGCTCGATGCGAACTACACTACCTAAATACCACTTGGAAATGATTATTTCTTTGGGAACACCTTCTGATATCATATGCATATGTATGCGATTGGTCGATTTTCCTCTTCCAAGATACGCTATGATTTTTGCATTAGGACAGGCACGATGCAAACGTTTGATAAAATTTTCCCGAATACGTTTGGCTTCCTCAAAGGTATGTACTTCATATTCATCTGACATAGTCAGAGTGCTATAAAGAGATGTGGGAGAAAAATTTGCATTAACCAGTCTTGCATGCAAGCGGCGAGAGATTCCCAACTTGTGTTGTTCTCGTTCTTCCTCATTCTGAAACCGTGGTTTCGGAGGTTTTGCAGCTTTGATATTTCTTGTAAGTTCAGGAATATCATAAACTTCACGCTCACAAATTGATCCCGAATAGGTGTTGCGAATTACCCGACGCATGTTTTCCCCTCCATTCTTTATTGGGTAAAGCAAAAACGGCGATTTTCACTTTTTCGCCGTTTTGTCTTGTTTTTTGGGAAAACCCGTGCTATAATGAGGTTGGATATTTGTGTCACGGGTTTTACCCATCGGCTCTGATTTAGTTACCGCTGAATCAGGGCCTTTTCTCTTTGTCTGTATTTCCTTTGATAATTTCATCCAGCATAACAGTTTCATTGATTTTAAGTGCCTGGAAGATACCTTTCGGCATTCCTCCCATCTCGTTTCCCTGCCGCCAGAATGTTATCACTGTTCCTGATACAAGCTGCAGTTTGGAGATGGAGGAAACACCATATCCTTTCAGGATTTTCGCAATCAGCTGATCTTCCTTCGTCCAGCGCCTGTTATTGTTGATCTCCATGCTTTCACTTCCTCTCTTTGCAATTCTTTTTCTGCCAGTTGTTCGGCTGCCAACCCCACCAGTCCCAACAACACCATGCTCCCAAACATCAGGGAGCCAATTATGATGATGGATACCATCGTTTCACTGCCTTTCTGGTTCATTTTATCCGTTTAATTGTCTTTTACAGGAATTGCATTTTGCAATTATTGTGCTGTGTCCACTGCACACAAGGCGAATGGCTTTAATCTTTCCGCCGCATGGACAATTCATCAACACAAGCTCATCCTCTGGATGCTTTTTCATTTCTGTGTATACAGCCTCTAAAAAAGCAGATTCCTTTTGCTGTTCTTCTGTTGACATTATTTAACCACTTCACTTTCTTTTTCGCTGAACAGTTTGGTCATCCAATAGGCAATTTTGATTTCTTTCGATTTCAAAAGCCATCTTCTGACACTGTCAACCGCGTGCAAGCAATGCCCTGCGTCTTTTCTGCTGATCCCGTTGCTCTGCTGATAAAAAACGCATCTGCTCTGGTCATCGTTTACCGAGATTCCTGCACAGATGCACTTTGCAAAAGTCTCGAATATCGTTTCATTGGTTTTGGTGTCGGTGATTGTAATTCTTAACATGGTTTGTCCTCCTTACCAGCGTTTCCGCCTGGTCCTTTCTTTTCGCTGTCGGTTGATTGCCTGGTCGATTTTGTTTCTTCGGGTGATCCGGATTGCATGGTATTCTTTATAATACTGCCGTTCCTCTAACTCATCCGCTACATCATATCCTATTTTCGCTGGACACTCTTCACACTCTTCAGTGTTTTTCTTTGGGCATCCTTCACAAGCAGTCCGTTTTACTGTTTCATAGGCTGCCTTTGGTTTATGGCCTTTTGGGATTTTCATTTTTTTGCTGCCTCTGCATCAGTTTCTTTCGGATGTACCGTTATCTTGATGTCTACGTTGTAACGATCCCCGATGATTTGCGCGATTGTATCATATATTTTTTGAGGGTTAAAATTTACCATTTTAATTTCAGACATCCCGCTTCCCCCTTTCCCAGTTTTTGAGTACCGGAAGATACTCCGCGTATCGGTGCGGCCTGATCGGGCGCTGAAATGGTGGTGTTGCAAATTCCAGCACCATACACTCACCGATTTTTGGGTGGTTGTCCTCTTTTCGGTACCCGATCAGCTCGCCCGCTTTGATCCGCTGCTTGATTTTATTGTGGTATGGATACATCTGGTTACCTCTATCCTTTTTTTCTCTCCTGTGCTACAATGAGCACGAAAGGAGGTGAATGAAGTGATTGATATAAACAGCGAAGAATTTATTGATTTTCGTGATAAAGTTTCTGATCTCATTCTGAAAGATTATCCACAAGATACATCCGCTCAAAGATATACCAAAACTCTTGTGAATCTTATGATTAAAACAACCGTTATAACGATTCAGGAATACGAAAAACTCAATGATTCGTCTCAACAGAGATAGCTTTCTCAAGCTCTTTCTGTAATTCCATTAACTGCCGGTCTTGTATTGCCCGTACAAGGTCGGCAATTTCTTTTGCTGTTGCTTCAATAATGATTTTCACCTTATATTTCCCTCTCTAATGCCCTCAGCACTTCCTCGGAGCTTCCAAGCGTCACCTTGGATGTTTCCGAGGAAAATTTTTGCTCGATTGCGTGCCTGATTCTGCACCATTCACTGTATGTCATCCCAGAAACTGCTTCTGCAATCATTTTTAATCTTTCTGATTTGTCTTGTCTTTCTTTTACAACTTTCTGTGAAGCTATAATAAAAGCTCTTTGTCTGTCTGTCAGTTCCGGTCTGTTCTCAGGCACTTCCAGATTTTCATGAGTTCCTTTGTTGGTAACTTCCATTTTTCTCACTCCTCTCATTATTTTCGGCGTCTGGTTTATGCGCTCTTTTTGGGTGGATCGTCTTCTGTTGCGAACAGATATTCAAACGGCTTATTGAAATACTTACAATAAGCCTGACATTCACTTGGCCAAAAACGACCACTTTTTATTTTCTGACTGTAAGCATTTCTGCTTACGCCAATAATTCTACCCATATCTTCATCTGTAAGATGATAATATGCCTTTTGTCCTAAGAGATTTGCATACATTAAGTTATCCTCCTTTCTGTAAGCGTATCGCCAACTTCACTTTTATTATATAAGCGTATCGCCAACAAGTCAATAGTTTTTTGCAAAAAAGTTGACATTTCGCAAACTCAATGTTAATATGATTTTTGAGGAGGTGAGTTTATGTCATTTATTGAGCAATTAAAAAAAGCTCGTTCAGCTATGGGTTATACACAACAAGAAGTTGCTGATTTGATGGGTATAACAAAAAGCACTTACTGTGGTTATGAAACTGGTAAACGTCAACCAGATGTTCCTAAAATTAAACAATTAGCAAAAATTTTGCATACATCTGGCGATATTTTGCTGGAAACGGGATTTATACTAGATGCAAAAAAATCCCCCGAACCTACTGATATAGATTCGGAGGATCTGCACCCGCTACTAAAAATTTATAATGAATTAAACACCGATGGTCAGGAGCGTTTAATGGAGTATGCTGAGGATTTGGCTGAAATGCCAAAATATAAAAAATGTCCTGATATTTCACAAAAGGCAATAGGATAGAAAAGGGCACCTGGACTGGTACTCCAGGTGCCCCATGTAAGAAAGAAAGTGTGTGTTCACATATCCTTCTCAATATCTATTATAATAGATTGGCAAAATTTGTCAATCTGGGGAGGATTTATGTCTAAAAAAATACCTAAAGCGTACAAAGTCTTAGTTTTAATCTTTTTTGTCCTTTATCTTATTGTTCTTTTTCCTTTCGCAGAAGAACAATTTACAGGCATTGAAAAATTTTTATTCTTGATTATTGTTTCTTTGCTTTCAAGTATGCTTGCTGCATTACTATTCTATCTACCTGTTTCAGCTATTAAACGTCTTGTCAAAGGTAAAGCAGAAGACCATCTGACCAAATCAGATTCTTCCCCCAATATTATTTTAACAACTCCTATGAATAATATTCCTTTAGATTCTTCGGTTTCAAAATCTGAAAATGAAATGTATCAAGAGCCTGAGCATTCAGCAAAACAGACAAACTCTTTGAATATGACTGTTTCGTTTTCCTCTACTGTTCCGCCAGAAGTCCTGCAAAGTATGAGAACTTCTTTTACTTTTTCCCAGGCTCAAAACTGCGAACGCATCATCCAAGAATCTCTTGATATAATGCGGAAAACAAACAATCTTGATACCTTCTTTTCTCGTTCAGAACTAGCCATGCAAAATGCCCTTACTCTTCGGCAGGCTGAACAAGCAGGTGTATCTGGTGTTTACCATACTTATGAAACTTGTCAAACAGTTTTTGAAACGATACAAAAGAAGAAACTTCTTGCTTTAGATTCATCTTTCAACGCGGAAAAAGAAAAAATAGCTAAGCTTGTAAGACCACAAACCCAAATAAAGCACTGGGAGAAATATCTTGAAATTTTAGATAAATATATGGATAAATATGAAACAGATTTTTCGTCTGAATTCTTAGAAGTCTATTCATATGTTAAACGTGAAATTCAAGAATTAAATTATGATGCTGTCCAACTAAAACCGATAAATACTGCTATAACAAAATCTTCTCTGTCAAAATCCGAAAATGAAATATTATTTAAATACTTTAGTTGTGAAGATTTTTCGGATTTGGAAGCTCAATTCATGATACATCTTCATAAAGCCATTGTAAATTCCAATTTAAATCCTTATGGTATAAAGTTACATCGTTTATCTAATGGTACATTCAATGTAAATTATTCTGATTCTCACGGTGGTTGCTATGTCGGAAAAATCGATCTTAGTTCCTATACAGCTGTTCCAGATAAGTATGCTGTTATGAAAAATGGTCAGAAACGTGCTAAACGTGTGCTTGATTCAGAAGAAGAAGCGAAGGCTTACATGGAACAGTATGGCGGTGATTATATTGAACTTCGTCAGGGATATCCAGCACAATATTTCATGCAATATTTATCAGGTAAAGATGGTTGCACTGTCCACATAATTGAATCTTCTAATTTTCAAGACTATATTGATGGAATTTCTCACTGGATAAAATATATTAAAAAATGTCAAAAATCAGATACTATTTAACTTGAACAAAAAAAGAACACTGCCCCCTGCGGCGCGGATGCAGAGGGCGGTGTTTCCGGTCTTTGTTTTTAAGGATTTTTAAGAACCTTATATAGTATGATAGCACACTCTTTTCAGTTTGTCACTTTAAATTTGGAGGAAATGAGCTATGACAAAAATATCCACTGATGTGCAGCGTGTTGCGCTGTATATTCGCGTCAGTACCGAAGAGCAAGCACAACACGGTTATTCCCTGGAAGCTCAGGAATCTGCTCTTGTTGAGTTTGCAAATGCACATAACTATAAAATTGTTAATATCTATCGGGATGAAGGCTTTTCTGCCCGAAAATCTGTTATAAAGCGAAAAGTAATGCAGCAGCTTTTGCAGGATGTCCAGCAAAACAAAATTGACCTGATTCTGTTTACCAAACTTGACCGGTGGTTTCGTAATGTCCGCGACTACCATACTGTACAGGCAATTCTTGACCGCTATCATGTATCCTGGCAAGCCATTCTGGAAGATTATAGCACAACCACCGCAGATGGTCGCCTGAAAGTTAATATCATGTTGTCTGTGGCCGAAAATGAAGCAGACCGAACTTCTGAGAGGATTCGGTTTGTATTCGAGAATAAAATCAAAAGTGGTGATTTTTGTTTTGCCCGTCCTCCATACGGTTATAAGGTTGAAACCATTGACGGTATGCGTAAATTGGTCAAAGATCCTGATACTGAACAAATCGTGTCCACTTTTTGGGAAAAGTGTCTAAAATATCGGTCTGTATTGCGTTCTATTCGCGAAACAAATATAGAATTTCATCTTGCCAGACCACAAAAAGCATGGACACGCCTTTTTAAAAATCCTGTCTATGCTGGTATTTTCCATGGAATCAAGGATTATTGCCCTGCTTATATCAGTTTTTCAGACTGGCAGGAATTGCAGCGCCCTGAAAAAAGGATTAAAGCAACACAGAACAATCGTGTTTATCTGTTTGCTGGTCTTCTTCGCTGTCCAATATGCGGCTGCACTTTAAAATCAACTTACTCACACTGTTCTACTAATAAATCCATCGAATACAGGCATTATCGCTGCAATGAAAAGGCTCAGGGCAGATGCACCTACAATCGGGCAATCAATGAAAAAACTCTTGAAAAATATCTTATTGATAATATCAGGGATGAAATGGAAAAATTTGCTGTTGAGTACCAAGCAGAACTTTCCGAAAAGAAAAAAAGATATCCTAAAACGGATATCTCAAAATTAAAGGAACAGTTGCGCCGCCTGAACACGATCTATATGAGTGGAAATATTTCTGATAACGATTACCTTTCCCAATCTCAGGTAATTAAAGCAGCCATACAAAAATCTGAATCTGAGCAACAAGAACTTGCTTCTGCAGCCGATCTGGATTCTCTCCGCCATTTTCTGCAACATGATTTCGATAAAATCTACATTGACATGACAGACGATGAAAAACAGCGTTTGTGGCGTTCTCTTATTTCAGAAATTCACTTTAAAGACAATCGGGTGTCTGAAATCATTTTTAATGTATAGTTTTTTGCTACATTAAGTATGGACTAACTACCCTTATACATCATCACAATCGGTTCCATGGGTCCGATCATGACCTCCATGATCGGCTGTGACGATAATGTTATAATGTTCGGACGCTATCTGAAAAACCTTCTCCACACAGTCAATAGCATTTGCTGTCTGTGCTAAATATTCCTTGCTCATCCAGCCATGGTCATGGCCGCCTTTGTCATCTGTCTCCACCATATAGAGATACAGAAAATCGGGTTCTTTCCTTTTGAGCAATTCTAGCATCTGCATGGTAAGAACAGCATCTGTGTTTTCTTCCGAATAAGCATCCAGATAAAAGGTATATTTCATGGTTTCGGAACTCCACACATGCCGCATTGTTTCCCAGTTATAAAAGGCCGCATTCACCTTTCCCGCATTGGCTAAAACCTCCGCGATTCCTTTGACCGGTCTGACCGGCGGAACATAGGTGTTGGTCAAAATACCGTGTCTCATCGGCGGGACCCCATAAAAGATGGAGGTATGACACGGGAGCGTCACCGATGGCATCACAGAACTTCCTGTCAAAGTATAGCTGAATTTCTGCATCATCTGCTCCACAAACGGATGACCGCACTGCAAAAATCCATCCGGACGCATCCCATCAATGGAAATCAAAATCACCTTGTTTTTCACAACACTTCCCCCTTCAAAAGTCCTGCCTATTTCAGCAGGTTGCCGTAAGCGCGATATTCTTTTCCGTCCACCTGAACCGTTCCATCAGAAAACAAAGATACCGTCTTGTTGCTTCCGTCCTTTTTGGTGATACGGAAGCGCTCTTCCTCCACACGATTGCGGTCACGATACAAAGCCGGCTTAAAGTTTACGCTGGAAAACCAGTCTACAACATCCTTTTTGGCATAACTGGACATCTCCTGCGGAAGCTGTTTTCCCGATACCTCTACCGAAGAAATATCCCCTTCTCTGAGATTTTCTGCCCAATCCAGGTTCTGGTCATTTCCCTGTACAAACACAAAGCGGCTGCCCAGAACTACCATCAGGAACACTACCGACAGCAGGGTCAGTCCTCTTTTCTGGATTGGTGCAAACAGATCCATAAAACGCTTTTTCAGACGCTGAGCGCTGGAAGAAAAATAGGACACCAAAACGGTTTGACGAACCTTTTTGCGCTGGAGCAGGCATTTTGCCGTATTTAGCAATGCTTGTGCATACTCTCCAACAAAATATGCTGTTTTTCCCGCAACAACGCTCTGATCGCAGGCACTTTCCAGATCTTCGGTCGCGCGGCGGGTCATCAGATGAACCACCGGATTAAACCAATGTACCGAAGCGGTGGCGAGCATCAGCATGCGATACCACGCATCGTGGCGTCGATGGTGCATCAGTTCATGGCGGAAAACCATCGAAAGCATCTGCTCTTCCATCATGCAATCCGGTACCACTACCTTTGGATGGAAAAAACCAATCAGCATCGGTCCGGATGCCTCGGAGGAAATCCACAGGCGAATCGGGTCATAGATTCCCAGCTGATATTTTACCTCATAAAACTGGTTGCGGATTACTCTCTCCTCTTCCTGACTAAGAGAAGAAGTTTTGGTTCCACGCAGCAGCTTGCGTTCAAACAAACCATAGGCAATCAGATGGATTGCAAAAAACAAAATCATTCCCACAAGCCATACCATCGCCATCATCTGAATCAGCGAAATCAGTTGACCCGGTTCTGCACTCTCCAGAATCGGGCGTGGGTCACTTTTTAAGCGATACGGTGT
>PPYF01508201.1_pt1 | contig 12545 bp, 14 predicted proteins | sample 1559871 | NCBI WGS metagenome assembly PPYF01 (sample SAMN08240021, study PRJNA423297) | Human gut metagenome, whole genome shotgun sequencing project. | reverse complement strand
AGGAAGAACTTCCGGATGAACTGGAGAATGATTTGGATGATATAGAACCTGTCGGTGACGAATCCCAGCTTTACGAACACTTCCGCGTGGTTGTAGACAAGGGACAGGCGATGGTCAGAGTCGACAAATATCTGTTCGAACGTATTGTCAATGCTTCGCGCAACCGTATTCAGAAGGCTGCCGAAGACGGATTCGTTATGGCCAATGGCAAACCGGTGAAGAGTAGCTACAAAGTGAAACCGCTGGATGTCATTACGGTGATGATGGACCGTCCCCGTTATGAAAATGAAATTATTCCTGAAAATATTCCCCTTACTATCGTTTATGAAGACCCTTATCTGATGGTTGTGAATAAACCGGCGGGATTGGTCGTGCATCCGGGACACGGAAACTATCACGGCACGCTGGTCAATGCGCTGGCCTGGCACATGAAGGATATACCGGATTATGATGCCAATGACCCGCACGTGGGACTTGTTCATCGCATCGATAAAGATACTTCAGGCTTACTGGTGATTGCCAAGACACCGGATGCCAAAACAAATCTGGGAATTCAATTTTTTAATAAGACTACCAAACGCAAATATCGTGCTTTGGTGTGGGGTGTTATGGAACAGGATGAAGGAACGATTGTCGGTAATATTGCCCGTAATCCGAGAGACCGGATGCAAATGGCGGTGATGTCCGATCCGACAGTGGGCAAACATGCCGTTACACACTACCGCGTACTGGAAAGACTGGGATACGTAACCCTTGTGGAATGTATACTTGAGACAGGACGTACTCATCAGATTCGTGTCCACATGAAACATATCGGTCATGTGTTGTTCAATGACGAACGCTATGGCGGTCATGAGATACTGAAAGGAACCCATTTTAGTAAATACAAACAGTTTGTAAATAATTGCTTTGACACTTGTCCCCGACAGGCTTTGCATGCTATGACATTGGGGTTTGTGCATCCCGTCACAGGTGAAGAGATGTATTTTACTTCCGAACTTCCGGATGACATGACCCGGCTTATCGAGAAGTGGAGAGGCTATATAAGTAATAGAGAATTAGAATGAAACGCAACATCGCTATCGTAGCAGGAGGAGATACCTCTGAAATCGTAGTTTCCCTGCGTAGCGCACAGGGTATTTATTCCTTTATTGAAAGAACAAATACAACCGGCCATTGTTAAAGCTTTCGGAGAAGCGGAAGAGGTGATTGTTGAAGCGTTTATGGACGGAACGGAACTGACTTGCGGCTGTTATAAGACAAAAGAGAAGTCGGTCATCTTTCCACCTACGGAAGTAGTGACGCACAATGAGTTCTTTGATTATGATGCTAAATATAATGGACAGGTAGATGAAATCACTCCTGCGCGTATCTCGGATGAATTGACCAAACGCGTACAGATGCTGACTTCAGCTATCTATGATATATTAGGTTGTTCCGGCATTATCCGTGTAGATTACATTATAACTGCCGGTGAAAAACTGAATCTTCTCGAAGTAAACACTACTCCGGGAATGACTACTACCAGTTTTATTCCCCAGCAAGTGCGTGCAGCCGGACTGGATATAAAGGATGTGATGACTGATATTATTGAAAACAAGTTTTAAGTATTAAGTATCAAGTATAAAGTATTAACCATGCGGTTTGTACGCAGTCTAATACTTTATACTTATTACTTAATACTTGAGCACATAATACTTGAGACTTATGGATCTGACAGAGTTTAATGAAATTCGTCCTTACAATGATGAGGAACTTCCTCAAATCTTTGAGGAACTGATTGCCGATCCGGCTTTTCAGAAAGCTGCTACCGGTGCTATACCGAACGTTCCATTTGAACTTCTGGCGCAAAAAATGCGTGCCTGTAAGACTAAGCTTGATTTTCAGGAGGCATTTTGTTATGGCATTTTGTGGAAGATAGCGGCAGATCATACTGCCGGACTGACACTGGATCATACCGCCATACCGGATAAAAGTAAAGCTTATACGTATATATCGAATCATAGAGATATTATTCTTGATTCGGGCTTTCTCTCTATTTTGTTGATTGACCAGGGAATGGATACGGTAGAAATTGCGATTGGCGACAATTTGCTTATTTATCCCTGGATTAAGAAACTGGTGCGTGTCAATAAATCATTTATTGTACAGCGGGCGTTGACCATGCGGCAAATGTTGGAATCTTCAGCGCGTATGTCCCGTTATATGCATTACACCATTTCAGAGAAGAATCAGTCTATTTGGATTGCGCAGCGTGAAGGACGTGCAAAAGATTCGAATGACCGTACACAAGACAGTGTATTGAAAATGTTGGCAATGGGAGGTGAAGGCGATTTGATAGACCGCCTGATGGAAATGAATATTGCTCCGCTTGCTATTTCATACGAATATGATCCGTGTGATTTTCTGAAAGCGCAAGAGTTTCAGCTGAAGAGAGACATCGAAGGATATAAAAAGACGACACAGGACGATTTGATTAATATGCAGACAGGTCTTTTCGGATATAAAGGAAGGGTACATTTTCAGGTTGCTCCTTGTTTGAATGATGACTTGCAAGGCTTGGACCGTTCGTTGCCGAAACCGGATTTGTTTGCCCGAATTTCTGCTTGTCTTGATCGCCGCATCCATCGTAATTACCGGATATATCCGGGAAATTATGTGGCGTATGATTGGCTGAATGGCACAACGGAATTCGTGTCCAATTACACGGAAGAAGAGAAACAGCAGTTTATGAACTATATTGAACAACAATTGGCAAAGATCAAGATTCCGAATAAGGATGAAGACTTTTTGCGTGAGAAGTTGTTATTAATGTATTCCAATCCGTTAGTTAATTATTTAGCAGCTTGCCGATGAAAAGAAGAAAATTACATGTTGTTTGGTTGTGGGGATTGCTTTTCCTGATGACTGCCTGTGGAGATGATGACTATTATTATCCTTCGGTGAAACTGGAATTTGTGACTGTAGAGGCCGGAGAAGACGGTCGTATACAAACGCTTATTCCTGATAAGGGAGAAGTCTTGACTGTTTCGGAAGACCGTACGGGTTCTACTATCTCTCCAAACACTTCCAGACGTGTGATGAGTAACTATGAGGTGCTTTCCGGTGAGAACACTGCTACTATATATTCTTTGCAATCGCTCATAACGCCGGTACCTAAACCGGAAGATGATCCGATTTACAAGGACGGTATAAAGCTAGATCCGGTAGAGATGGTCAGTATCTGGCTTGGAAGGGATTATCTGAATATGATTTTGAATCTCAAGGTCAGTACGGGCAAGGGACATGTTTTCGGTATAGTGGAAGATGTGTCCGAACTTAAAACAAATGGCATTGTGAATATGTTGTTATACCATGATGCGAACAGTGATGGAGAATACTATAATCGGCGTGCTTACATTTCTGTTCCTTTGGCGCAATATATAGATGAAGAGAATCCGGGTCGGACGATAAAGGTAAAGTTTAAATATTATACGTACGATAAGGATGGTTCTCCGATAGAATCTGATAAGTACTGTGATCCTGGGTTTGACTATACTCCGGGACAGAATTGAATAATGGAGTGTATATGTTTAAATTGAATCAATTAATCGTGGGAATATTTTTATTTCTCTCTTCCCTTTTCTCTTGTCAGCAGAAAGGGGATTTTCAATCAATGAATGTAGAGGAGTTTGATTCTCTTATTCAGAATGAGGATATACAACGTCTGGATGTTCGTACACTTGCGGAATATTCGGAGGGGCATATCACGAAGACGATTAACATCAATGTGATGGATGACTCTTTTGCTTCAATGGCTGATTCTTTGTTGCAAAAAGACAAACCGGTGGCTGTATATTGTCGCAGTGGAAAACGAAGCAAGAAGGCTGCGGCAATTTTGAGCGAGAAGGGATATAAAGTCTTTGAGCTTGATAAGGGATTTAATTCCTGGCAGGAAGCAGGTAAAGAAATAGAGAAATAAAGTGCTGATTTATCAGCACTTTATTTTTTGGGGTTATTTCAGTCCTTCCAATAACCTTTTCAGAACGACAGTTGCCGAGATTTCACGGTTGGCAGCTTCCGGAATCACAATAGATTGCGGACTTTCAATGACATCGTCTGTCACAATCATATTTCTACGAACCGGAAGACAATGCATGAAATAAGCATTGTTGGTAACTGCCATTTGGCGGTCGCTGACAGTCCAATCACGATCTTTGCTTAATATCTGTCCATAGTTGTCGCCAGAATAAGCAGCCCAGTTCTTGGCATATATGAAGTCGGCTCCTTCGAAAGCCTTCATCTGGTCATATTCTACTTTTGCATTACCTACAAATTGCGGATCAAGCTCATAACCTTCGGGATGAGTGATGACAAATTCGTAATCCGTTGCATTCATCCATTCAGCAAAGGAATTAGGAACAGCCTGTGGCAATGGACGTGGATGAGGAGCCCAGGTCATAACTACTTTGGGACGTACTGTTTTCTTGTATTCCTCGATGGTAATCAGGTCGGCAAAGCTCTGCAATGGGTGGCGTGTTGCCGCTTCCATCGAAAAGACAGGACGTCCGGAGTATTGGATGAATTGATTGATAATAGTTTCCTGATAGTCAAAGTCACGGTCTTCAAAACGGGCAAAAGAGCGTACTCCAATGATATCACAATAGCATCCCATAACCGGAATGGCTTCTAATATATGTTCCGGTTTATCACCATCCATAATTACGCCACGTTCAGTTTCCAATTTCCATGCACCTTGATTGATATCCAGTACCATTACATTCATTCCCAAATTGATAGCAGCTTTCTGTGTGCTGAGGCGGGTACGTAAACTAGAGTTGAAGAAGATCATCATTAAAGTCTTGTTTCGTCCCAGTTCTACATATTTGAAGTGCTCTTTTTTAATTTCGAATGCTTCTGCAAGGGCTGATTTTAAATCGCCAATGTCCTGTACACAAGTAAATTTCTTCATATCATTTATTTTTTAATTTTTAATTAGCTTCGCTCAAAACCTTGTTTGATTTTTAACATATAGGTATAGTCTCAATTTCTTCTCGTTTGTCCATCTCCTTCAATGACCCATTTGTAAGAAGTGATTTCCTCCAGTCCCATCGGACCGCGTGCGTGTAGCTTTTGCGTGCTGATTCCGATTTCGGCTCCTAATCCGAATTGTGCCCCGTCAGTGAAAGCGGTAGACACATTGGTGTATACGCAAGCTGCGTCCACGATTCTGGTGAATAAAGCTGCACGTTCTCCGTTCTCGGTAACAATACACTCGCTATGTTTAGAACTGTTTTCCTGAATATGTCCTAAGGCATCTTCGAAGCTCTTTACAGTCTTGACAGCCATTTTATAATCCAGAAACTCCGTGCCGAAGCTTTCTGCTTTTGCATGTTCCAGGAGCTCGGCAGGATAGCGGCCTTCCAATGCCTGGTAAGCTTGCGGATCAGCATAAATAATGACATGGCTGTCTTTTAGTTTCTCGCAAATCAGAGGGAGGTCGGCCAGTCTCTTCTCATGTATAATGGTGCAGTCCAATGCATTACATACGCTAACTCTACGTGTCTTTGCATTATGAATAATGTCTGCTCCCTTGTTTGTATCCCCAAATTCATCGAAGTAAGTGTGACAGATACCTGCTCCTGTTTCAATGACAGGAATCCTTGCATTCTCGCGTACGAAATGAATAAGACTGCTGCTGCCTCTGGGGATAATCAAGTCTACGTAGCCCACAGCATTCAGTAACGCTGCCGTAGCCTCTCTATCAGCCGGAAGTAATTCTACAATGTGTGGATTGATTTTGAACTTCTTCAATACTTTGTGAATCACACTGATGATGGCCCGGTTGGAACAATCGGCGTCACTTCCTCCTTTCAATATGCAGGCATTTCCGCTCTTCAGACAAAGGGAGAAAACATCAAAGCTAACATTAGGGCGCGCTTCATAAATGATTCCTATGACTCCGAAAGGAACGCTGACTTTCGTCAACTTCATTCCATTGGGACGAACACTCTCTTTCAGCACTTTACCCAAAGGAGAGGGGAGTGTTGCTACATTGCGTGTATCTGCGGCAATACCTTTCAAACGTTCTTCCGTCAGTTTCAACCGATCGTACTTCGGATCATTTTTGTCCATCCGTGCGAGGTCTTTTTCGTTCTCTGAAAGAATGAAAGGTGTTTCTGCAATTGCTGCGTCAGCTACTGCATTTAAAATCTGATTGATGACATTATCATTCAGCAGGGCTAATTCCCGACTTGCTACTTGTACAGCGGCAAAGGTCTCGTTTAAATTTGTAGTCATTTGCTCCTTTTTTGCATTAAATGGAAAGATAAACTATGCAAATATAGTGAATGATGTGAATAAAACTTGTTGAAAATAGAAATAAATGTGCTCTTTACTTATTCACTGGGGTTTTTACAAGATTAATACTAAAAAAATACGAGACTCAATTCTGAATCTCGTATTTTTCATTTATGCACTATATTGGTATAGTGCTTGTTATTCGAACTCCTATTTGGCATTATCTCATTGCCATGGAATGTCTTGTTCAATATCTTCTCCCATTTCTCCTGATTCGACTTCAATTCCTATGTCACTAGGTGTTCCTATATGTTCGATATTGGTTAGTGCGATAGAATGGGTATAGTTTCTCTTGAATGTGATACTGCTACTGATGATTGTCTTTTCTTCTGCTCCTGGAGTCTCTTCCCAAAATACTGCCACTTTTACATTCTCTGTTAAATGTTGATTATCACCAGTAGGTATATTGGCAGTGAGATTTCTCATGCTGACCATTTTTAATTCAGATTCAACAGTCTTATGAATATCTGCATTAGCATTCAAATAGATGCTTGGTGCGTCTTCAAGTTTTATTCTAAGACGTCCTTTCTCTAAACCTGTTTGTTTGAATTTTACTCCGAAAAAACGGCGATAGAGCATGATGTGATTTTGCATGCCATCTGTCACTTCCACTTTATCGTTTAATCCATGATAACGTTCGATGAACGGGCGGTTGCAGGCGTCTTGTGATCCGTTTCTCGTTTGTATTCTCGGGTTTTCAATATTGTATAAGAATTTGATTCCATCTGCTTGTTCGGCAGTCAGGAATTTGTTCAGGCATTCCCCTTTGATTTTTCCGCTACGTTCCAAATCGAAAGGGGCTCCGAAGAAGCCTTTTTCGTCTTTTATGATTGAGTCCTTTGCATTTGCAATCATAGAGCAAGAGATGCGGTAAGTGTATCCATCAATAACTTTTATTTTTAGGTTATTGGGATCTTTCGCCTTGTCTAACTGGAAAATACCATAAGCGTATGGTTTTGAAGATGGATTCTGTCCCTCTTTGGGTGTCATGGTAATGGCGATTCCCACTAATGTTTCACTTTCATTAATTTTGGTTGGAGTTGTAGCGCGTGCCATGGGCAGTTCGGTTGAGAGGTAGTCTCCGTCCAGTTGTAAGTTAAGTTCGGAATACGTAGTAGGAGGTGCCTGATACAGATCTTTCTCCTTAATACATGATTGTAGAGTAAAAGCTGTGAATAGACAGCCTGCGATCATAAGATGTTTGATTTTCATATGAATCTTTTTTAGTAGTTGTTGAGTATGATAATTATTTCCCTATTTCTTGTTCTGATTCTTCCATTTCTGCTTCTTCACCAAAAGAGATAGTAGCATCCCCTATATGCTCATCTATCTTGACTATTTTGACTATGTTCTTTTTGTTTCTTTTCATTTTAATACTTTGATTGGTATATAGAGAATACCATTTCTCTTCATTGGCCGGGCGGTAGGAAATAGTGAAAGCGATTGTTTCTTCTTCCTTAAGTTTGGCCGTATAATAGTCGGATATATCGTACATAGAGATAATTCGTTCCTCCGTCCGGGATGTTCCATCTTTGGAATATAGTAGATAAAATGGAGCAACGTCCGCTGCTTTAATTTTGATGGAGTCACCCGGTGCAAGTTCGTCTGTAACGAATTGTATAGAATAATAAGCACGTTTCAATGTCATTGAAACGGAGGTATTCATATTGGGATTTGAAAAGTCCAATTGCTCACTGCCGAAAAAGCGTTTGACGGTAGGGTGAGTACTAGTACTATCGCATTTTATATGCATTTCTCCTTTGTAAATATGTTGGTGAAATGCCCCATTGATATTCAGGGGATTGATTGAAATCTTTAAATCGTTGTTGACTAACCCGTTCACCTCTTTCTGCAGAGTAGATGAAAAAGGAAGTCCATAAAGTATGCTGTCACTTTGTATTGTATAATATGGGCGGTCTTTATATCCCAGGAAGCTGCAGTCAAAGCGATACACATATCCTTCGATTAACCCGATTTCTACTCGATATGGATTATCGAAAAGGCCTGAAGCATAGGGCTGAAAAGAAGTCAGGCCTTTTCCTTTCCAAAAAACATTAACTGCATATATTCCGTCAGCCACCGTGGAGGTGGAACGGCTTAAAGGTTGTTCGGCTACTTCAAGAAAAGGAGCTATATTTAAACTGACATTAAACTCTCTGCCGACAGGAAATGACGGTGTACTGTTTACTTCAGGTTCATTCTTACTGCTCTCACAAGATATAATTGAGAATGTTAAAAATATGAGTATAAGGTTCCAATGTTTTAGTAGCATGGGGATTATATTGTTTGTTTAGAGGGCAAATATACTGCTATTAATAGTTTTTTGCAAATAAAGTCCCTGTATTTATGTTGCAGATGTCTATCTATAATACATTATATAACTGGAAATGAGGTAAACTCATACAATTATAATTCAAAAAAACTTCCGTAAACATTCTCAACTATACTTATCCCTATGAGAAAAAATACTCATAGGGATGAGAAGAAATACTCATTACAATGAGAACTTTTTCTCATTGCAGTGAGAATATCCCCTTGCTAGAATAGGATGAAACAGTTTATTACCGTGCAGTCATGAACAAGATTCACCTCTGTGTACTCTGTGGTGAAAACCGTACAGAAACAAGCTAATTTTAGTCTAAAATCGGATAAAACAGAAATTCTTATTATTAATTATTCAATGTATAGATAGTCATAATGTACTACTGGTTTCTTTCCATGCTTGCCAATCGCTTCTTGTGCCTGTTTGGAGTCACAGTTCACTTTTCCAACGCCAACCTGGTTTCCTTGAAAGTCCATGATACGTACAATGTCATCTTTCTCAAATTCACCTTCAATATGAGTGATTCCAATCGGGAGGATACTGACAGCTTTTTCAGAGTTTAGAACTTCTGTCGCACATTCGTTGATGTGAATTTCCCCTTTGGCAAAACCTTCGCTATGGGCAATCCACTTTTTGACGCTGGATACCGGTTCGTTTGATGGTATAAAACGTGTACAAAGAGTTTCTTCAGGATGCTGTAATAAATCTACCAGAATATTATCCCGCTTCCCGTTGGCAATAATCACTGTAATTCCTTCATCAGCAACTTTGCGGGCAATATTGGTTTTCGTCAACATCCCCCCCCGTCCGAAACTGGACTTAGTTGTCTGAATATAGTTGGATAAGTCTTTGCCGTGACCGATCTCCCGGATAACAGAAGAGTTTGGATCGGAAGGAGAACCATTGTAAACGGAAAAGTTCGTAGTAACGGTTGATTAGTTTGGCCTGACCCACAGCAGAAAATAATTGGCGCTGATCTACACTATCGAGTTTTTTCTGCGGATGCACTTCACTGCGTCCGGAAGCAACAGCTCCCGAAGAAATCAAAATGATTTCTACCCCGGACTTATGTAATTCCGCTATCTGGTCAACAAGTGCCGACATACGGGTAACGTCCAGCGTTCCGTCGCGGCGTGTCAATACATTGCTTCCTACTTTTACTGCGATTCGTGTAAATTCCTGTTTCATCCTTACTAACGATTTGAAAGCACAAATATAGAGCTTTTTGCCGATATGCTACCTAAACAGGCTAAAAAGAATTATCTTTGCAGCCAGATAGAGAAAAGATAAACAATGAAACATACAAATCCACAAGTAGAACAGATGACCTCCTTCATCGTAATGGATGTGTTGGAGAGGGCAAACGAATTACAGAAACAAGGTGTTGATATTATTCATTTGGAAGTTGGTGAACCCGATTTTGATGTACCGTCTTGTGTGTCGGAAGCAGCAAAAGCGGCTTATGATCGTCATCTTACTCACTATACACATTCTTTGGGGGACCCGGAACTCCGGCGGGAAATTGCTGCTTTTTATCTACGGGAATATGGAGTGACGGTAGATCCGGATTGCATTGTGGTGACTTCCGGCTCTTCTCCATCCATTCTTCTTGCGTTGATGTTGCTCTGTAATACGGATAGTGAAGTGATTCTTTCCAATCCGGGATACGCTTGTTACCGTAATTTTGTGTTGGCTACCCAGGCTAAACCCGTTTTGGTTCCTTTGTCTAAAGAATATCTGCAATACGACATAGAAGCTATTCGTAAATGTGTGAATCCACATACAGCGGCTATCTTTATTAATTCTCCGATGAATCCGACCGGAATGTTGCTGGATGAAAAATTCTTGAGAGAAGTGGCAGCACTGGGAGTTCCTGTTATTTCGGATGAGATTTATCATGGACTTGTCTATGAAGGACGTGCGCACAGCATTCTTGAATATACCGATCAGGCTTTTGTCTTGAACGGATTTTCTAAACGTTTTGCGATGACAGGTCTTCGGCTGGGTTATTTGATTGCACCTAAATCTTGTATGCGTTCTTTGCAGAAGTTGCAGCAAAATCTATTTATTTGTGCGTCCAGCGTTGCCCAACAGGCTGGGATTGCTGCATTGCGGCAGGCTGATTCGGATGTGGAACGGATGAAACAGATTTATGATGAGCGTCGCCGGTACATGATTACTCGTCTTCGGGAAATGGGGTTTGAGATTAAAGTAGAACCTCAAGGAGCATTTTACATTTTTGCCAACGCACGCAAATTTACTACCGACTCTTATCGCTTTGCATTCGATGTACTCGAACATGCGCATGTCGGCATTACTCCCGGGGTGGACTTTGGTACGGGAGGTGAAAGATATGTACGCTTCTCCTATGCAAACTCATTGGAGAATATCAAAGAAGGACTGGACCGTATCAATCGCTACCTTTCTCGTCTCGGCTTCTGATTAGCTCGGTGGCTGCTTCGTATTCTTCCTCTGTCACGAGGACGGATACGGAAGGAGCGATATAGGGTGCTAATGTCCCCATAATTCCATCTTTGATTACACAACGGATATTATTGCTTTCTAATAACCCTTTAATGATCTCGGCTTCCCAGGGGGATCCGGAGAATACTTCTATTGCCTTGCTATAATCTTCTTCTTTCATGATCTTACTTATTAGGGGTTGTTATCTACAAATATAACAAAAAAGAGAGAGAAATGGTTATTTATTTTCTTAAAAATTATTCGAGTGTGATATGTTTTACGCTAATCTGCTGTTTCAGGAAAGTAGAGGCCGATTCTGAAAACTTTTCTTCCGCTTCGGTCGTGTAAAACTGGCAGTTGCCATTCTTGGTACATTTGGCATCCATTTCGGGATGTCTTTTCAGATAGTCTTTCAGGCTTTCTGCAACATACTCTCCTTGTGCAATTACACTGATATGATCCGGGATGTATTGCCGGATTTTAGGTAGGAGTATAGGGAAATGGGTACATCCGAGGATGACAGTATCTATTTGAGGATCCTTTGACAGTAATTGGTCGATGTACTTCCGGATAAAATAGTCTGCTCCTTCGTCTTGTGATTCGTTATTCTCAACTAAGGATACCCACATCGGACATGCTGTCCCGCTAACCTGAATTTCAGGAAATAGTTTATGTATTTCTAATGGATACGATTCGGATTTGATGGTGCCTGCTGTTGCCAGTACGCCGATATGCTGATTCTTGCTAATCTCTCCAACACATTCTACAGTGGGGCGGATGACTCCGAGCACACGGCGGGCAGGATCGATTTGGGGTAAATCATTCATCTGAATGCTGCGCAAGGCTTTGGCGGAAGCAGTATTGCAAGCTAATATAACCAGATGGCATCCCATATCAAACAGTTTGTTGACGGCTTGCCGGGTAAATTCGTATACGACTTCGAAAGAACGTGTCCCATAGGGGGCACGTGCATTATCTCCCAAATAGATATAATCATATTCCGGTAATACTTCTCTAATCTTGTCTAAGATGGTCAGACCTCCGTATCCGGAGTCGAATACTCCGATAGGTCCGGGCGTATGGGATAGATGTTGCTTCATGACACACTTGATTTATATACGCAAATGTACACCAAAAAAAGGGAAAGAGAAAGAAGATGATCCTTCTTTCTCTTTCCCTTTTGGTATTTCTTTATTCTTGGTCAGCTCTTATTTGATACCAAGATTTGCTTTTACCTTGCTAGTCAAGTTGATGCTCTGTGATTCGTTTACATAAGGAATCGAAGTTCTTGCCAGGTCGAAGATATAGATCACACCTTCAGCAGCACCTACTGCTTTGATAGCATTGTCCAACTTCTGGTAGATAGGAGCCATTGCATCATTTTGAGCTTTCTGCATTTGTTGTTGAGCATCCTGTTGGA
>PPYF01130328.1_pt1 | contig 12546 bp, 10 predicted proteins | sample 1559871 | NCBI WGS metagenome assembly PPYF01 (sample SAMN08240021, study PRJNA423297) | Human gut metagenome, whole genome shotgun sequencing project. | reverse complement strand
TTTCTTAATCCACATATCAAACCATAATCGGATAATTTTTTCTCTCTCGTTCATAAAGTACCTCCATAACTTCCGATTTTCTCAATTCTCCAAACTTGAATTGACCGAGCTGATAGTTACCGTTTTCTAACACTCCATTCATCATCTTGAGCTTTTCTTTCAGCATAGTAACCGCAAGGCATATCCTTTAGAATACCAACAGAATTATCTAAGTCGAATACTGATTTTAAGGATACTAACTTTGCTTCGTCTGTTTCATGTGCTTTTCCACATAGAAATTGCCACATTCCATCATCTTCATCATGTGATACATACAAAATAGGTTCTCCATTCTCTAATATGTGGCAACAGGTTATTGTAGCTGTATTTGGTGCATCATAAAATGGGAATTTCATATTTAACACTCCTTTCAAACTTGAATTTTATAACTTATCAATCCCAATATAATATTATCATATGGTCTATCTTCTTGCGGTCAGTCAGCTCTATAATATGAGGATTATTCTCTTCCTGAGCTATAATCCATACTTTATAGTTTCCACATTCATCACTATCTCCAACAAAAGAAATATTACTTGGTTCAGCAACACCACTTTTTTCAATATATCTCTCTATTTGGGAAATAGGTAAAACTGTGTCAATCCAAAGAGCATCGGCGTATGTTGATTTTTCTCCTTTACTATTTGTGATTTCATAGCCATAAGTAGATACATAAATTACACTATCTGAGTCAGCAGACTTAATCTGTGCTACAAAGTTTTGTAAAGGATTAATATCTTCTTCGTCTAAACAAAAACTATTATAATCCTTACTTTTTTTATCAAAGTAATTATCAAATCCCATCAGAACATCATCATTCAAATCAAATTTTCTTGAATTAAAAACTATTTCTAATATGCCCATATTTTATTCCTCAAATTTCAGTTTATTTAAGCCTTATGACCGCCGATTTGCTCGTTTCGGTCTTTGGCGGTTGCACCTTCTTCAAGGTTCATTCCCTTCAACACAGCATTCTTGCCAAACTTCTTTTTGATACTCAGCATTGCTTCTTGCATACGCCTTTCCCGTTCTAATTTTTCTTCTTCCTCCGCCTGCTTCTTCCTCTGTGCTTCGTAATCGGTAAAGAGGTCGAGTTGCTGGTATTCATCTTCCTGCTTGACGGATTTTTCATCAACAAGTTTATTCGCTGTGATTGTTATTCTGCGTACAAGCAAATGCTCGTCAACTATCCTGTCATACAAGTCCATCACGGCGTTGGTAATCAATCGAGTAGAGGAAGTCTTTTTCTCAAGATTCGCTGTTCCGTGTGCGTGCTTTGGAACTTTGCGTCCATATCGGTCAATCGTAACCTCGCCTTTGTATTGATATTTTAGGTTCGGATTACTTAAATTCTCAATATCATAGCCGATTGTCAACACAAGCTGGTCAGTTACAAGTCCTTTATCCACCAAATCAAGCACCATTTGGTCGGTCATTTCTTTTACAATCAACTTTGCCTTTTCGTAATCATACGGGCAGTGAAGTACCTGTCCTGAACATACACTATTGGTTTCCGGCTTATAGGCTTTGACCTGCTCCATCGTACAAGGTTCATATCCCCAAGCATGGTCAATTAGCAATTCCGCATTGATTCCAAACAGCTTGTAGAGCAGTTCTTCGTTATACAGTTCATTCGACTTTCCGATGGAACACCTTGCAATATCTCCCATAGTAAAAAGTCCATGTTCTTCCAGTTTCTTTGCATAGCCTTTACCAACTCTCCAGAAATCTGTAAGCGGTCTATGATTCCATAGCTGTCTGCGGTAAGACATTTCATCCAATTCGGCAATTCGCACACCGTCCTTGTCCGGCTCAATATGCTTTGCCACGATATCCATTGCAATCTTACACAAGTACATATTCGTGCCGATTCCGGCTGTTGCCGTAATTCCTGTTGTTTTCAAAACATCCTGTATCATCGTCATGGCAAGTTCCCTTGCAGTCATCTGATAGGTATTCAGATAATTGGTTGCATCTATGAATACTTCATCAATCGAGTACGGGAAAATATCTTCCGGAGCAATGTATTTCAAGTAAACACTGTAAATCTTGGTACTATATTCCAGATAGTATGCCATACGAGGTGGTGCAACGATATAATCAATCTCCAATGCCGGATTCGCATTTAATTCTGTACTGTCATCAGACGAACCAGTAAATGTACGATTTAGTGCTTTCCACCTTCGGGTATTATTAGCTTCTTTTACCTTTTGCACGACTTCAAACAAGCGTGGTCTGCCGGGTATCCCATAACTTTTTAATGACGGAGATACCGCAAGGCAGATGGTTTTCTCTGTCCTGCTCTTATCTGCAACCACAAGATTTGTTGTCAATGGGTCACGATTTCGTTCTTTACACTCCACAGAAGCATAGAATGATTTAAGGTCGATTGCGATATAGGTCTTTTGCTTTGCCATCATTCTATGCCCCCTTTTAAAAATCCTTTGAGTAAATTATGCTATCGTTAGTGTCAATCCTCGGTATAAAAACCATCCAATACATATGTTGTGACTGGTGTTATATACAATTCATATTTAATAACCAGTCTGATTAAATCATTTCCGTCAATCAGTGTTATCGGCGTACCTTCTCTCGCAGCCTCTCTTGCCTTATTGGTAAATCGGCTATTAGTAATAAATACTCCATAATCGGCTTGATATTTGTTCATCGCCCCAAGAAATTGATTGATATCCGGCTCACTCACTGGATTTGAATTAAATCTTTTACACTGAATAACCACTCTGGTTGTTCTAAAATCATCGGCATCTACGTGATATCCATAACCATCAATGCCACCATCATTTGACACCTGAACGCCTTTGTTGGTAAACTCCACTCCCATCTTTGTAAGAAGTGCTCGTGAAAATTGTTCAAACTTTGCTGGAGACATATTAGCGATTGCACTCTGAAGTTTTACCTTGAAATCATCTAACAATTCGTCATCTGTGGATTCATTCTCCTCGTCTTCAACCTCCAGTGTTTCTACTGGCTTGTTTTTCGATTTGTTCTTAGTCGAATGTTCCTCCCAATAGCTTCGAGCCTTATCCCTTACTTCTGTCTTAACATCAAAATCTGTTAAATCTACATTTGCTCCATCTTGAGTAAGTGTAATCTTTGGATTGAATTTCACATAAGATATGAGTCCGACATAACTAAGCTCTTTAATAGCAAAATTAAACTTAAAATCAAATTTTTTATACTGATTTCCTGTTTTATTAGATGTATATAGTTTCTGTTCAAATTCAGCAATATGCTCATCTAACTCACTAATTCTGTCTCTAATTTCAGAACGCTCTAACTGTCCACCTGCTTCCTGAAGGACTTGAAGGATTGGTTTAATAAGGTATGATACTTGTTCTTCTGTATTTAAATCGTCATAAAACATATTTACATTTACACCTCTCATTTACTGTGCATACTTCTTGAAATTCTCTGCCTGCTCAAGAACTTCCTTGTAAACATCATCAATGGTTACTGGCGGATAGCCGAACTCATCAAGCAGCAATATCAAATCCACTTGCAAGTTTGCCTTAATATCATCACGGGCAGACCAATCGGTATAGCGTGACTTATCATCAACAATCAGCTTTATCCTTTTGGAAAGTTCAATCATTTTATCGTCCGGATATTCAAACTCAAACTTCTTGGAAACTGCTTTCAAAATATCATAGAAAGCTTTTTCCTCATAATCTATTCCCATATTCTTGAAGGAGTTCTTTTCTGTTTTCAGTTCAGACAACAACTGTGCAAGCTGCTCCGCAACATCATCAAGGACTTCGTTGGCATACGCTTCATCACGACGTCGGTTATTATACTCATCAACAACTTTCTTGAGTCTGTCTGCAAATTCCACACCCATAATTTTATTAACTTTCTTAAACTCGTCAATCGCCTGAGAAAGAAGTCTTTGAAGTATCTTGATTTTCGTATTCGGCAACTGAATAGCATTTATCTTATCCATATACTCATCGCTGAAAATATCCACCGATATATGCTTTCCGGTTTCAAATAATTCCTCAATGCCATCAGACTGAATTGCACCCTCAAGCATTTTGCGGACACGAGCGTTCATCTGCTCAATATCCGGTGCATCGCCTTTTGTCAACTTGAAAAGGATAGAACGGACAGCACAATAAAAATGGATATAATCTTTATCTTCATCAGAGAATTTCTCACTTGAACTACAAAGGTTAAATGCCTGTTTCATTCTCTTGACTGCTGCCATAAATCTTCTTTCCAGTTCTTCAGACAACTGCACATACTCAACCGCACGGTTCAGGCAGGCAAGCTGTTCGGTAGGCGAACCATTGAAGAAATCACTGCTGTTAAAGTTATGGAACATCTGACCAAGAACTTCTAACTGGTCTTTTACAATCGTGATAGACTGCTCCACACCTTCAAATTCTTCGCTCTCAAAATTTGTATATTTCTTGAGGGCAGTGTTCATGTTTTTTTTGATACCTATGTAGTCAACAATCAAGCCTTTATCCTTGCCCTCGCATACACGATTTACACGGGAAATCGTCTGAATAAGGGTATGCTGCTGAATAGGCTTATCAATGTAAATCGTATCAAGCTCCGGCACATCAAAACCAGTCAGCCACATATCTACAACAATGGCAATCTTAAAGTTTGACTTCGGATTTTTGAACTGACGGTCAAATTCTTTCCTATCCTCTTTTGTGCCAAGCATATCAAAGAGGTCTTTTTCATCATCTTTATTACGAGTCATAACCAACTTAATTTTTTCCATTGGCTTCAACTCTTTTTTATCTTTTTCACTCAGAACAACCCCGTCATCACAAATCTTCTTTTCTGTCCATTCCGGTCTGAGTTCCTTTACTATTTTATAGAAATCGTATGCTATATTTCGGTTGGAACATACAAACATTGCTTTGCCTGCTACAGTTGCACCTTCTGCCACACGGGTTTCATAATGTTTGATAAAGTCCTCCGCAACAGCACGAAGTCTGTCAGGGTCGCCAATAATAACCTCCATTTTGGCAACTGCCTTCTGGCTTTCTTCTACTTGATGTTCATTTGCTCCCTCAAGCTCACACTGTGCATAATATTCTTCAATCTGTCTTACCTTGTCCTGATTAAGCATAACCTTAGCTGCACGACCATCGTAAACAAGATTAACTGTAATACCGTCCTTAACAGCTTCCGTCATTGTATATGCGTCTACAACACCACCAAAGACTTCGATTGTTCCATCAACCGGAGTTCCGGTAAATCCAACATAAGTTGCATTTGGTAAAGAGTCGTGCAGATACTTGGCAAAGCCATAGGTTTTCTGAACACCTGACTCTGTAATCTTAACCTTTTGGTCGAGATTGATTTGGCTTCTGTGTGCTTCATCAGAAATACAAATAACGTTCGTTCTGTCTGTAAGAAGCTGCAAATCCTCTGTAAATTTCTGAATGGTAGTCAGATAAACACCGCCACTCTCTCGTCCCTGAAGCTCCTCACGAAGTTTCTCACGGGACTCAATACTTACAACAGTTTCATCTCCGATATATTTCTTTGAACCTACAAACTGTTTGGAAAGCTGGTCATCAAGGTCTGTTCTGTCCGTAATAATAAGAATAGTCGGAGAAGAAAAGTATTTGCTTTTCATCAGCATACGGGTAAGGAAAAGCATTGTATAACTCTTGCCGCAGCCTGTCGCTCCGAAGTATGTACCACCTTTACCATCTCCTTCAGGGCGAAGATGAGCCTTGATATTCTCATACAATTTATTTGCCGCAAAGAACTGTGGATAACGGCACACTATCTTCAAATCCTTATCTGAGTTATCCGGAAAATAAATAAAATCTTTGATAACTTCAAGTAAACGGTCTTTTCGGAAAAGTCCTTTTACCATTGTCACAAGGGAATTGATACCGTCCAGTTCTTTATCGTCTGAGTTTATCTTTCTCCACGCATAGAAGAAATCATACGGGCTGAAGAAAGAACCATATTTATTATTTGCTCCGTCACTGATAACAACAAACGCATTATATTTAAAAATCTCCGGAATATCTCTACGGTAACGAATTGTAAGCTGCTTATATGCGTCCATTATGGTCGTATTCTCTTGTACCGCACTCTTAAATTCAAGAACAACAACAGGAATACCATTTACGAACATAATGCCATCCGGAATACGCAACTGATTATTTACGCCTTCAATTTCAAACTGATTAACCACTTTGAAAATGTTGTTTTCGGGAGTGTCGAAATCAATAAGTTCAATATAGAGGTCTTTCTGCGTTCTATCCTCACGATTAAGAATAAATCCATCGCAGAGCAACTTAAATACAGCTTTGTTTGCTTCATAAATCGTACCGGAAATATTACGCAGCATTAGAATGACACTATCCACCTCACTCGGTGTAATACCGTCTTTCGCATACCGATTATAGAGGTATTGCTTCAGGTCGTCCGTAAGCAGAACCTCTGTCCTTTCTCTGTGTATCTGGTCGCCACTGACATAGGTGTACCCCTCGTCTTTGAACAACTCCATTATTGACATTTCCAATGCGTGTTCATTAAAATTTGCCATTGCGTTCACTCCTTTTATACGCTCTGTGTTTTATAAAATATCAGCAAAATATCTGTTCTTCTCTTTAGTAAATACAACTTGTGACGGGAATAAATTTTCTCCCATATTCGCCATTCCAATAGCCGTATATGTCCAATCACTCAATTCTTCCGGCAAGCGATAGCAAATCGGATTGCCATCATTTGAAATTGTAATCAACGGAATACCCAATTTATCCATTCCAACAGATAAAACCATTTCCGTTTGACTGCCTTCAGCAATTTCAAGAACAGGTTGCTTCGTAATATCAAAATAAACTTTCGCTCCACGACGGTTTAGGAAATACTCCTCATCATTTTTATCAATAAAGTCTATCGGTAATTTGCTTCGCCTGCGGTTAAAATAATCAGATAACTGCTGACAAACATATCCATTAAAATATTCGCCCTGCATTTCAAGTTTCTCATTGATAATCTGTTCTTTGTTCTCAAAATGAGTCATATAGCCAAGTAGTCCTATAAAGCATACCAAGTCATCGGAATAAATTCCTGCATACGACTTATACCAAACATTATCCCATTCGCAAATTATCTTATATAACCTTTTATATAAGTCCAGTTGAGTTTCATTAAGCTGAAACCATTTTGCATTTAACAGTTTTTTCTCTACTCCCTCTGCAATGGAATGATAGTGCAATTCATCACACAAGGCTTTTAACAGCTTTGAAATGATACCCGCCATCATATCCGCCATACGCAAGCCGCAATTATCTTTTGAATTTCCCTCTGTTACATTAGACAGCCCTATTTCACACGCAGCCTGCATTGTTCTACTGGCTTCGTTCTTCTCTCCCTCTTTATCTAAAACTAAGGCATAATTCTTAATCTGTTCTTCCTGCAAGTATTTCGCAAAACCACTAAACGGCATACGATAATCCCATTGAAATTCCGGAATAGCTGAATTATTGTCTAAAATATGCAGTATATTTTCAAAGGCTTCATTCTCCTGCTCTTTCAGACTCATATTTGAACGGTTACATTCAATTCGTTCTCTAAAAAATCTTTTCAATTCCTCTACAAATTCTTTTGAATTATCATCATAAATACTTTGGATAACATTCTGTGGACGATACGCAACAAGAGCCTTTGTTATAGAATACTTAACTGCATCTGCATCTATAATGAAATTATTCTGATAACCTATAAAAAGTTGCAAGACTAAATATTCTATCTTACTTGCAACAGAAAAATACAACTTGGTACTTTCATCAAAAATGGATAAGAAGTCCATTATAAACTGTGTGTTGGTTTTATCAAGCGAAGCAAATCCACATTCAAACTTCTTTTGCTTCAAAGTTGTACTTTTTAATTCGCCATTTCCATCTTTACGGTCAGCATATTTATTTTCAAAATCTTCATATTTTTTGAAAACTTCTTTTTCCTTTTCTTTCGCCCAACCAACTACAACCGTAACAAAATTATCGTAATAATTTGGAGCAGTTACGGTATTATAGTTGATTTTTCTACTGTGTTCTGACTCATCGTAATAAAATTTATATGTATCCATAACTGTTCCATCTCCTTTCGGTTAAATGATAATTTAGCGGCTTAATCAACCAAACGAGTTAAAAGCAATGACTGAAGTGCTTCCAGCTTTTTGATTTCGGACTCATTGGTAAGCCTTTGGTCAAAAAATGGCTGTATTATATTGTTGAATTTTAACATTGTTTCACTATCAGGTATTGTAATAGGGAAACTCTTTAAATTAGCTTGGTTAATCTTAGGTTGTGCAGCACCAGTAACAATCGGTGCCATATTGGTATTCGCCAAGAATAGATACAAGCTATCCTCATTAAAGCCAGATTTTCCTTTTAGTATGTGTGCGTGATTGTTTGCCCAAAACTTTCCTGAGATATGTTGTATCAATGGGTGTCCATTTTCATCGACAACATAAATACCATCTTCACTAACAAGAAGATATTCTCCATCAAAGATATAGTCATCGACATAATCAACAATGGAAACTGCACCGTAATACGGATATATTCGTTCCATATCAGTTCGTTCTAATGAAGAAAGCGGCTTACGCATTGAGTCGAAGAACTCCGCAATATCTTCAACGCACCCTGTTTCCCAATTAGATGGGCAAACACCGTCAAATGGGTCATAATCAACGAACCAAGACCTAAAGATAGCTTGAACTGAGTCGAGTAAATTATCATTTATCTTCTGTTTCAAAGCTATTCTATCGGTTATTGTCTTGTAGGCTTTCACAATTTTTCTCTGCTTTTCAATATCTGGTACTGGAAGTTCCACCTTACACATTTCCTCCCAATCCATTACTTCACGTACACTGCCGTGCGATTTAAAACGAGCATATCTATCAAATTCAGGGCGGCTAAACCACAACATTAAATATTCCGGCAAAAGTTTCTCTGTATCTATCACCTCAAATACTGTATAAACATTGCTTACAAGCCCTTCTTCATAATCTTCAAGCAATGCAATAGCGATTTTATCTCCTCTACGAGAGGTATCTGGTATATATGTGAATTGTCCTTTTTTAACTATCTTATACTTTGTAAAATCTGTCCCAACAGTATTTGCAATAGACTGAATAAACTGCTTTTGTACAGAAACACCTAAGAGATTTTCTTTTTTTCCTTCCTTATTGCGAATATCTACCTGTCGTATATATTCCCCAAGAAATCTGTATCCTTCTTTCATTCCTACCACCTTAACCAATGTATTTTCTATGAGCAATTTTCACATTACTCTGCTTAACCATTGCATATTGCAATGTAGTATCTATTCTTTTATGTCCCAAGAGCTGCTGAAGCTGCTCTATTGGCATTCCTTTGTCTATTGCCATTGTCGCAAGTGTTCGCCTGAATTTATGAGGGTGTACCTTATTTAGTCCCAATCGTTTTCCAAGCTGTCGTAATCTCACTTCAATACCTCCGATATTCATTCGATTATACGGAAATTGTAATGATACAAAAAGTGCCGGATTATCGTCCTTTCGGCTATTCAAGTAGTTCTGCAAATGTATTTTTGTTCTTGCATCAAAATAAACTATTCGCTCTTTATCCCCTTTACCGAAAACAACACATTCTCTTTCGTTAAAATCTATATCCTCACGATTTAGCAACACCATTTCTCCGACACGCATACCCGTTGAGGCAAGCATATCAATCATTGCCAAGTCCCTGAGTTCCTTGCAATTATCCCTCATCAATTCAAGTGCTTCATCAGAGTAGGTTTCTTTAATGTTCGTTCCGGTCTTAACCTTATGTATTCGCCTGACCGGACTTTTCAAAATATAATCCTCGTCCTCAAGCCAAGAGAAAAAACTGGAAAGTATTCGTCTTATATTATCTATCGTAACCTTACTTGATTTTTTCTTAGCCTGATACTCGGTCAAATAGCAACGAATATCGTCGGTCACAATATATTTGATACCCTTTCCAATGCCATCAAGCATCGATTGTATCGTTGCATTATAGTATTTCAAGGTTTTCTCCGAACAGCCTTCAATACGCTTTGCCGATAGGAAAGATTCTACTAAATTCTGTTCTGAAAGTTCCTTATCTCTTTCTGTCTTTGTTACCTCATAATCAAAAAGTGTATGCTGCAACACCTCTTGCAATCTTTCTGTCTGTGCGTTATTCAGGTAAGGTAACATTCCTTGAATAACATCTGTAATTAGGTTCTTTTTCATAGTCAATTCTCCTTTTGTTTTTTAAGAGAACGACTACCAGTGGCAGTCCCTTGTTTTAACTCCCGCCACTGATGGGAGTTCTATTGTAAATGATAATTTAGAAGCAACTGCTCAAGCGTACTTCGATAATTTATTCTTTTCTTGTGATGATACAGATTGTACGTTGGCTGATATTGCACTGGTTAATCCCTCTCGACCTCTTTCTAAGGGTGTTGAAGCCCGTTGCTTCGATATGTCAACATTACCGACAAGTGGTTGCATACCTACTGGAGATACAACTAAGCCATATAACGGTGGTGTCCGTTTTATAAATGGAGATACTTTAATCGCACGTATTACACCGTGTCTTGAAAATGGTAAAGCTGCATATATAAATATTCTTAATGAGGGAGAAGTTGCTTTTGGTTCAACTGAATATATTGTTTTTGCTTCTAAAGATGATATTCCATCTTGCTTTTACTATTTTCTCATTAGAAACTCAAAATTTGTAACCTTTGCATTGCAATTTATGAATGGTTCAAGTGGTCGCCAAAGAGTTTCAGGAGAAGAATTGGCTTCTTTTCCGTTAATGATTCCTTCAAAAGAAAAACTGGCGGCATTCAATAAGGTTGGCAAATTAGTTCTTGAGCAAATGAAAGAATCAACAGAGGAAATTCAGTTCCTAAAACAACTTCAAGAAACGATTACTGCAACATTGTCAAGCAACTAAATTATCATTTATCTTCTTCTTTAAAGCAATTCTCTCCGTAATCGCCTTATAACTGTTCACTATTTCAAGCTGTTTTTCAATAGGCGGGATAGGCAATTCCAGTCTGCAAATATCGTCCCAAGTAATCCCACCACGAACACTTCCGTCAGTATGTAACCAACAAATACGGTCAAATTCCGGTCTGCGAAACCACATCATCAGATAATCTTCATTCAAAATGCTGTTATCTACTACCTCAAACATAAAATACGCCGGAGAAACAATAGCAGGTTCTTCTTCATCATACAATGCAACCGGAAGTCGTTCATCACGACCAACGTGCATTGGATTACACGCAAACTTTCCTTTTGTTATCAGTTTATATTTACTCAAATCCGTACCAATGACATTTGCAACCGACGGCATAAAGAACTTGTCTATGTTAATTCCCAAAACTCTGTCTGTTATGCTTTCTCTGTTCCGAGTATCAATCAGTCGGATATGGTTTCCTAAAATATCATAATTCGATTTCATATCCCAACTCCTTAAATACAGCAAGCAAATCTGATTTAGATTTTTCCTCTTGAGCAAGAAGTTCTTTGAGTTCTCCCTGCAATGATTTCATTTTGGTATCAAAGTCGATGTTCTCATCACGGTTGACAAACTCAATATATCTGCTCGGTACAAGAGTAAATCCTTTTTCCTTTACTTCATCAAAAGAAGCAGAATAGCAAAATTCCGGCACATTCTCATAAGTTTCCTCATAGCCTTCCTGCTGCCAGTTATGATATACACTTGTAACTTTGGCTCTATCTTCCTCTGTCAATTCAATGTACTTCTTCTCATAAGGACTTCCCATCTGTCGTAAATCCATAAAAAGTATTTCATCTTCTCGATTACGATAGCGTTTTAGCTTTCCATTCTGTTCCACAACACGAGCCTTTTTATTCTTATTGAGTACCCAAAGGGTAACGCTGATGTCTGTGGTATAGAAAAGGTTTCTCGGAAGAATAATGATTGCTTCTACCAAATGATTTTCTATAAGCTGCTGTCTGATTTTTAGCTCTGTACCATCATCAGATAATGCACCATTGGCAAGTAGGAAACCTGCTACACCGTTTTGAGAGAGTTTGGAAACAATATTCAGTATCCAACCATAGTTTGCATTACTTGTCGGCGGAACTTCATAGCCGTTCCAACGAGGGTCATCTACAAGCTCATTTTCGGCTCTCCACTGCTTCTGATTGAAAGGCGGGTTTGCCATAATGAAATCTGCTTTAAGGTCTTTGTGCTGGTCATTGGTAAATGTATTGGCTGCCATTTCTCCAAGATTTGCAGAAATACCACGGATAGCTAAGTTCATTTTTGCCAGTTTGAAAGTGGTATTTGTGTATTCCTGACCGTAAATAGACACTTTCTTTTTATTACCGCTGTGTGCTTCTACGAACTTGATGGACTGCACAAACATACCGCCCGAACCGCAACAAGGGTCATAAAGTATTCCATCGTAAGGCTCAAGCATTTCGGCAATCAGGTTTACAATACACTTTGGTGTGTAGAACTCTCCTTTACC
>PPYF01220752.1_pt1 | contig 12548 bp, 9 predicted proteins | sample 1559871 | NCBI WGS metagenome assembly PPYF01 (sample SAMN08240021, study PRJNA423297) | Human gut metagenome, whole genome shotgun sequencing project. | reverse complement strand
GGTACAGCTCGCGCTCGCCCTTTTCGTCTGCCAGCGCCTTGCTGCGGCCTTTTCCGAGGTCGAACGTCTCATCGTTGCAGATGTTGAACTTATTGCTGCGGAACAGCGGGCGGTACTCGTCGATCATCCCCTTGACGAAGTCGACGACGTCGGGGTTCGAGACATTCAGTGTATGGTGGTGCCCTGCGTAGGTGTAGCTGAAGGGGATTTTTTCGGAGTCGGGCAGCTCGCACATATCGCAGCAGGTCTTGGTGCTCAGAATGCGGTACATATGCCCGAAGCTCGAAAGCGAGGGCACCAGCTCGATATGGCGCGCGGCGCAGTAATCGTCCAGCTCCATGATTTCCTGTGCGGTCAGCGGCGTATCCTCGCGCCACGCCTCGCTCAGATTGCGGAACAGGTAGGTGTGCTCGATGTAAAGCTGCCACTGGTTGATTTTATGGCGGCAGAGGATGTCGGCCACCTGTTTCAGGTAGTCGAGCTTCGGCACACGCCCGCGGGAGCAGTCCTGATAATACCCACGGTTCGCAAGGTCAGGCCAGTCCTCGACTTCGAGGGCGGGCAGCACCGCGCCGTGCTGCTCTATGTACTGGCAAAGCGTCTGCACACCGTTGCACAGTGCTTCGTCACTGCCCGCTTTCAGGGTGACACCGCCGGGCGCGACGGTCAGGGTGTAATGGTCGGCGGGCAGGGCGGTGTTGATCGTCAGCACCATGTCCCCCGCTTTCGGCTTGCCGCGTGTAAAAGGCACGTCGAGACCGGCGTAATCTCGCAGGCAGCTTTGCAGCATCTGGGCGTAGAGCAGTGCGGCAGGCTCGGTGCCGACCAGCGTGATATGGCTCTGCGCGTCCAGCGTGCAAGCCCCCGTCAGGTGGTTGATCTTATGGGGATTTGGCAGAAATTCCATTTTCCTATCCTCGTAAAAAAGAAACACGGGCGGTGGGCGTATATGCCTACCGCCCGTGTAGAATTGTTCGGACTTTTATTTTTAAGACATTGCCTTAACGAATACGAATCGTCTTGATCTCATACGGCTTGACCGTGAAGGTGATCTTGCCGCCCTCGACCTCGACCGGCTCGCCGTCGGGCTGCTCCAAGCAGTTGCAGCTCTCGGCGGTGGTGAAGGGCAGGTTCCAGTCCAGCGTGACGTTCGTCAGGCTGTTCTCGCTCTCGTACATACGCACGATGGTGCCGTCCCCGTCCTCGGCGCGCTTGACGGTTTCCAGCACAACGTTGGAAGCATCCAGGCTGGCCAGGCTGAAGCTCTCGCCGGGGTTACCGCCCTTGACCGCCAGCGCGGGCTGGTTGAGGAAGAACGCCTGCGGCACCGTGCCGGCCGCCTGCCACTTTTCGGCGTGGGGGTAGATGGCGTAGGTGAAGTGGTGGACTTCCTGATCGGTGGTGGGGTTCGGCTCAATGCCGGACTTGATGAGGGTCAAGCCGATGACGGAATTTCTGACCGAGTGGCCGTACTTGCAGTCGTTCAGCATGCTGACGCCGTAGTGACCCTCGCTCAAATCCATCCACTTCTGACCGCAGCTTTCAAAGCGGGCGCGATCCCAGCTGGTGTTGGCATGGGTCTTGCGGGTCAGGTTGCCGTACTGAATTTCAAATGTAGCTTCATCCGTATGGACATTGACCGGGAAGTGAACCTTCAGCAGGCTCTGATGCTCGTGCCAATCCACCGTGGTGACGAACTCGATTCGACGCTGGTCGGCGTAGAAGTGGATATCCTGCTGGATAGTAGAGTTGCTGTAATTGCGTTCAATGTGCAGCGTGGCGCGCGCAGGACCGTTTTCCGTCCAAGTGAAAGCCTTGAGGACGGTGACATCCCAGAACTTCTCGGTATAGAAAATATCGATGTCCCAGTTATCGTAGTAGATGGGTTTATCCTCGTAGACACGGAACAGGTTGCCCACCTGACCGGCCTGCAACACCTCGCGGCGGTTTTCCTTGTCGAAGATGCCCGCCATTTGGCCGTGCTCGTCAAAGGTGACGGTGTAGAACGGCGTCTCGATGCTGCGACCGTCGGCGGAAATACCAAACGGCGTGACCGCGGCGGCGGCGCTGACGGCGGCGAAAGTCTTGCTGCCCTTGGCAGGCAGGTTCCTGATAAACGCCACCGCGCCGTCGGCAGTCTGCTGCACGGGATACACGTTACCCGCTTCATCCTGCAAAGCCTCTGCCTTGCAGTCGCCCAGCTCGATGACGTCGTCGCGCTCGAAGCCTGTGGTGTTGTAAACGGTCACGCCCTCGCCTGCCGGGGTCAGCGCGTTCAGACGCTCCTCGCGCAGGGCAGTGATCTCGGCTTCCATCTCAGCGTACTCTTTCTTCGTGACCTCGTACACCTCATGGATGGAGGAGCCGGGCAGGATGTCGTGGAACTGGTTGATGAGGATACCGTGCCACAGTTTGTCGATCTCGGCTTCCGGGTAGGCGATCTTGGCCTGTGCCAGCAGGCTGAGCAGTTCGAGATCCATCATGTGCAGCTCGATCTTGCGGTTGGAGCGCTTGTTGCGCGCCATCGAAGTGTAGGTGCCGCGGTGATACTCGAAGTAGAGTTCACCCTCCCAAGTGGGCAGGCGTCGATTGTCCTCAACGCGCTTGGCCAGCTCGTCAAAGTAGGTACGTGCAAACGCTTGGCGAACCTTGGGCAAGCCTTCAATTCCCTTTTCCATACGGGTCGAGGTTTCCAGCATAGCACGGGTGGGGCCGCCGCCGCCATCGCCGTAGCCGTAGGAAATCAGAATATCGTTGTTGATGTCCTTCTGCTGGTAACGGTGCCAGCCTCCGATGAGCGCATCAGGGTGCAAAATACCGTTGTAAGTCGTGAAGAAGTCGTTCTCACTTTGTCCGACCCCCAACGTTGTGACCAGATGCGTCAAGATTTCGGTTCCGTCAATGCCGCGCCACTTAAAGGTGTCGTAGGGCATCTTATTGAACTGGTTCCATGCCAGCTTGGTGGTCATGAAATAGTCAATGCCGCACTTTGCCATGATTTGGGGCAGTGCGCCGGAGTAACCAAAGACATCGGGCAGCCACAGGATGCGGTTGTCCACGCCAAATTCTTCTTTGAAGAACCTTTTCCCATACAGGAACTGGCGAACCAGACTCTCGCCGCTGGTCAGGTTGCAGTCAGCCTCGACCCACATGCCGCCTTCCGGCTCCCAGCGCCCTTCGGCAACACGCTGCTTGATCTGCTCGTACAGTTCGGGGTAGCGCTGCTTCAGGAAGTAGTACAACTGGGGCTGACTGGACATAAACTTGTAGTTCGGGTACTCCTCCATGAGTTTGAGTACCGTGGCAAAGCTGCGGCAAACCTTCTCGCGGGTCTGGGCAACCGTCCACCACCATGCCACATCGATGTGGGTATGCCCGATGCAGCTGGCAATAACCTCGTCATGCCCGGCCAAATCCGTGTACAGCGCTTTGGCAAGGTAAGCGCGGGCAGCGGCAACGCTCTGATAGAAGCTCTCGTTGTAAGGGGTGCGCAGGTCGATGAGATTCACAGCCTCGTTCAGCACATTTTCCAAATCTCGGCGGGACTTGCCGTCCTCCTCCAGACGCGGGAATGCCTCCAGCGGCACAACAAGGTCGTAGTACAGCCCTTCGATTTCCGGGTCAATTTCGCGCAGGTCAACGATAAGGTTAAACTCGGTGTGCAGGATGCCGGTGTAGCTTTGCAGCTCCAAGCGGTAGGTGCGGCCGCCCTGCGCGTGGCGGTCCAGCAGAATGTCACGGTGGTTCATATCGACACCCTGCGTCACCTTGCCATCGACAAACAGCAGAAACTGCGGATTCTTCGCGTCATCCCATTCGTCGATCTGGGTGCAGACGTGCATCCACAGCGGCTTGCCGTCCATCTCCTGCGGCACGGTCACATCGGCGCGGAACCAATAGTGCTTATCGGGACCGTACCAGTGCATCGTGCGGCTGTCAAACGGCTCGAAGGGGGCGGGGTCAGCGTCCGCGTCCTCCGGACGCAGGAGGTTGCCCGGCTTGATGAGCCAGTTACTTGTCTCAAACTTCTGCTTGACGGAGAGTTTTTTCAACTCTGCGCAGATGCCATTGACGCGCTTATCCAAAAAATCGATCGTGCGCATAGGTCAATTTTCCTTTCTTTTAATATAAGGGATGGATTCTTAGGCAATACATCCTTCATCAATGGAATGTATCAAAGTTAAAATCATGGTAATGAAATCCCAGCCAGCGGAAATTTACATCACCGGGGAATTTAGGCGGCTCCAATGTTCGGAAGTATCCTGCCGCATCTTCATGCCCCCTTACAACGATCAGAAAGAGTTCTTTTTAATGTAATCCAGCACGCGGTCCACAGTGGTAAAAGCCAGACCCGTAACGGTGTCGGCGCAGCCGTAGTACATGGCAATGCGGCCCGTGGCTGCATCGGTGAGCGTTGCACAGGGGAAGGTAACGTTCGGCACGTCGCCGACGCACTCGTACAACTCATGCGGGGCCAGCAGATAGTCCTTGCCGCGGTATTTCACCTTCCACGGCTCGTCAATATCCAGCAGCGCTGCGCCGATGCGGTACACATAACCGTTGCAGGTGTTGATAACGCCGTGGTAAATCAGCAGCCAGCCCTCATCGGTCTCAATGGGAATAGGTCCGGGACCAATCTTCATACTCTGCCAAGCAGATTCGTCACCTTTGACCGCACCCATGATAAAGCGGTGGCGACCCCAGTAAATCATATCTTCACTCTGGCTGACAAAGATGTCGCCAAACGGGGTATGACCCGTATCGCTGGGGCGGCTCATCATCATATAACGCCCCTGAATTTTGCGGGGGAACAGCACGCCGTTGCGGTTGTAAGGCAGGAACGCATTCTCCAGCTGATGGAACGTCTTGAAATCCTCGGTCCATGCAATGCCGATGGTGGGACCGTGATAGCCATTGCACCAAGTGACATAGTATTTACCGTCCATGTAGCAGACGCGCGGGTCATAGCGGTACTCGCGGTTCGTAACCTCGGGGTCTTCGCCTACCAGATGAATCGGGGTATCATCAATATCCCAGTGGATGCCGTCCTTGCTGAAGCCCGCGAAAATGTCCATGCTGATGGACAGGCTGTCACAGCGGAACACTCCGGCAAAGCCATCCTCGAACGGCACAACAGCGCTGTTGAATACGCTGTTGGAGCGTGCGTTGCCGTCACGACCGATGATGGGGTTTGCATCATAACGCCAGAACGGGGTACAGGTATTTGCGGGCGGATCCTGCCACGGAATGTTGGGCAGTGCGTTGCCAATGATCTTAGCCATATTTTTCTCCTCACGATTCAGTACACTTTATCTGAATCTGTTAAATAATAAAATCGGGAGCGGGAACTTGCGTCCCGCTCCCGTAGGTTCCCCTGTATCGGGGTCACTATTTGAAATTACTTATTGGGCAGCCATGAAGGCATCGACCTGAGCCTGTGCCTCGGCAACGATCTCGTCAAAGCCGGCGCCGCGCAGCTCTTCCATCATCTGAGGAACCATAACCTCAGGATCAGCGGTACCGGTCATCAGTTCGCCCTTGTAGCGCTCAGCGATCTGGATGCAGTTGGCCAGCTGGTCAGCGATGTTAGTGGTATCGAGGGAGAAGCCCAGCAGGACGGAAGGCTCGGCCTTCTCGTTCAGTTCCTTGACCTCGTCGTACTGGTTGAAGTCGAAGTCATCGGTCGGGGTGACGGTGAAGAAGCTGCCCTGCGTGTAGCCGGCCATCGACCAATCGGCATTGTTCTTGTGAACCTTGGTCTTGCTGTCATCGGTATAATCCCAGTTGTCGCCCTGAACGCCGTAGAAGAACAGGTCACGGCAGTAGGTATCGGTGTTGATCAGCTGCAGGAACTCCAGAGCCTTGTCGGGATGTGCGCAGTTGGCGGAGATGCAGTTCAGCGAGCCGCGGACAGTCTCGTTGGAGACGATGGTCGGGCCCCACTTCTGGGCAACGGCCTCAACGCCGCACTGCGGACCCCAAGTGGTTGTGGCAGCACCGGACCAGCCCTGTGCGATGGAGCAAGCCTTGTAGTTGGCATCCTCCGGGCGGGTAGCAGCATCAGAATTGATGATGCCTTCATTGTACCACTCATGGAAGGTCTTCAGAATCTGCTTGACATCGTCCTGCTCGACAACAGCAACAACCTTGGCGTCCTTGTCGTCATAGCGCACGCCCATCGGATAGAGACCGGCACCCATCTGATCATACATGTAGTACTGATAGCCGCCGCCTGTTTTAGGCAGGGGGAACGAAGCCTCACCGTCAGCATCCTTAATGCTCTTCAGAGGAGCCGTCAGTTCACTCAGGTCGGTGATGCCCAGCTCCTTGGTGTAGTCATAGCCGGTAGCGTCGACCTTTGCCTTATCCCAAACGACATACTCGCTCTGGGAGGAATCCTTGTAGGTGGGCACACCGTAGATCTTACCGCCGACCTCGCAGGCCTTCCAGTAATCCTCAGGAAGGGAAGCGTACAACTCAGGGGCAACGTCCTTCACCATGTCGGTGATGTCGAGGAAAGCTCCGGTGTTGACATCGTTGTTATAGGTGTTAACGTTGGTGAACAGGATGTCGTAGTCGCCGCTGGTGTTCACGATAACATTGCGGCGGGTCTCCCAATCGCCCCAGGAGACGATCTCCATATCGATGTTGACACCGATTTTTTCCTCCAGATAGGGGTTGATCTGTGCAAGCCATGCATCGTAGTTGGACGGCATACCGCTGCCGACGGCCACCCACTTCAGGGTGACGACTTCGTCAGAAGATGCGGCAGCAGAAGCGGTGCTGTCACCGGTGCTGGCAGAGGCAGAGGTAGAGGTAGAGGAACCGCCGCCGCAAGCTGTGAGGCTCAGAGCCATGGTACCTGCCATGCCCAGGGCAACTGCTTTGTTGAGCTTTTTCATTTGTTTTTCTCCTTTTCATGTGATTGCTTATTTTCTTTCCCTTAACAGGGAAGGAATTCGAGTGTTGACAGTCCGGCTTTACCGTTTGGAATCCATGTCTTTAACCCTTGACTGCACCAACCGTCAGACCGGAGATAAAGTATTTCTGGAAGAAGGGATACGCACAGGCGATGGGTATAACAATGACGACCGCGATAGCCATACGAACAGCCTCAGACGGCATTGAATTGCGGTACTGCTGCAGGCTCAACCCGGCAGAGGGGTTGTTGGCGATGTATTCAAGATTCTTCATCATGTTGTTCAACAGCGCCTGCAGGGAAACCAGCTTGGAATCCGAGATGTACAGGGCGGATTGGAACCAGTCATTCCAGTACCCGAAGGTCAGGAACAGGGCGATGGTTGCAAATACAGGCTTGGAGATAGGCACCACGATGCGCCAAAAGATCTTCATCTGGGACGCCCCATCAATTTTGGCAGATTCAATAATGGAGTCCGGCACCGTTGTGCGGAAGAAAGTCTTGCAGATGATGACATTGAAGCTGCTCATCGCCAGCGGCAGGATCAAACACCACAGCGTATTGTTCAAGTGCAGCATATTGGCGACAACAACATAGTTTGCGACCATGCCGCCGTTGAAGATCATCGGGATAAATACCATCCATGTGAAGAATCCCTTGAGCTTATAGTTCGGGCGGGAGAGAACGTAGCCGATCATCGTCGTCAGCAGAACGCCCAGCACCGTGCCGACGACGGTGACGACGACGGAGATCAGCAGCGCGCGGCCGATGGTTCCGCGCTCGTTCCACAAAAAGGTATATGCCGCATTGGAGTAGGTTTCCGGAAAGAGACGGTAGCCGTACTTCGTGATGGAATCCGTGGAGGAGATAGAAATCATGAAAACATAGAACAGGGGGAACATGCAAACAAAGGACAGCAGCACAAACAGCGCATTGAACCCTGCGTTCGTTGCGGGCTTGATCTGATTTAAGCGAAACGCCGCCTTAGCTTCTTCTTTTTCCAGCGCCTTTTCTTCGGCTTTAGCCTTACGTTTTTCAGTCAGAGACATTTTTTGTGAACCTCCCATCCTCAAATAATGGCACTGTCTTCATCAATTTTGGAGACAATGAAGTTTGCAGCCAGAACGGTAAAGCAGCAGCAGACGGCCTGGAACAGACCCGCAGCAGCTGTCTTGCCGATGGTAACATTGCTCTGCAAAGCCTGATACACATAGGTGTCAAAGGTGCTGGCAACATTGTACAGCGAATTCGGTACACCCTGCGTAACCTGATAGAACAGACCAAAGTCAGAGTAGAAGATGCGGCCGATGTTCAGGATGAACATCATGACGATGATGGGTTTCAGCGAAGGAATGGTAATGTACTTCGTCTGCTGCCATTTGGTAGCACCGTCCAACGTGGCCGCCTCGTACAGAGTACTGTCGATGCCGGTAATGCTGGCAAGATATACGACCATGCTGTAGCCCATCGTCTTCCACACCTGCATAAAGGTCAGGATAACCGGCCAGTACTTCGGCTGAGAGTACCACATGATTTTATCGCCGCCGAAGAACTGCACAATGGTGTTCATCAGACCCTTATCAGGGTTCAGGAAAGCGTAGACGAAGTAGCTTACAACAACCCAGGACAGAAAGTGGGGGAAGAACATCATCGTCTGGTAAGCCTTGGAGGCAACGCGGCTGTAAATTTGGTTGATGATGACCGCCAAAGCAACGGGAATCACAATATTCAGCACGATAAACAGCAGATTATACAGCAGCGTATTGCGCAACAGCATCGTGAAGGTGTTGCTGGTCAGGAAGAACTTGAAGTTATCAAAGCCGACCCAATCGCTGTGGAATAAGCTGTAGAGGAAGCTCTTTCCCGGAGTGATCTTGAAGTTTTTAAATGCAATGATCAGACCAAACATTGGCAGGTAGCAGAACACCGCATACCACACCATAGCCGGCAGACCCAGCAAAGTCAGTTCCGTATCATCGCGGGTCCAGCGCTTACGACGCGGCTTCGCTGTGGCAGCGGATGTTTCTTTTTTCATAGTATTTACTCCCTTCTTTTTGTGAACATCGTAGGAATCCGCAGCATCTCGGCAGTTAACACAGCGTTAACTATTGTACGGTTTGTGTTTCTGTATGTTATATATATGTTACCTTATGTGTATGCATTTGTCAATCACCAATTTGCACAAATCGCGTGTTCCATCTCCATTTTGTCTGTTTATACATCATTTTCGTTCTATTTTTGTGAAACTTCACCGACAGACAAGCAAATTCTATTAACATTTGTTAATTTACTTGTTGCCAAACCTCAATCTTCGTGCTATAATTACAGTATCCTATTTACGGAGGTTTTCCTTATGAGCAAGCCAACCATGCAGGAAATTGCCGATGCGCTTTCCATCTCCCGTATAACGGTATGGAAAGCGTTAAGTAACCGTCCCGGCGTTTCAGACAGTCTGCGTACGCAAGTACATCAGAAGGCAAAAGAAATGGGCTACTTTCAAGCGGAAGAATCAGCACAGTCCCTTCCGCGCTCTCGCACGGTAGCTGTGGCGGTTTGTCGGCCGGAATCTTCTTTGTTTTGGATGCAGATCATCCATCAAATCGCAAAGGATTTGTCCGCGCACAACGTCAACCTGATGTACACCTATCTGCCCACGCACTATAAGGACGGCTACACGCTGCCGGAGCCGTTGACCAACGGTTCTGTGGAGGGTGTTATTGTGCTGAATACCTATTCTGCCCCCATACTGCAGATGTTGGCAGATCTGCCGCTGCCCAAAGTGTTTCTGGACACCGTCCCCACCATGCCCTCCAGCCAACTGCACGGAGACCTTTTATTTATAGAAGGCCGCACCTTGGTGCGGCAAATCACAAATCGGTTGCTGGACCGCGGCTACCTCAAGCTGGGCTTCATCGGCGATGTAGAATACGCCCAAACGAACAAGGACCGTTACAAGGGTTTTTTGGATGCCCTGCATGACCACAATTTGTCCCCTGATCCCACCTACTGTATGACAGGCGCTTTGGGTCTGCGCACCCATTACGAGGAGGTCAGCCGATTCCTTGATTTTCTGCCTTCCATGCCAGATGCCTTTGTCTGCGTCAGTGACTATATCGCGCACTTTATCCAACGATATTTTGAAGAACGCGGCATTGATGACGACAGACGCATCGTGCTGACAGGTTTTGACAACAACAGTGAGTATTTGAATATCGCAGACTCCATCACAACAGTAGATGTTCAACCGAAAACAATCGGTTCCCGTTTGGCTGCCAAAATACTGTTTGTCATGTCGCACCGCAATGCATCCACAGAGGTAAGCTATGTGTCTTCAAACATTCTCTACCGCGGAGCATTGGCAAAATAAAGCTAGAGCAACACCGCACAATTTCCGCCTTACGGCTTAAGCACCGCTCCGGCGGCTGCGGCACTTAGAATTGTGCGGTGTTGCCTTATCCGTGCGCGCTCATTCGGGCGCGCTTCAGCTTGTCGAAAAACCACATTCCTTGTCTATCGTGCTGCGTAAAGGTGGGCGTGAAGCATTCCGTCCCGGTGTGGAACAACTGCTCGGTTCCTGCATGGAGTTCTACATGTCGGACGATGGTGCCGCCCGCGTTGATGCGCAGGGCAGCGTACTAATTGCTGCACGCGATGTTCCGCTGGTTTACATGGGCAGCATGCAGCATCATCTCATTCAGCTCTGCAATGGCAAGACCGAGAATAACGACCGCCCACTCTATTCATGGGTTATGAACAACAACTGGGGAACAAACTTCAAAATGGATCTGTCGGGCTTCTGTCAGTATGATCACTCTCTCTGGCTGTCGGATGTCACAGAACCCGATGCAGCAATGAACGAACTGCACGAACAGCTGTTTGACCCCTATGTATTGATTACGCACTAATTTTTTCGCTTATCATTGTGTTTTTTCTATTATGAATTGGACTGTTTTTGTATTCGGAATGATTGTAGCGGCAGCGCTGCTGATTCTTGCACTTTTTTTGTTGTGCAGAAATTGTCGTTCTTTAAAAGTCAGAAAGCCGCAGAATAAATAGAGCCGTCTCGTTGGAGTTGAACAAATGACAGAAGAATTATTGCAAAAGTCATATTGGGTTCATTGCCCAATTTGCAATGGCAAAACGCGAGTAAAAATCTATGCGAATTCCATTCTGCTCAGATTCCCTCTATACTGCCCTTACTGCAAAACAGAACGATCCGTTGATATAATCAATTGCAAAATTTATTTTTCAACACCCAAATAAATTGAAAGAGGCTCCGACTTTTAATAGCCGGGGCCTCTTTCAAACTAATGCAACAGCGTCTACTTCATTACGCTTACGCGTATGCGCCAGTATATCTCTGGAAACATCCAACAGCATTTCCAACTCTTCATCTGTACACCCTGCCAGCAATCGCTTGAATTGATCTACTGTACTGCCATCGGATGTCTGCTCTGGGTAAAAGACTTTGTTCGCGTCAATTTCCAATAAACGAATCAGTTTATACACCGTTTTGAATTCCGGGTTGGCAATTCCACGCTCTATATTAGAAATAGATTTCCCGGCTTTTCCTACATACTCGCCAACTTCATCCTGCGTATAGCCATGAGCAACACGCGCAGACTGTACGGTTTCGCGCAGAGCAGCAGAAAATTCATATAGGTCGGCCATCTCTCATACCCCAAATACATTTGTTCTTTCGTCATAAACTTACAAATATATTGTAGCTTTGCGCAAACCGGAAGTGAACGAAAGTATTTTCCATATTGTATAGAACTATTTTTCTTTCAAAAGGAGAGATACATTTCGTGCCTGTCTGTACCATGCGATTCAACCGACAGACTTTAAGACATACCGTTTTCTAGCTGCTTTCCGGGTCAGGCGCGTTGTGCACTGGAAATAAAATTCTACACAGCATACAGATTCATCAGATTTTGTCGTATTGATGATTTTGTATGCTGTTTTTGTTTTGCTCAAAATCATTGCCGTGGACCGCCACTCTCCATCAGTTTGAAAAATTCAATCTGATGGGAGATACATATGCAATTCCTGCACAAGAAAAAATAGACAAAGTCGAAAAAAATATCGAGGAATTGTGCAAAAGTTGCACCATTCCTACCTTACGATGTAATCATAGCGAAATCGGAAAGGTAGAAACTCGAATGAGGCCGAATGAACGGCAAAAAAGAATTATCGAGTTACTTAGCTTTCGCAGACATGAAACAATAGGAAATTTTGCAAACGAATTTGGAGTCTCGCGAGATACAATCAAGCGAGACATCATCACATTGCAAGAAGAATATCCTATCATTTCTGAGAGAGGTTATGAGGGCGGTATATCGTTGCCGGATGGCTACTACATAAGCAAAAAGCATCTAACCCCGAAACAGGTAGATGCTATTCATGAGTGTATCGCAACAGCCAATCCGGAACTGCGTTCGATTTTAGTATCTATCCTTAATGATTTCGCTTGGTAGTCCTATTGGGATCGTCTCGCACCTTGACAACTGAATACCCAGCATAACAGGTACGTTCCTTTCCCGGCAAGCCCGGCGGGCGGTTTGGCAAACCACAATGTGCGGCAGGAAAAGATTACAATGATACGCCAGCAGCCTCCCGCGTCAGAGGG
>PPYF01099857.1_pt1 | contig 12551 bp, 9 predicted proteins | sample 1559871 | NCBI WGS metagenome assembly PPYF01 (sample SAMN08240021, study PRJNA423297) | Human gut metagenome, whole genome shotgun sequencing project. | reverse complement strand
GGCCACGGATTTCTCAATGTCCGTACCGCCGCCCAACTGGAATCAAAACAGCAGAGCCACAGGGTCTTCGCATTTTTCCTTTAACAAATTCTGTCCGGTTTGTCCAGCAGACTGCTTTTTCCTGTCTTCCTTCTGCTTTTTCCTGAAAACGCGGGTCAGCATGATAACGGCCGCAGCTGCCAGCACCAATTCTTACGTGAACCGGGCATAGGCAAGGCCGTGCATGACCGCCTTTGGCACCGATGTCTGCTCAAATAAAACCGTCTTCTGGTTATCCATCATTTGTATACAATCTCCTTGCCTGGCGCAGCAGGCCGCTGCGCGCGCCTCCTTTTATTCTATCACGGCAGAGATTGCAAAACAAGACGTTCATTTTATCCCATGGGAACCGGATAACATTGGTGCACGGCGCAGAATCGGGAATACCGGGTCGTGGATCTGTTCCCCTGTTCCCAGCCGCGGCCAGAAGTCCTAATCCAAAGTCATCGCAGGTTGCCGCATTAGTAAGGTAATACACATCAATATCATCTGTGTCATCACAGGCAGACGTTGCCCAGAAGGTAGTCTCATCATAGGGTGCGCCGCAGCTCTTGATGGCAATATGTGCCAGTTCCTGCCTGGTAACCGGGTGCATTTTTAGGAACCAGTTTCCCTGCTTCAACCGCACTTAAGCTTCATCATAAAGCGCTTTCATCCTTGCCCCGCACAAGGCGGCATTTTCCGGGATTGTGTTCTCCAGGGTGCCGTATAGGAACGGCTTCTCCTGTTTTATGAACTTCATGATTGATGTATAATCCATCTCACCTGTTCCTGCGCCCACTGCCTTCAGCCCATGGCCTTCGGGCACGCGGATGAAATCCTTAAAATGCACCATGGCAATATCCGGACCCAGAAGCTCCATTGCCTCTGCAAATACCTCTTCCCTGCGGTCCACATTATCCAAATCCAGCATATTCACCGGGTCGAACAGAATCTGAAGGTTGGGGGAACCGATCTCATCCAGAACGGTGCGCGCACGCCTGGAATTCCATACAATGTGCCGGGCCACCGGCTCCAGCGCAAGGATTACCCCAAACTGTTCCGCACATCGCACCACCGGCTTAACATTCTTTATGAAGGTGGACAGGGCCGCGTCCGTCCTGCATTCAGGGCAGTATTTATACTCCGGGTTTGGGGCTCCTGTTTCTGTTCCCACCATACCGCAGCCCAGGAGGGATGCGAAGCGGATATGGGCGTAGTATTTCTCCAGGGACACACGGATTACCTCCGGGTCCGGGTGGGCCAGATTCAGGTAATTGCCAAGAACAGCCACATCCATCTGGTTCTGTTCAAACAGATGCTTCAGATAATGGGCATAGCCGGGTGTCAGGGCAGAAGGGCCGCAGGGGTATTCCTTCATTGCCTTGCTAAGGGCCAGGTGGACACAGGCATAGCCTTTTTCCCGCACAATGGGGAGAAGTTCTTCAATGGGCAGCTTTTCCGCGTCATGGAGGCGCAGTCCTAATTGGAGCATGAATGATTCCCCTTTCTTCTCAGCTGTTCACTTACCGCCATCATGCAGGCAGCCGCGCCATGCTGGTTGTCGGTCATCTGTGCCTCACTGATGTAGTACTCCGGGGTTCCGTTGCGGTCCTTCCGGTTATGGGGGTCCGGTCCGGCGCCCAGGCCCGCGCTTGCGCAGATTCCGTGGAGGTGCCAGCCATCCTCCTCTTTTTTAAGCCAGGTACGGCGGATGCCTTCAAGGACCTCATTTCCTTTATCCCAATAGGAATCGCCAAGCATCCCAAGGCGGGCGCCCTTCATCAGGGCATAGGCTGTCATGGCGCTTCCCGATGTCTCGGGATAATTGCCTGGAAGGTCAGCATGGTCCACAACCTGGAGGAACATATGGGATTCCCTGTCCTGATACTGCAAAAGGCCATCCAGACCGTTTTTAAGAAGCAACACCAGTTCCTCTGCCCGGGGCGTATAATCCTTTGCCAGCCCGTATACATCCGCCAGCGCCATAAGGAACCATCCTTCTGCCCTGAGCCATACCCCGGGGCTGCGGCCGGTTACCGGATCCGCCCAGTCCGCCTTACGGCTTACATCGCATCCATGCAGGTACAGCCCTGTCTTTTCGTTCCACAGCAGGCAGTGGGTGCTTTGAAACTGGTCCATGATATCATCCCACCGTTCCTCACCGTTTTCCGCCAGGCATTTTGCGTAAAATGGCATGGCCATGTAAAGGCCGTCCAGCCACACCTGGTTGGGGTAAATGTCCTTATGCCAGAAGTTGCCGGTGGCTGTCCGGGGATAATGTTCCAGAAAAGCATAAGCCTTCTCAACCCCGCGGCCATACCGCCCATCCCCGGTCAGGTCCCGGAGGATCCGCAGGGATTTGCCAAAACTGACCTTATCAATATTATTTTCATCCTCTTTCCAGTTGGCAACCCTGCCGTCCTCATCCACCAGCCACTTACCGGCATCAAGGATGTAACGGTTCCAGCGCGGGTTGCCGGTAACATCCGCCAGGAAGGCTGCTCCGGTTACACAGAGGTCATTCTTATAATTCCAGGGCCTTTCACTGAGGAAACGGGGAAATGCCGTTTCCATGTACTGTGAAAAATACTCTAACCACATATCGCTTCAATCTCCTTCACACTCTATAAAATTCACTGAACCGTCAAACGGCCGCTCAGATACCAGCAAAATCAGCAACCCGGTTTAAAATCCCGGCGGCCTCTCCAATGGTAACAGGGCGCCGGGGCCTAAAACATCCGTCCGGTTCCAGGCTCATGAAGCCAAAATACAAAGCGCGGGCCACATTGGTGCCGTAATTATTGTTTACCAATGCCGCATCGGCACAGACAGGCATGGTACTGGAGGCATTGCGGTAATTCACGCCGCAGGCCTGCATGGCTACCGTGGCCATCTCCTGGCGGGTGACATAGCCGTCCGGCCGAAGCAGAGACACATGACCGTCCGGCCAAGGCCGCCTCTCCAGTGCAAGGAACCCATTCCCCACCGCAATCCTCAGCGCCTCACTGCACGCCTCACCGTCCTCTCCTCCCCAGCGCAGCGCCGGGTCTGCCAGTGGCAGCAGCATCCCTGCAAGCTGTTCCCGGGTTATGACTGCGTCTGCCGGTATGGCTCCCGGGAACTCCCACATTCCCCGGCAGTACAGCCGCTGCCACTCATAACCCCAATCACTGCCGGACAGCCCCTTGGGAAAAACCCGGTACTCATGGCTGGTTTCGGTATTTCCCTTATGGTCTGTGACCGTCACCCGTATGAAATCTGCTGTCCCAGGAACAGGGAACTGCTCCCCTTGCCCGGCCTGCTTCCAGGCAGCGCCGTCAGTGGCTGTCTGCCAGCTATACATAAAGTCCATATCCCCGCCGCAGGCCCTTGCTTCGGCCTTTACGGTTTCCCCGTTTACGGGAACGCCAAGGATACGGACACCGCCAGGACGCGGAAAGCTTTTTCCGTTGATTATCACATCGTCAACCACAGGCTCCTTCCAGTTCATGCTGCGCATGGGCCGGACCACCCCGTCTATGCGGATGTTCCTCAAGGTCAGGCCGGTAACAGGAACTTCGTCAAATGCCTCCAGGAAAATCCCGTAATCGCCTCCGTGGGCAATGATGTTTTCAATGGTTATATTGTGGAATACCGGCAGGTCACTGCCATTTCTCCCATCTTCATAAAGCATGGTGCCGTGGACCGCCGCCCCGTGGACATGGTCCATCACACTGTCCGCCAGTATGATGTCCTCCACCCTGCCTCCACGGCGGGCATTGGTCTTTAAGCGGAGCGCATAGGTCAGGTTAGGGCTGCTGAACCGGTTATTGACAGCCAGCACACGGCGGATCCCGCCGCTCATCTCACTGCCAAGGGCAATCCCGCCATGGCCGTCTGCAAACTCATTATTTTCTATCAGTACATTCTCACAGGGTATGTTGGCCATGCGGCCGTCCCTGTCCCGGCCGGATTTCAGGCTGATACAGTCGTCTCCTGTGTCGAACCGGCAATTGCAGATATGTACGCCATTGCAGCTCTCCGGGTCGCAGCCGTCATTGTTGGCGCCATGGCTATACAATGTGACGCCGTCCACCAGCAGGCTGCGGCACATCACCGGGTTCAGCTGCCACATGGGGCTGTTTTTCAGGGTAAATCCCTGAAGGAGCACCCGGCTGCAGCGGATGGGCTGTATGAAATTTGGCCTCAGGTAATGGCCCGGGCCAAAGACCCTCTGCTCAACAGGCACGCCGTCCATATTCATCCGGCGCAGGGCCTTGCGGTCCTCCAGCTGAAGGTCCGGCTTATCATCGGACCATGCGTCCTCCACCTGATGGTGCCAGTTCCACCAGTGGCCGGAATCCGCTCCCCCGTCCAGGGTTCCTTCCCCGGTAACAGCGATATCATGGGCATCGCAGGCATAAATCAATGGGCTGAAGTTATAACAGGGCGCGGCCTCCCAGTGTGAGAAAACCACCGGATAGTGAAGCTGCGGATTTTCATTGACAAATGACAGCACGGACTCCCTGTCCTGAAGATGAAGCTCCACCCTGCTTTTCAGTTCCAATGCGCCGGTGCGGATTATGCCGCCGGGAAGCATGAGCCTGCCTCCGCCTTCCCTGCTGATTGCATCTATGGCCTGCTGCAGGGCCTGTGTCTGGACAGCCCCGCTGTCAGGAACCACGCCAAACAAACAGGCAGGGAACTCCCGGTCAGGAATATCCGGTCTTTCTATCTGTTTCAGGATTGTCTCCCTCAACTGTAATTTATCCATGGAAAACCTCCTGATTGGTTTTGATTTCTTCATAACTGTCTATTAACTGTCCAAGATGGACAGCCAGATTCTCCCCATGCCATTGGTGGGGCCCTTCGCATATTTCATGAATCACAAGGCCGGGCGCATCCGTCAGCCTGTATGCATTCCGGATAATGTCCACCTGCTCCGCGGCATTGACAATCCCGCGCGGCCCGTTCAGCCTGTCGCCCCGGCAGGACTGGATAAGAAGGGGCCTTGGGGCAATCAGGCTGGCAATATCCCCCATATCCAGGTGTTCCCAAAGATGAGGTACATAGTTGCAGGAACAGTTCTGGTTCAGGGCCAGCAGCGCATCCCGGTATCCGTACATGTAGCCGCTGATTACAGCCAGCCTGATCCGCTCATCCAGTGCGGACAGCCAGAGGGTCTGCATCCCGCCGCCTGAAAATCCCAGGCAGCTGACAGCCTCCATATCCCATTCCCCACGTTCCATAAGGTAATCCACAACGCGCATCAAATCCCAGGCCAGCATTCCGGCCACAGGGATGCCCAGGGGCTCCCCCATATGGGCCAGGCGGTAACAGTCACCCTTCATGGCGGTTGCCGCATCCTTAGTGTCCTCCAGGTCCTCACGCCGCTCCCCGAAGCCACGGCAGTCCGGGCAGACCGCCACATACCCAAGCGTGGCAAGCTGATAGCCGTAGTCATAGTGGTACTGCCGGATTTTATCCCGGACCGGCCCATAACCATCCAGTCCGGCCACTGAATATTTTCCAGCCCCATTATGTCCGGGCGGGCATATGAAGGGGCGGGAGGAGCATCCGGCCCCCGGAGGGACCAGCACGAACATGGGCATCCATACATCCGGTTCCACCTGGATTCTTATGTGTTCCCTCCTGATTCCTCCGGGCAGCAGGAGGACACCCTCCAGAACCGGGGACAGGCCGCAGTCCTCCATCTTATCAAGCCCCAAAAGCCCGTGAAGAAGGGACCTGGTCTCTGACCGCCACTGCTCAAACTCTCCTCTGGTGTCTCCCCGGAAGGAATCCCTGCGTGCATACCGGTCAAACTTCCTGAGCATGGAGGGAAGGATGCCATAGCATTGTTCCATCCTGGGCAGGCTGTTATTTGAATCAGTCATCCTTTGCTTCGCTCCCGCCGGCAGCAGGCACCGCGGCCTCTGCTTTTTTCTTCTTCAGATGCTCTGACAAAAGCGGCCAGACAACACAGAATACGGAAACCAGCAGCAGGGCGCAGGAAAGCGGACGGGTGAAAAACTCCTTATAGCTGCCATGGGCATAGCTGATACCCTGACGGAAATAACGCTCCAGCTTGCTGGACAGGATGAAGGCCAGCACCAGAGGGGAGGTGGGAAGTCCTGACATGCTCATGAAAATTGCCAGCAGGCACAGGGCAAGCATCACGTAGATGTTAAACATGGTATTGGAAATCCCGTATCCGCCGATGTAGCAGATGACCAGAATCACCGTGTACAGGTAATGGTAAGGAACCTTCAGTATATAAGGGAACCAGCGTTTTCCAATAATCTGTACGATGTAAGTCACGATTGCAGCCACCATGACGCAGGCAAAGATAAGCATTGCCAGGTCAGGCTGTTCGGTCATGAACAGGGGGCCTGCCTGAAGTCCGTGGATGGTCAGTCCCGCAATCAGCATTGCGGTAATGCCGTCGCCGGGGATTCCCAGGGCCATCATGGGGATAAGGGCACCGCCCAGGGAGGCGTTGTTAGCTGTCTCAGAAGCCCACACACCGGTCGGATTTCCTTTTCCAAAACTCTCCGGGTCCTTGCTGATGCTTTTTGCATAACCATAGGCAACCATGTTGGAGATACCGGAGCCCATACCCGGAAGGAATCCAATCCACAGGCCGGATACAAATGCAAAGGCAATGGTCTTGATATTCTGCAGGATATCCCTTATGCCGATTCCCAGCCCCTTCATGTTCACCATGTCAGCTTCCGGCATCATTGCCTCGCCCCTGGCGGAGTCACGGATGATCTGGCACATTGCAAACATTCCTAACATCTGGGCAACCGTACTGATGCCGGAGCTTAAGTATACATTGCCAAAGGTAAAACGGTTGGAACCATTAATTGGGTCCATGCCGATACATCCCATCAGAAGACCGATACCGGCTGCCATGATGCCCTTGAAGATATTTCCCTTGGACAAGGAGGCAACCAGGGTGATGGCGCAGAAACACAGGGAGAAATATTCCCACGGCCCAAGGTGCAGGGCAAATTCGGCAATCACCGGAGAAAGCACGGTAGCCAGGGCCGCGGACCCCACCGTACCGATAAAGGAAGCCGTCATACCGATTCCCAGTGCTTTGCTGGCCTGTCCGTTCTTGGTCATGGGAAAGCCGTCAAAGCAGGTGGCGATTGCGGAAGACGACCCTGGAATACCAATGAGCACAGCGGAAATGAATGTGCCGGACACACCGCCAATCCAGATGGCAAGCAGCAGCACAAAGGATGTCTCAGTGGAAAGGCCAAAGGTAACCGGCAGCAAAAGGGCAATGCCCAGGGTTGCGGAAAGTCCCGGAATGGCCCCGAACACGATTCCCAGGGAAACCATAGCAACAATCAGCAGCAGATTGACTGGCTGCAGGCAGACCATTAACGCACTTACATATTCTGACATTTATCCTGTTCCTCCTTATCCTTATTCAAACAGCCGATCGGCCGGAAGCTTTACCTGAAAGCCAAACACGAACATGGCATAAAGGCCTGCGGTTACAAGCACGGAAATGATGACTGCGGCAACGGGTTTCACCTTGCTGACACCCTTTAAATCATAAATCAGGGCAAAGGCGGCAAAGGGCGTTGTCATAAGGAATCCAAGCCAGGTCATGGCAAAGGCATAGACAATCAGCAGCAGGTAGCTCTTGGTAATCTTAAGGGCGCCGCCTTTTGGAAAATACGGTTTCTCTTCTTTTGCGCGTTCCTTAATGCCCTTGATGATTAGTGCAATTGAACTCATTGAAATCAGTACGATTGCCACATAGGGCAGAAGGCGCGGGCCCGGCTCCAGAAGCTTGGCTGGCTGCTTGATGGACTGGGCTGCAGACAGGAAGAACGCACACCCCAGAAGGCCCGCAATGCCGGTAACTGTATCTCTGCGCATTTTCATAAATAATTCCCCTTTCTTTTAAAATGTCCCGGGAGATTTCTCCCAGGACATCCGGTACATCGTTACGCGTATATGTATTGCCTGAATATGACAGGCTTACTCCTGGACAAACATATCCAGCTCTTTGGCAATCTCCGCAAACTGGGCATACTCCTCATCGTGGATTTCCTTGGATTCAGCAAGGTCATGCCAGCCTGGTATATTACCTATACCAGCAATACCAGCGCTTACAGTCTCATCCTCACAAACAGCCTTCATGGCGGCGTTCATGTTTGCAACCATGGTCTCGTCCATGCCGGCCGGTCCCAGGAGGTAGTGGTAAATGGACATTACGCAGTCATCAAAGCCCTGTTCCTGAAGGGTCTTGTAGTTGTCCGGCAGCGCTTCCGGATACTTGGAAATGGTAGTCCCGTCAGAGGATACGGTGCCGATTACCTTCAGCTTGCCCGCTTTTTCATATTCCTGGGCATTACCAACGCCTACAACACCGATATCAATGAATCCTCCTGCCAGGTTGGTCAGACGGTCGGACTCGGATGCACACTCAACCGAGTTGAGCTCAATGCCAGTTGTGGAGGTCAGCATACCAAAGAGGAAGGTGTTGGCGCCAGCCGCAGGCATACCTGCGTTCAGCTCGCCCGGATGGGCCTTTGCATACTCAACAAATCCCGCGAAGTCATCATATGGAGCATCGGCCGGTACTGCCAGGGTTGAGAAGCCATTGTCCTGCAGGCAGGCAATCAGGGTGAAGTCCTTCATCGGGTTGACCTCTGCATTGCCCGTTATGTACTGGATGTTCAGGGCTGAGGTGGCAACGGTAAGGGTAGTGCCATCCGGTTTAGCCGTGGCAACGGTCTGATGGCCGATGGTATTGCTGTCATAGTTGGTAACGGTTGTCTTCAGGCCGTAAATCCGGTTCAGCCCTTCACTGTAATAACGGATGCCCAGATCAGAGCCGCCGCCTGCCTTGCCAGGCACCACAAGAGTAATGGTCTCCTTTTTAGGAAATCCGACATCATCTGCTGATGCTGCTTCATCTGCAGAGCCGCCGTCTGCCGCGGTGGCTGCCGCGGTGGTATCACCTGTCCCGGTTTTGCTGCCGCAGGCAGTCATTCCCAGTACTGCTGCTGCCATAACCCCTGTCATTAAGAAACGATACATACTCTTTTTCATAACGTTTTTCTCCTTTTATTCCACTTTTTAGGCAGACTTATTCTGCCTGATTTTAAGAACTGATTCTCAACACACCACCTGGAAGAGACTGGATATATAGGGAAATATTGTATAATCTGTCTAATTTTAACCCTTCGTGTGTTTACATTTTGTATTATATAGTATTTATAAAGAATTTACAAAGCAGATTTAATTATAGCTTTCATACCACTTTAGTTATAGTAAAAGTTTTTCTTCTTGACAGTCCGCCAAAATCATATATGATGGAAATAAATCCTGAACTGCAAATGCCTGCAGTTATGACCGATAGGAGGCAGCCATGACCACACGCCAGCTTTATTACCTTGTTACCATTTCCGACCTGGGCAGTCTTTCAAGCGCAGCCCAGGTGCTGGGAATCTCACAGCCTGCGCTGAGCAAGTTCCTGACCGAGTATGAAGCATCCCTGGGCTTTCTTATATTCCTCCGGTATCACCGCCAGCTGACCCCTACTTCCGTGGGCAGGTACGTGATTGACTGCGCCCAGAAAATCCTGGACGAGCAGACCCGCATGCTGCAGATGCTGCGGGCCGTGACGGACAGCAATCACGCCCGCATACGTCTGGCCACCGCGCCCAACCGGGGAGCCATTATCTACAGCCGTATCTATAACCAGTTCTCACACCGTTATCCGGACATCTCCCTGACGCTGACCGAGCTTTATGCCCGGGACCAGCCGGGCGCCATCCTCCATGGACAGATTGACCTGGCCATCGGTTCAGGCAGGAATTCCGATAAGGTGACGGACCTGCCCATTGCCTATGAGGAGCTGCTGGTATCCCTTCCAGTCTCCCATCCCCTGGCAACAGCGGAGAAAATCCGCCTGTCCGATCTCAGGGATACCCCTTTTGTACTCCAGGGGCCCAGGCACAGTATCCGTATTCTGGCAGATGAGCTATTTCAGGAAGCCGGATTTAATCCGGTGGTAACCTTTGAATCCAACGACGTCATCCTGGTGGACTCCATGCTGCACCAGGCCGTGGGGGTGGGACTGGTGTCCCAGGCCCATGTGTTTCCCTGTGAGGAGCTGGTTTACCGCTCCCTGGACCCTCCCATCCACCAGACCCTTCATATCCGCTATCCCCTGGGGCATACCCTGACAGAACCGGAACGCTATCTTGCAGGCCTTCTGATTCATGAGCGTTTATCCGATTCCCGCTACAAGGCCATCCCCTCTGCCGAAACAGAGGAGCTACTTAGGATTGTGGACCAGGACAGCCAGCCTGCGACCGATGCCATTTCCCCGTCCCAGGCAGCCATCCGTGCCCACGCAGCCCACTATACGGCCCCTGAACTCAACCTGAATACCCAGCTGCTAAAATACGTCATCGCCATTGTGGACGAGAAGAGCCTGACAAAGGCAGCGGAAAAATATTTCCTTACCCAGCCAGCCCTGTCCCGCCATCTGCACAACGTGGAGGGCATGCTGTGCGCCCAGTTATTCACCCGGGTACATAACCGTCTTAAGCCCACCAATGCAGGTAAGGTGTTTGTCAACTTCGCCCGTAACATCCTTCAGATTGAAGCTGAGATGACTGCCCATATCCATGCATATCAGACCGGACATGGAGGCGGTATTTACCTGCACTGCGACCCAGGGCTGTCCGGTATCCTGCACAGGCAGGTCACGGGCAGTTTCAGCCGGCTCCACCCGGATGTCAACCTGTATATAATAGAAAGCGGCCGCGAAACCGCCCAGGAAGCCCTGCTCAATGCATCGGCGGACTTCGGCCTTTACTTTTCCTGCGAGGAGGAGCATCCAATCCTGGACAGCCGGATCCTGGATGAGGATGAGCTGGTGTACTGTTTCGGGACAGAGGATTGCCCGGACCCGAAGCAGGATATCCGTATTCCCGTTCCGGTTTCCACAGCCATGCATCCCCGCCGTATCATGCTCGCTCCACAAAGCAGCGCCCTGCGCCTGGAGCAGGACCGTCTTCTGGGGGAATGGCCCGGACTGCCTGCCGCGGTTGTATGCGAGGCCCGGCCGGATATCCTGCGGACCCTGTCCATGTGCGGGGCTGCCAGCACCATACTTCCCGCCCGTTCCCTGAATCAGGAAACATTATCCCGGTGCAGGTTCTTTGAGGAACCTCAGAATTACTATCTGCTGCTGGTCCATCACCCGGGACGCAACCTCCCGGCCTTTGTAAAGGACCTTATCCGGCTGCTGAATGATACATTTGAAACATATTTTTCCAACCATAACGAATCATAACAAGGAGGCCCATAATGAACCAATTATTCTGTCACCCCGAAACCATTGCAATCAAAAAAGCAGTGTACTACGACATTGCCCCATCCCCTTGCCCACACCATTTAAGGACGGCATCGGCGGCATCCGGTATGCATCCTTTTTCAAAGGCTGGATGAAGATTTATGATGAGGACGGCTTCTGCGGACAGGGACCGGCCAGCCCTTTGATGACCGACTTCTTCCTTCCCCGGATGGGCTGCTTTTTGACCTTCTGGCAAACCGCGCAGTACTGCCCCTCCACCGCTTCCTGGGCGCTGACCGGGATTGGGCCGCCGTGTATAAAGGAGGCGGTTCCGTCCTTTTAAGCGACGAGGCGCTGATCTCGGACCTGCAGCGTTTTAAGGACGAGGGGTACAAAACAACAAAATTCAAAATCGGCGGCAGCGGCGCTGACTTCTCCCTGCCTGGGACACCAAAACAGCCTTTGCCTTTGCAAAAGAAGCAGCCCCCTTCGGCGTGGCATGGCTGGAGGAGCCGGTCCACGCCTATGACATGGATGCCTTAAGGGAACTTCGGGACCTGTTAGATGAGGCCGGCATTGCCATGGAGATTGCCATGGGCGAATTTGCTTGAAAACAGAGGACTTTCTTCTATATAAAAGAATCTTTCAGTGAGGGATCCATTGATTTTGACGAACCTGTTTTTTATATTCATCATACATTGAGTGAAAATCTGTGAACATCTGCCAACATCAGACACATATTAAGGAAGTGCTTATTATCTGACATTGGAAGAAAAATCTTAAAGTCAACAGATTATTTGTTCAAGGGCTGCTCGGTGGGCAGCGGCCTGAAAAGAAGGCGGTTTGAGGTGAAAATGGACGGATTTGCGACACCGGCGGGAGGGTTTTCAGGGATTTTGTGTGAAATCACTTGAATTTATAGAGTGGATTGATTATAATAGAGGTGTAAAAAAGGAACAACCACCTCACACAAGAGGTTGGCCGAATACTCAAATGACAGAATTGCCACCCTTTCAACCGCCAAGTTTACAAGGGTGGTTTTTCTGTACCCGTTTCCGGGACTTAGAAAACGGCTTTTTCTTTCAGCTTTTTTTCAGCTTTTTCTCAGCCGCAGCAGTTCAGACAGCGTATTTACCCCACAGAAAGAGGCCACGGATTTCTCAATGTCCGTACCGCCGCCCAACTGGAATCAAAACAGCAGAGCCACAGGGTC